>Ga0114932_10000567_pt1 | contig 43807 bp, 44 predicted proteins | sample 2SBtaG_2_FD_87286 | JGI IMG/M metagenome (GOLD analysis project Ga0114932, IMG submission 87286) | Deep subsurface microbial communities from Kolumbo volcano to uncover new lineages of life (NeLLi) - 2SBTROV12_ACTIVE470 metaG | ecosystem: Environmental > Aquatic > Marine > Volcanic ...
TAATGATCATGAATTAGGTGGAATTATCAGATATGCTCAAAAGAATATGGATGTAGTTCATGCTGTAAATTTCCAACCTGTATCACTTACAGGACGAATGGGAAAACAAGAACGTGAAAAATACAGAATTACAGTTCCTGATTGTATTCAAAGAATTGAAGAACAAACTAATGGTGATGTAACTGTTGATGATTGGTTCCCAGTTCCTAGTTGTATGCCACTAACAAATGTTATTGAAGCATTTTCTAGTAAACCAAAATATGAATTATCAATTCACTTTGCTTGTGGTGCAGGAACATACATCTTCGAGGATGCAGATACAAAGAAGTTTGTCCCATTAACAAAATTCTGTGATATTCAAGGAATGCTTGAATTATTTGAAGACAAAGCAGAAGAGATTCGTTCTGGTAAAAACAAATACTTTACAATGTTAGAAGTCGTTAGAAAACTCAAAGGATTTGTTGATTCTAAAAAACAACCAGCAGGATTGGATTTGGCAAAGATGTTTGGAAATATTCTCATGAAAAGATCATTTGATTCAGTTGGTTCATGGCACGTCAAAGGATTATTCCTTGGAATGATGCACTTTCAAGATAAATACAATGAAGATTTGGAAAGATTACAAAGATGTGATATTCACTATGTAACTCCAGATCTTAGAATAGTTCCGTTTTGTGCATTTAATGTAATTCCTGAATGGTATAGAGATAGAATTCAAAAGAAATTCTCAGTAACTGTTGAGGAGTGGGAACAAAGAGAAGACGTTAAACTAGAAGATTGTCTTTACAGAGGACTAATGAGACGTGGTGCTGGTGATGAATTAGCTGCTGGTTGTGCTAAGAGTCAAATGTTCCATGATGCCGCTCAGGCAACAATGTAAATCTGATTTTTAATCCAATACCTTAAAAGTTCATAATTTAATTTTTAGTTATGAAAATTTTACTTATTTCTCCTACTTCTTCAGGAATTGGTGGAATCGCACAACATATTCAAGGATTGAAAAATTTCTTAGAAAAAAATAACAATACTATAGAAATCATCTCTTCAGAAAATACATTCACACTTCCAATTAAGGGATTAAAAAATCCCAGCTTCATGATTTCATCATTTTTAAAAACAAAATTTAAAAAAAATTTTGATATTGTTCATGCTCATAATATTCCATCAGCGTTAGCAATGAAAAATTCCTCTGGAAAAAAAATTCTTACTATACATGGAATATTTTCTGAACAAATTGATCAATTACATGGTAAGACTAGTGGAAACATATCAAAGAAATATGAAAAAGATGCATTATCTTGGGCTGATGTAATTACTGTGATCTCTAAAGAATCATATAATTATTACACATCTTTAGGATACAAAGTAATTCAAATTCCTAACGCTATAGAAATTTCATTTATGTCCATTGATAAAGATAGAAAATATGAAAAACAAGTAATATTTGCAGGACGATTATCTAAAGAAAAAGGAATTAAAACATTAATTGAAATATGTAAAAATCTTCCAAATAACATACATCTAATAATAATTGGAGATGGTCCTGAAGCAGAAAATATCAAAAAACTTGAATTATCTCAAAACAATATTCATTATTTAGGCTCAAAGAATCATCAACAAACAATTTCATTGATAAAAGGTTCAGATGTATTAATCCAACCTTCATTTTCAGAGGGAATAAGCACAACCATACTCGAATCTATGGCATGTAAAACAGCTATTATTGCATCAAATGTAGGTGGAAATTTAGAATTAATTCAAGATCAAGAGTCTGGAATTCTATTAGAACCAACAAATTCTGAAATGTTTCGTGAGAAAATTATTGAATTAATATCTGATCAATCATTACGAGATAAATATTCTACCAAATCATATGAAAATGTAAAAAAATATGATTGGAAAAATATTGGAATGCAATATCTTGAACTTTATAATTCACTTTTATGAATTCAATGACAAATAATTTTTAATTAAATTTTTTAATCCATTAGCTAAGTCAATTTCATGACTCCAATTCAATGATTTCCTAGTAAGATTTATGTCAGCTTGACTAATTTCTACATCTCCATCAAGTTGAGATCCATGAACAGTTTCATGTTTATGATTAGATAACTCAATCATTAACTTAGCCAAATTATTTATCGACGTTGGTATTCCTGTTCCAATGTTAAAAAATCCACTTTCAATCTTACTTTCCATTGCAGCTATATTTGCTTGAGCTATATCTTTTACATGAATAAAATCTCTAATTTGATTTCCATTTCCATTAATGATAAATGATTTTTGATTTTTAATATTTTCAAGAAATTTTGTTATAACTCCTGCATAAGATCCTATTTGACCTATTCCATATACATTAAAGTATCTTAAACCTATCACAGATAAATTATTTTTTGAAAATTCTTCTGCAAGAAATTCATCATCCAGTTTTGTTTGTCCATAAGGATTAATTGGTTTTCTATTACCATCCTCTTTAATTGGAATATTTTTTGTATCTCCATAAACACTTGAACTGCTTGCATATACTACACGAATTTTCTTTTTTTGAGCAATTTCAAAAATATTTTTTGTTCCTGTTACATTCACATCATGATATTCTTTAGGCTTTTCAAAAGATTCAGGAACAGCAGTTAAAGCTGCTTCATGAAATACCCCATCACAATTTTTGATAATTTTTTCTATCTCTTCTTTATTTCTAATATCTATATGAAAAAAATTTATTTTTTTACTAATTTCCTTTAAATTGTCTTTTCCCCCTGTATGAAGATTATCTATAATATCTACATTGTGACCTTTTTTTAATAGTAATTTAACAATATTATTTCCAATAAATCCTGCCCCTCCAGTAACAACATATTTCATAAAATATGTCAAAATTACGTCTCTTTAAATCTTAGAATTATTTACTTAACAAAATTAAATAAGGTACAAAATTTTGAGAACAACATAATTGAGATTTAACAAAGGTGAATGATGATTAAAAAAATTATTGACATGAATTCTGAAGAATTAAAAAATGCTCTTGCATCAAATTCAATATCGATTTGTGTTGTAGGAATTGGTCGAATTGGTCTACCCACAGCATTATCGTTTGCAAATTCAGGTTTGAATACTATAGGATTAGATATTAATTCTGAATTAATAAAAAATATCAATTCTGGAATTTATCCATTAAAAGATGAACCTGAATATGATATAATTTTTGATAAAGTCATAAAAGAAAAAAAATTTTTTGCAACTTCTGATATCAATGAATCTGTTGCAAAAGCAGATGTTATTTTATTGTCATTACCTACACCGATGGATGAAAATAATATTCCTGATTATTCGGCATTACGTTCTGTAGCAAAACAATTATCTGAAAATTTATCTGAAGGATCACTTGTAATTGTTGAAAGTACAATTGAACCTGGATTTGTTGAAAATGAATTAATTCAAATTATTGAAGGCTCTAAAAATCGATTAAAAGTAGAGAAAAATTTTGCTATTGGTGTTTGTCCTGAAACTGCCAATCCTGGAGAAATTATGGTAGATTTTACAAAACTTCCAAGATTAGTAGCTGGAATTAATGATAACATTACTAAACTAATTCATGAAATTTATCATTATGTATTTCCAGTTGAATTAATTCACATGCCAAATTGTAAAACAGCAAATGCAGTTAAATTAACTACAAATGTTTTTCGTGATGTAAATATTGCATTTGTAAATGAACTTTCACTTTTATTTGAAAAATTAGGAATAGATACAATGACCGTACTAAAAGCTGCTCAATCAAAATATAATTTTCAAGTTCATTATCCTGGTGCTGGTGTTGGTGGACCTTGTTTACCTGTAAATTCTTATCAATTTATTAACTCTGCAAAAAATTTTGGTGATAATTATATGAAAATTGTTCAAACTGGACGTAAAATTAATGAAAGTATGCCACAACATGTTATTGATTTAACAATTGATGCTTTTAATGAAAAGAAAATATCCTTGAATGATAGTAATATCCTGATTTTAGGTATTTCTTACAAACCAAATGTGAAAGATATCCAGCTTTCTCCTGCTCAAGAAATTATAGACAAATTAAGAAACCTTCAATCAAATGTTAAAATTTATGATCCATTTTATAGATTAGAAAAAATTTATGATATAAAATGTGAAAATAATATTCAAGATGTACTAACTTCTATCGATGCTATTGTCCTTATTACTGCACATGATGAATTTAAAAATCTTAAATTAGAAGATATAACTTCAAAAATGAAAAATAATATTTTTATTGATACAAGAGGAGTTTTTGATCAAATTTCTGCAAAAAACGCAGGTTTGATCTTTCGAGGATTAGGACGTGGATCATAAAAACAATTCAATTAAAACTACTTTACAAAACATTCTTACTTTAAGATATGATCCATCACAACAATCAACACTACCAAATTTAACATGGGAAGATTTTTCTCCAAAATATTCTTTTGAAGATGTAGATATTGAGAATATTGTAAAATCTTATCTTGATGAATCTCTTTCTCATAAAACTAATTCCATAGGAATTGCTCTTAGTGGCGGTATTGACTCTACATTTGTTTTACAATCAATAAAAATTTTTTGTCCTGAAATCAAAATTAATACTTTTTCTATTAAATTTTCAAATAGTACTGATGAAACATCAATTGCATCTAAAATTGCTGATTTTTTTGATGTTGAACATCAGATTATTAATATAGAAAACTATCTCCAAGATTTACCTTCTGCAATTGGTATTGTAAAATTACCTTTTTGGGATATTCATTGGTTTTATGTTGCTCAAGAAGCACAAAAAAAATCAAAATATTTAGCTTCTGGTGATGGTGGTGATGAATTATTTGGTGGTTATACATTTAGATATAAAAAATATCTTTCTTTAGTTGATTCCAATTCTTCTTCTAAAGATAAAATTATGGCTTATTTTCAATGTCATGAACGAGATCATGTTATCGATCAACATAAAATTTTTGGTAAACATTTACTCTTTTCATGGGATCATTATTATGAAATGTTAAAACCATATTTTGATAATGATTTATCATTATTAGACCAATTATTTTTAGCAGATTATAATGGAAAATTATTATATAATTTTTCAATTGTTAATAATACAATAAATAAAAAATTTGATATTAAATCTATAACACCATTATTGAATTCACACTTTCTTAAGATTATGCCTCATTTAATTAATACTGAAAAATATGATCCTATCAGTAATTTAGGAAAATTATCTTTAAGACAAATATTAAAAAAATCTGATGTCTATAAATTACTCACTCCAGAAAAATTGGGATTTAGTGTAAATACACAAAATTTATGGAAAAATTATGGTCAAAAAATTTCCTCTTATTTTTTATCAAATTCTGAAATCGCAAAAGACAATTTGATTAATTCTGATTGGATTGAAAATTATCTACATCAAGATGATCTAGATGTACGTATTGTGAATAAATTACTTGGAATACTTGGTTGTGAAATTTGGTATAGAATATTTATTACAAAAACTATGAAACCATCTGAAAAACTTATTTTTTAATTATCCAAAAAATCTTTTGATGATTTTAAAAATTCTTTTGCGATTACATTCCACTCAAATTTTTCTTTAACAAACTTTCTTCCTTGAATTCCCATTTGTTTAGATTTACGATTATCATTTAACAATAACTCTATTTTTTCTTCTAAATCTTTGAAATCTCCTTTTTTTACTAAATATCCAGTTTTTTTATCCTCCATTAATTCAGGAACTCCTCCAACTTGAGTTGCAATTACTGGTTTTTCCATCAATTGTGCTTCTTGAAGTGTTAGTGGTGACATATCAATTCCACTTATCAAAGCATAGATATCGATTTCAGATAGATATTCTCTTACTTTATCTGGATATTGTAATGCTCCTAACCATTGAAAATTATCATATTTTTCTAATTTAGAAAGAATATTTTTTCTATATGGACCGTCACCAACCCAATAAAATGTAACTTTTGGAAATTTTTGAAGGACATGTTCTAGAATTAACATTTCTTGAGCTTTCCCCCAAATGGTTGCTCCTTGTAATAATCCAACACATGGATGTTTTAATTTCATACCTTCAACTGGATACCATCTACTTGGATCAATTCCTTGATAAAATACTCTTGATTTATCTGGATATTTTGTATCTACAATATTTTTTAAATAATTACAAATAGGTAAAATTAATTTTGAATTTTTAAAACATTTTTCAGCAATTTTATTTTTATACCACAAAACAGATTTCATTACTGGATCGCTATACAAAGTTTCTTTTGCCCATTGAATTTCTGACCAATAATCTCCACGTAAGTGAACAAATAATGGAATGTCTGTTTTTGTTGCAGCTAATCCAAAATGCAATTGTCTATCTACCATAATGGCATCTGGTTCAAATTCAGAAATAATCTTATCAAATTTTTTTCTTGAAGAAAACCAATCTTTTATTTTTCTACTTGGAAATCCTGAAACTACATCAATATCGTGTACTAACATATATTCTGAATTTTGTTTTTCTAATGCTTCACCAAATTCTTTTAGATGAAATAGTTTGGAAGTTGCCCCTCCAATTAATATTCTCAATTCATTCACCTAAATTTTGCATATTTAATAAACTTCAAAGTAAATAATCATCACAAGTCTCTTTCAATTTCAATTACTAATTGCATGTTGACATTTTCTTCTTCTTGTCCGCTTTTTTGCTCTCTAATTTTAAACTCTTTCTCTGTTAATCCATTTTTATATAATACGTTTTTAATTTGTTTTATTGAAATATTATTGTAATAACAGTTATCGTCATCCTGCCAATTCATTTCATGTTTTTCAAGATTTGGAAAATATCCTCTGTATGAATTGATATATGCAAATTTTTTACATGATTTTATTAAATTAGTCATAAATGAATCAATGTCATAAACATGATCAATTACTGCATGTGAAAACACTAAATCAAATTGTGATTTAACATCCATTTTAATAAAATCTCCATCAATAAAATCAAATTCTGAATTATTTTTACAATATTCTATATTTGTTTTTGAAAAATCTATTCCACAATAATTTAATTCCTTAAACATTTCTTTATGTCTAATTGGATATATTCCAGTTCCACAACCCACTTCTAATACTGAATTGATCATTGGTCTTATTTTGTTAAAATATTTAATAAAATTTTCATGTAAAAGATAATTTGAATCATGAATTCCTTCATACCATTTGTTATTGGCTTTTTTCCAATCTTGATTTCCATACAATGATTTTCCAAAAACTTTTTGCTTTATTCTATTGATCATTGTTTTTGATATTGCTTTAGTATCCATTTCTAATTTAATTGATTGATATGCTGTATTTGTACTTGGTTAAATCTATCTAATACTAACCAATAAAATTTTTGTTCGGTAAATGACAAACTTCTTTTATCAAAAAGATGAATTTTTACTATTAATTAATTGATATATTTAGCAAGTTAGAAATCTATATGAAACAAAATTTAGGTTTCCGTGCTTGGTTTTATTTTAGGCAAGGATGGGCAACTTATTTTGCATTTATTTTTGCTGCAATTAATACATTAACTGTAACATATTATTTGGCAATTGAAAAATATCCTTTTTTGAACGATATTTTCCCAACTTTCCTTCATTATGTAATAATCATTGTTGCTATTGGTGTTCCATTACTAATTGGTATAGGTTATGCTCATTTCAAAAAAACTCCATCATATAGAGCTGAAACTGATGTAACAATGGAAACTGATCCTTATCGAAGAAGAATGGTAGTAAATTCTGAAATTTCGGTTGTATTGAATCTTAAATTAACAGAAATGTTATTACAATTACTTAAGAATGAAAAAATTGAAAAACCACAAATCGATGAGATAATGAACTTGAAAAATATTCTCTCAGAACTTGTCAAGGAACGTTCATTTTCTAATAAAAAAGATTTAGAATTTTATAAAAAAATTGACAAATTTTATGATTCATAAATTTAAAATTTATTAAACCTGTTTCTATTTTTTAAAATATGTATATAGTTTCTCAAAATTTATCTAATTATGGAGTTCCTGTACCTGAAGATTGTATTTTTAGAATCAATCTTGCTTGGATAAATAGTTTGGATGAACTTAAAGATCTTTTGCAAAAACATGAATCTCATAAAATTTTTCTTGATTTGCCAATTAATCGTACAAAACCACCTAACAATAATTATTCATTAAATGATCTAGTTCCGATAATTAAATCATTTTCAAATATACAATATTTTGCAATATCAAATGTTGATTCTGCAAAATATTTAGAACCTTTTCTTAAAATATTACCTAGAACCCTAAATGTTGTTCCTAAAATTGAAAATGCAAAGGGTATATCTAATATTTCTGAAATTGTTAATTCTTTACAATCATCTCAAAAAGTTATCATGTTGGATCATGATGATTTATTTTCATCATTAATTAAACAAAATGAATCCCCATCAAAATTTAAAGATTATATAAATAAATTAATAGATTTTTGTAATTCAAATAATGTTACATTGCTTAGAACAATAGGTGTAGTTTTTAGTGATGATGAAAAACGAATTACGCAATATATAAAATGATAATATTATTTCCAATTAAATTCCATATCTAATAGATTTTCTAATTGTTTATTATATGGCTCAAAATATTTTATAAGTTCTTTTCTTGTTTCTGGTTTAATCTCTTCATATTTGCCAACGTTACGTTTTTTCAAATCTATTACAGAAAATTCTTTTAATTTTAGAAATTGAAAGATTTTTTTTAATTCATCTTGAGGTTTTTCATTGAGATCTTCATTTTTAATAAATAATATTTGTTTCCTTGGAATAATTTCTAATAATTTTTTAATATGGTTTACATATATTGCATATGACACATATGGCATTTTCACATTTCTTAAAGAATGTTCTTTTATTAGATCTAACTTGTATTGATTTGTGATAACTTCGTATCTTTCTTTATCTGTTTTTATTGCATATTCAAAATCATCCTTTTCAATTCCACCTCTTTTGTAATGTTGATAGTGTGAATATGCATTATCGATTGGATTTCTAAGAACTACAATTATTTTTATTTTTGGCAGCAATTTCTTAATTCTTTGAATTGCAAGAGGATGAAAAATATAATGAGGTGTAGCTTCACCTGTAAGATATTTTTCTTTAGTTTTAATCTCTGAAATTTTTTTATGGATTTTTGTTGGAAAATATGACTTATACCAATTCAATCCTCTCCAAAATGAGAGTGTAAAATAGTGTATTTCTCGTCTACTTGCATTATTGATATTTGGATGTTGTCCCATATATTCAAAAAGTGAATGGGTTCCACTTCGATTAAACCCTGCAATTAAAAAATCTGGCAAAATTCTAATCGGACTAGTTATATTTCCATAAAATCTTTGAATTGAAAAACCAAATGGATTAAACCAAGGGTGATTTAGTAACCAATTTTTTAAATTTTCACGCACAGATTCCATAATAACTAAAAATTTTTCTAGTGTCTCATATTTTAATTATTTAATATTATTTTTTGAATGATTCATTAAATAATTAATATTATATCTAAAATAGTGTAAATGATTGGATAAATTAAAGGAGATGAATAAAAATACAATTAACTAACAAATCAATATTTATTTTTATAATAATAATTTCTGTAATTTTTCTAATTGGCTATGTTGTAGGTTCTCAACATATTCCTTTTTCAAATTCTCTCAATTTAATTTATACAAAATCAATATCTCCAGATTTTGAAAAATATGAAAAAATTAATCCAATAATTAAAGAAACAATTGTTGAATCTCTTATTGATATACATAATGTAGAAGATGTTAAAGAAAAAAGAAAACATCTAATTGATTTCATTTGGAAATCTGATTCTCTATCTTTTAATGAAATGCCTACAAAAATTATTCAAAATATTGATGATAATCGTTTCTCAAAAATAAAAAATCTTGATACAATTGACAAAATTATTATTAATATGGAATATGAAATTGATTCATACCCATATCTATTTCATCCAAAAGAAAGTAACAATAAATTATTAGTTTATCATCAAGGACATGCTGGAGATTTTTTAAATGGAATAAACACTATTTCTTTTTTTGTTGATAAAGGATTTACTGTATTGGCATTTTCTATGCCTTTATTAGGTTCAAATAATACTCCAATTTTAGATATAGATAATTTTGGTAAAATTAAAATTGATTCTCATAATAAATTAAGATTTTTGGATTCTGAAGATTTTACCTCAATAAAATTATTTTTTCATCCAATTTTACTTTCATTAAACTATGTTGAAAGCAATTATGATTTTGAAACATATGATATGATTGGTTTGTCTGGGGGTGCTTGGACAATTACTATGTATTCTGCAATAGATGAAAGAATTTCAAAAATTTTTCCTGTTGGTGGACCTTTACCCCTGTATATTACCCAAAACAGTCAATATGGAAATTGGGAATATGAAACCACTCATTTATCTTTATACAATATTGTAAATTATCTTGATATTTTTATTATGAGTTCAACTGGTTTTAATAAAGAACAAATTAAAATTCTCAATAAATTTGATAACTGTTGTTATTATGGAAATTCGTATACCACATTTGAAAAAAATATTCAAGATACAATTAAAAAATTAGGAAATGGGAAATTTATTATCAATCTTGATGAAACACATTCAAATCATAAAATTTCAGAATATTCTTTAGATATAATTCAAAATGAAATTATGAAATGATTAATTACTTTAAAAACATAATTTCTAATTTATATTTTATTGGGAATTATTGATGATTATTTTTGTAATTTTGTTTTTTGAAATAAATCAAATTCCTTGTAATCTATTTCGAAAATTTTTGTTTGTAATTTTTTATATCCTAATTCTTTTGCATCAATTATTTTATTAAGATATGGAATTTGATCATCTTTAGAAAAATTGTCTTTGAAAAATGGGAAAAAATATGAATCATTATTAGAATAGCTGATATATTTCAAACCTACTTTTTTACCATTTTCAATTAACTCTTCCATTGAGTTTCCATATACCCAAATTTGAGTTAGTTTTCCTGAAGAATATGTGTCTGGATATGGATTTTTCCCTCTAAATGATTCAAACGATTTGAAGCCTTCATCTAATTTTATTACTTGAATATATTTTAAAAATTCTATTTCATTTGATGTATGAAGTAATCTTCCATCTAAATTTTCATATAAAAATTCTGTAAATTGAATTTCCTCATTTTGTAAAACAGTATCTGGTGCACCATATCCATATGATGTTATGCCTAGAGTAAAAATTGTACCTAATATGAGAATCAAAACTCCTACAATTATTAGAAAATAATTCTTTTTAGCTTGAGAAAATGAAAATGTGCTTAAACCATATTCAACAACTCTTTGAATAGGAATAGTTGCAAAAATTATTAGAAATGGAAATAAAGGAAAAAGAAATCTTCTATCTGCAATTGTGGAAAATGGAATTAATAAAATTGCTAAAGTTGTTAGTATTATGATCCAATTAGATTTGATAAATCCAATTTTTTGTCCTACTGGTCTAAGTGAAAACATCAATCCAAATGGAATTAAAATTATCAAATATGGAAATGAAATTTTTACAAGATTTTCAACAATGTTAAATGCTCCTTGTACAATAAATCTATCTAGAAAAGAAATGAAATTATTTTCCTCTAAATATTTATTTACAGATGCATTATCTGGAGAAGTAACAAGTATTCCATAGTTTTCAGAAAATAGAGTTTCTCCATACCATACATAAAATGGATCACCATATTGAATATCTCTTTGAATAAACATTGGGGACACCACTATTAGGAAAAGAATAATACATATTGAAAAATTCCTTAACGAATATTTTGAATTTTTATAATTAATAAAATAAATTATTGATAAAATAATAATTAGATAAAATCCTTCTAGTCTTATCCACCAAAAAACTCCTGCTAAAATAAATGATAAATAAATATATTTTATTTCTTGTTTTAAAATAAAATAAATTGATAGGATGAATACTAATATGAATAACGATTCAGACATTCCTTGTCCAGAAATATAGTTTAGGTGTGGTTCAAATGCAAATAATGCTACTGCAACTAGAGAAAATTTTTCATTAAAAAACCTCTTTGCAAGTAGATACATAGGAATTATTGAAATAGTTGATACACTTATGCTCAAAATTCTGATCAAATTTGAATAATCCATAAAATTTTCTGAATTTATCATCATATAGAATGGAGAAATAAATAATGGCCATCCAGGATTCTTTTTTTGAGAAATGAAATAATCTCCTTGACTATATTGCAATGCATCTAAAGAATATTTTAAATTATCAAAATGTACAGGAATAGAAAAATCAAATGTGTATAATTTTAAAAATAATGAAATTATTGCTATACAAACTAAAACTAGAATAATCTTTTTTGATTTATTATTCAATTATACTCTCCAAAAAATGAATTCTTTGATAATTTGCCAACTTAATTGTAAACCCACTTCTATGGGTCTCATTTTTCTCTCCCCTCCTATTCTGTTTGGCTCTTTCCCATCAATTTCACAAAGTTTAAGTTTTTTCTTCAAAGATCTTATGCAAATTTGTTGTTCGATGTTTAGATGTTTAGCATCAGTTTTAAGTTCAGTCATAACTTCTCTTTTAATAATTCTAAATCCATTTAGTGCATCTGTTAAATGACCTCCAAAAAATACATTTACTAAAAATGTAAACATATTATTTCCAAATCTGTCTATGTGTCCTGCATCTTCACTTTCAGAATTTTTTCCAAATCTTGAAATATGTACGACATCGTATCCTTCTTTGATTTTATTAATTATTTTAGGTATATCTTCTGGTACATCATTTCCATCTGGACTAAACATCATTACATAATCTGTATCCGTATTTTCTATACCGATTCTGAATGCATTTCCTTCACCTTTGTTGTGTTGATGGATTACTTTGTATCCTAATCTTTCGGCCTCTTTTATTGTTCCATCTTTTGAGCCACCATCAACAAAAATTATTTCTTCTGCCCAATCTCTATTGATTCTAGGCATAATTGCTTTGACTCCATCGATTTCATCTAAAGTTAAAACAATGACTGCAGTTGACATACCTTGCCTCGATTATTTTGATATAATATGCTTTGCCGATTATTTTTTTGCTTTTACAAAAATAAAGATACAAAATCTGTTTAGCAATGTTTTTTCCAGAATTTTATTAATTTTGTCAAAAAAATTTATTGGAATTAATACTTTTTTCTCAATGGATAGTATTTCAAAATTTTGTTCTTCTAAAAGATTTTCTAAAGTACTGATTTTCATAAATTTTACAAGTCCATCATCAAAATACATTTTATTCAAACCTAATTTTCTTAATTTTGTTCTTATCTTATCTACAATATTCATTTTTTCATTTGTCATAGAAATTAAAATTTCACCATTTATTTTTAAAATTTGATATGCATCTTTCATAAATTTTTCAGGATTTTCTAAATAATATATCATTTCTGCAGAGATAATTGTATCAAATTTATTCTGTTTTAATGGAAGCATTTGTGCATCACAACAAATCACATTTTTTCTATCCATCTTTGCTTGTTTACACATTTGAAATGAAATATCTGTACAAATTGCAGAAGGATATTTTTTTGTAATAGAACCTACAGCTGCACCAACTTCTAAAATCAATCCATTTTTACACTGTAATTCATCTATTCTTTTTTTGACTGTGTATCTATTTGACACATTATTATATTGTTTAGCAATTGAATCAAATTTTTTTTGAAATTCTAAATTTGAGGGATTATCCATTTCTTTTTATTTTATGAATAACAATCTTTTAAAAATATTCTAATTCTTTGAATCTTCTGTGTAATATGATGCAGTTATTTTCAAACCTTGTTCTAATGTATATTTTGGTTTCCATTTTAGTAATTTTTTTGCTTTTGTTGTATCTACTTGAAGTCTAGGTATTTCTAATGCTCTTTTTGGAAAACTATTCCATTTGATTTTTCCTTTATATCCTGTAATTTTTGCTATTTTCATAGCTAATTCTTTAATTGATATTGCTTTACCTGTTCCAATGTTAAATGATTCTCCATGTAATTTTTTATTTTTATTTTCAGCTGCCAAAACATATGCCGATAACAAATCAGGTTCAAAAACAAAATCACGAATAGGAGTTGGGTCTCCTAGTTTAATAGGAGATTTACCTTGAAGCATTTGATAAATTATACTTTCAATAACAAATTGATGATTGTGTTTTCTACCATATGAATTGGCATTTCTAAAAATAATTGCTGGAAATTTATAGGCTTGATACAAATATTTTAGATATCTTTCAGCACCAATTTTTGCTACACCATATGGACTAGCAGCTCTTAACTCTCCATCTTCTTTTGTTGGAAAGTTTTTTGTATGAACTCCATATTCTTCAACAGAACCAGAAAAAATGAATGTCTTAAGTTTTGGTAGACCTCTTCTAGCAGCTTCTGCCATGTTTACAACTCCTAAGAAATTAACATTCATCACTTCCATGACATGATTAAAACTGTATGCAACAGAAGTTTGTGCTCCTAAATGTATAATCACATCTGGTTTAAAAGATGTTAATGAATCATAAACTGTCAAATAATCTGTTAAATCCCCATAAAAATAAGAAACACCTTTGAATTTTTCCCCTCTTATCATAGATTCTGTATTTTGTGCAATTGGACGATCAGCTGATGATACATTTCTTACTAATGTTCCTAATGTGTGACCTCTTTCCAATAATTTTCTTGCTAATTGATCACCTAGGAATCCAGTCATTCCTGTAATGAAAATTCGCATGTCAGTTTTACTAAAATATCTGTTTATAGGTTTTTGTATGGAATCTAAAAAGTTTTAACTTTTTCAGTCATTTTGGACATGTTTGAAAACTCTGATTGTCTAGGATCTAAATCATTTATTTTAATTCTTTTAACAATCTCTTTTATTTCATCATCTACAGTTGTACTTATTTTATAATCTAATTTTGTTTTAATCTTTTCAAATGACACTTTATAATTTCTAGGATCAATTTTTGACTCTATTATCTCAATTTCTGTTTCAGGCAAATATTTTTTAATCATTTCTGCTAGTTGTAATTTTGTAAAATTTTGGGTGTCATCACCAACATTGTAAATTTGATGTGAAACTTGTTCATTTTTTGACTCTAAAATTAAACTACATGCATTTGCTATATCTGAAACATGTACAAGAGGTCTCCAATAATTTGGACCAAAAATTGAAATTTTTTTATTTACCCATGCATCTCTAATGAATTCTTGTAATAGTAAATCAAATCTCATTCTTGGAGATATACCAAATGCTGTAGCAAAACGTAAAATACAAGATTCCATATTTTCATTTCTTATAGATAAAATCTTTGACTCAGAATTTACTTTTGTTTCAGAATAGAGTGAAAGTGAACTCACTGGAGATTCTTCATTAACTATATTTTCTGATGATCCATAATTACTACATGTTGATGCATATACAAATCTCTTAACTGATTTTTTTGCAATTTGAATTAAATTTGATGTAGCTTCTTCATTGATTTGTTTTGCTGCAAGAGGAATTTTTTTACATAATGGTTCTCCAACAATTGCTGCTAAATGAATTATACAATCTATACCTTTAACTGCTTTTTCTAAAACTTCTTTTTTTCTAATATCTTCTGAAATTAATTCAACTGATCCTTCATTAACAAATTTTGAAATTCCACTATCTCCATAAATTAAAGAATCTAAAATTCTAACTTTATATCCTAAATTGATTAATTTTGGAGTTAGTACACTACCTATGTATCCAGCTCCACCTGTAATTAAAACAGAATCAAATTTTTGCAATGTTGAAAAATTAAGCTATCTTTATTTATCCTTTCTTTAATTATCACAGTACTTATTTGAAAAAAATTAATCAAATTGAACCTTCTTTAGGTATTGAAGAACAAAATGAATTATTTTCTGTTATTGAATCTGGATGGTTTACTGAAGCAAAAAAAACTAGAGAATTTGAAAAACTTTTTGCAGAATTTACAAATTCTAAATATGCAATTGCTGTAACAAGTGGAACTGCTGCATTATATCTTGCATTAAAGGCCGTTGGAATAGGTTCTGGGGATGAGGTCATTGTACCTGATTTAACATTTGTTGCATCTCCTAATTCTATTGAAATGACCGGAGCTACCCCAATCATTGTTGATATTGAACGTGATTCACTTAATTTAGATATCAAAAAAATTCAAAAACTAGTTACCAAAAGAACTAAAGCTATCATGCCTGTAGATTTTAATGGTAGATCTACTAATATGAAAATTTTAAAAGAATTTGCCAAAAAAAATAATTTGTTATTAATTGAAGATGCTTGTCATGCTATAGGTTCATTTCATAATAATGGATCACATATGGGAACAATTAGTAATGTTGGCATTTTTTCTTTTTCAACACCCAAAATAATTACAACTGGTCAGGGAGGGATGATCGTAACTAATAATAAAAAAATTCATGATCAATGTTTGTCATTAAAAGATTTTGGTCGTGATATTAATAAAAAACAAAACATGTTAAAGGCATTTCAACATGATACAATAGGTTATAATTTTAAATTTACTGAATTTCAGGCAGCAGTAGGAATAGCTCAAATAAAAAAATTGAAACATAGAATAATTCAAAAAAAGAAAATGTTCAATCTATATAGAGAAAATTTATCAAAAACTGATCAAATTGATTTTATTGAAACAGATCTAAATAAAATTACTCCATGGATGGTAGATATTATTATTAAAACAAAACAATTGAGAAAAAAAATTATAAATCATTTGAAAGAAAATAATATCGAAACTAGAATTTTTTACCCTTCTATCCATACTCTAAAACCTTACAAAAAATCTAATAATACATTTCCAATTTCATATGATATTTCATCTAAAGGCTTATGGTTACCTTCTTCTATTTCACTCACCGATGAACAAATATTACATATATCAAAATTAATTTCAAATTTACTTAATTGATTTTGTAAATAAGGAATACCCTCCACTAAATTTCATTGTGATGAATCCTATCAATGTACTATACCACATTGTAAATAATCTAATTAATATGACAAGAATTACTGCTATTGATGTTTCTATTCCTTGAAAATTTAGTAATCCAACCATACTACCTTCTGTTATTCCTAAACCTCCAGGTAAGAAAGATGCTGCTCCTATAATTAATGATGATGCATATGTTGCTATTATATCAAAATAATTTAGGTGATCTATACCTAATGATAATACAATTAAGTATACTCCTATTCCTTCAATAAACCAATAAAATGCTGATAACAGCGATGCAGTTATTATTATTTTTATTCCAATTGAAACTCTAATTGTTTCATATGACTCAGAAATTGAACTAGTAAATTTTTGTGCAAATTTAATTTTATTTAAAACATTTATGGTTTTGTAAAATAATTTTTGTGATCTTAAAACAACAAAAATAATTGTTAGAAAAATACCTGCACCAATTATAGCATATACACCATATCCTAACGCCCAAATACCAAAAATTGCCACAATTACCCCTCCAACTAAATCATATACTCTTTCAACAATTATCAATGGTGCAGATGAAGTACGGGGAACAGAAAATTCTTTTTTTAATATCTCTGATTTTATTAACTCACCCATTTTTCCAGGAGTAATTGCTAAAGCAAAACCTGAAAAATAAATTAACATATTTTTTTTAATTGGTAATACAATTCCTGCATTTTTTGTAAGAAAATGCCATCTCAAAAATAAAAAAAGCCAACTTGCTGGAATTATTGTTAAAATTAATGGTAAATATTTTAATTCAAAATTTTTTAAACTATCAATTATTTTAGGTACATCTGATATAAACAGGAATCCTGCATAAATAATGACTGTTCCTACAATTATCAAGAAAATTTTTTGAATTGTTTGCATATTTTCTCATTTTTTAGATTTATTTTTCTTCTTCAAAAATTTCATAATTCACTTCAAAAATTTTCATTTTATTCTCCTTAATACTAGAATCAAAATGTTCTGTTAGATAAGGATAATTATCTGAATTTCGATACGCATCATGTAAAATACTATTTTCAGTTTGTCCATCTAATACTAAATGTGTTAATCCATTGTCTTTTCCAAATTTGATATAATCCTCAATTGTGGAAAAACTATTTGATTTTATGATTTTAGGCCTTAAACTTTCTGTATTCTCTCTTAAGCTTGGAAATTCTTGTTTTTCTAAAATAGCTGCTGAATAATATTTTACTACTGGAGAAATATCATTTGTTCCTTTTGAGATATTTACAACAATTTTTGCAACATCATACAATTCTATTTCATCTGTAACATCTATTTTTTTAAAATCAACAAAAATTATAGAACTAACGGCTATCCCTAATATTAGAATACCAGCTACAATAATTTTTGAATTTATTTTTTCAATAATTTTTTTTATAGTTAAACTAGAAAAAATACAAAATATGGGTAATAATGATAAAAAATATCTCGTTTCTTGTATGTCTCTTGTATATGCATAATAAATTGGAATTAAAAGTGTAAAACTAAAAGTAAAAATCATTATCATATTTGCATTTTTATTTTTTATTGCAAGAAAAATTCCTACTGGAACAAAAAACCATAAAATAGGTATTGAAATCCATCCAGAATACAAGATTAAATTTTTTAATCCATTTTCAAACATATTAAATAATTTTTCTTGTCCATTTTCACCTCTTGTACTAATATTTTGATAATGATTTACACCTGCATAAATATGACTAGTTAATCCATCATTTCCTGTTGATTCCATTCTGATAGAAGCAGATGGAATAATTATTAATGCAAAAATTCCTATTGCAATACAAAATTTAATAATTTGTTTTCGTTCTCTGTATTTGATAAAAAATGATATTGATAATGGTATAATCAATAAAAGGCCCTCATATCTTACTAGTGCACATAATGCCGCAGCTGCAAATGCTGCATAAATATAATTTGATTTTTTTTGAAATAAAAATAATAACATACAAGAAATTAACAAAACAAATAATGGTTCTGTAATCCCTAATACTGAATTTAAAACTACTCTAGGTTCAAATGCAAAAATTATTGTTGCTATAAGTGCATAATTTGTTGAAACAAATTTTTTACATAGAAGAAAGATAATGGGAATTGTTATGATCGAAATTCCTATTGTTAAAAATCTTTGAAAATTCATGTAATCAAGAAATGAATTTGAATCGAATCCGGAATAAAAGACAGAAAGTAAAATTGGCCATCCGTTATTTGGAAATCTATAATTTGTAGGAATTTCTTCTAGGATTTTCATATCTATCGCATACCAAAAATATTCTTTTCCGTCTAATGTAATTGGAAGGTCATATGGAAATATAATTAATCTAGCAAAAAATGAGGCTACACAAATTATTATTATGTAAATGAAAATAGATTTTGGAAATCCTGTAATTTTATAACTATTGTATATTTTAGAATTTTCCATTAGAATCTACTTTTGCTTTCAAATTAATTGATATATAAAAAATCTATCTTTGTATTTTCTGTATTTTTTTAATTACGATGTCTTGTTCTTTTTTTGTTATATCTGGAAAGAATGGAATAGAAATAATCTTGTTAAATAATTCTTCAGAATTTTTTAATGAATTTTGAATTTTTGCTTTTGATTTGAACACACTAAATTTGTTTAGTGGTTTATAATGTACAGAAGTTCTTATTCCATTTTTGAGTAATTTTTTGAATAACTCATCTCTAGAAACTCCAAATTCTTTTTCAATTTTTAATATGTATAGATGACATACATTATCATTTTTTGGATCATTTGGAATTTTGATTCCTTTGATCTTACTAAATTCTTTATTATAGTATTTGTATGCTTTAATTCTTTTTAAATTAAATTTCTTAATTTGTGAAAGTTGACTAATTCCTAATGTAGATCTAATTTCATCCAGTCTGAAATTATATCCGGGAAATTCTATATCATAATCCCATGGTTTACCTGATGAATATCTGTTTGTGAGATTTTTTGATATTCCATGATTTCTTGCTGATTCAACATATTGTGCTATTTTTTTATTATTTGTTACTATCATTCCTCCTTCTATTGTTGTAAGGTTTTTTGTTGGGTAAAAACTAAAACAACCTGCATCCCCAAATGTACCTACATGTTTCTTGTTTACTTTTGCTCCTATTGCATGTGCACAATCTTCAATTACTGAAATCTTATTCTTTTGACTAATTTTTTTTATTTCTTGAATTTTACAAGCTTTTCCTGCAAAATGAACTGGAATAATCGCTTTGGTTTTATTTGAAATATTATTTTTTAATGAATCAATTGAAATATTCATATCTTCTAAATCAACATCAACTAATCTTGGTGTTGCACCAGTTAACAAAACTGAACTTGCTGTAGCAACAAAAGTCATGTTTGGTATTATTACTTCGTCCCCTGGACCTATCTTAATTGCTTTTAATGATAATTGTAAAGCGGATGTAGCATTTGATACACCTATTGCATATTTAGCGTTTGTAAATTTTGCAAATTTTTTCTCAAATTCTTTTAATTTAGGTCCATCTGTTAATAATGGCGATTTTAGAGCATTAGTCACAGATTTTATATCTTTTTGACTAATTGATGGATAAAAGAACGGGACTTTGATAGATTTTTTTTTAAACGCATCTTTGTGATTCATGATAATATTTTTTAAAATTAGTCTTGGTTATTGTAGTTTTGCAAAACTTGTTTGTATACATCTAAAGTATTTTGAGCCATATTTACTGAATTTCCAACATTTTTAACAAAATTAAAACCTGCTTCTCCTAATTTTGTATACTCTTTTTCATCACTTGATAATTTATTTATCGACTCTGCTAGAAGTTCTGAATTATCAGGCTCAATTAGTATACAATTTTCTTTATTTTCTAGAGTGTAAGGTATTCCATGAACATCACTACTGATTATTGTTTTTTTAAATGCAAATCCCTCTAATGGTGTTAATGGAGATAATTCCCATCTAGATGGTAATACAAGAAATTCACATGATTTGTAAGCACTAATCACATCTTCTCTTGAGGGTTTTTTAATTACCATAATTAGATTTGTGAGGTTTAATCTTTGAATTAACTCATCCATTTCTTTTTCAAATCCAAAATCTACACCCATTATCAAAAATTTCAAATTTTTAACTTCATTTTTTTCTTCAAGAATTTTTATAGCATTAATTAATACATCAACTCCTTTTACTTTGTTAAACCTTCCAAGGAAAAGAATAATTTTTTCATTAATGTTATATTTTTTCTTAAAGTCAATATTGGATGATAGTTCTTCAAGATCAATACCGTTTTTTACTATAGATATTTTTGATTTTCCTGCAAATTTTTCAAATATTTGAGATTCATATTCATTTGCAACAATAATTTTTGATGATTGTTTTATTATATAATTTAAAAATGGTTTTTGAAAAAAATATAATATCTTAAATAAATTACCTTTTTCCTTTAAATCTGGATGAGTTGTTAGTCCGCTTTGATCAGAAATTATTAATGGTATGTTTTTTTTCTTTGATATTATAGCTGCAATATATGATTGATAACTTCTAATACCAAATGTATGGATAATATCTATTTCATCATCCATCATTTGTTTTTTCATTCCTGGGTTTACAAAATAAAGTGCAAACTTTAGCAAGACATGAGACCGTTTAATTGTAAAATTTTCAATTCTTTCTTCTCTTGGAAGGTTTTTGTTAAATGTACTAGGATTATTTGCAAAATCTAAATCTGTTGTGTATATAGTCATATTTTCTCCTTTTTTAGATAATTGTTTTGCTATATCTAAAGCCAAGAACATTATTCCCCCAAATTGTGTTGCTGGTAAAGATGCTGGTGATACTAAGGCTATTTTCATTAATGATTTTCATCTAAATTTAATTAATTAGTCTTCTTGAAATTATAATGCATAATTCTAATTAGTCTATTATCAAAAATATCATTATGAGTAAACTTAACAAGTATCTATCTTTGTTAAAATTTTCAATATCTAATCCTAAGAAGGGAATTAAATTATTCAAAGAATTTAAAGATACAAATTCAGAAAATCATAAAAATTTGAAAAAATATAATTCAACATCAAAAACATCAAATGAATTATTTCTTACTCTTTTTAACAAGTCTTTTCCAAAAACATCAAATTCATTAATTAATCTAGAAGAACATCTAAAAATTTTTTTTAAAAAAATTGATCATTTAGAGGACCTATCAGAAAATAAACCCTATCCTATTGATTATTCAATTTTAGGTGAATCTGGTCCATTTCTATATGAATTATGTAAAGAAATTAAACCTGAAATTATCATTGAAACAGGTGTTGCATATGGAGTTAGTACATCCTATATTCTTCAAGCATTACATGAAAATAATAAAGGTAAATTAATTTCAATTGATTCAATATTTCGTCCATGGCAATCTGAAGAAATGATTGGTTCTGCAATTCCTGATTCTGTTAAATCTAGATGGCAATTATGTTTGGGTAGCTCTGATGAACAATTAACAAAAGTTTTCCAACAATATTCTGAAATAGATCTTTTTCTTCATGATAGTTTACATACATACCAAAATATGATGTTTGAATTCAAAAAATCTTGGCCACAAATTAAAGATGGCGGCTATCTTTTATCTGATGATATTTTAGGAAATAATGCATTTTATGATTTTTGTAAAGTAATAAACAAAAATCCTTTTTTATTATATCAAAAAATTGAACCAATCTCTCTAATGGGAATTATCTTAAAGTAATTTTTCATTTTTAGCGTACAAAAAACCAATATCATCAAAAAGAGGTTTAATTGAAATTTTATAAGATAAATTTACAAGTTTTAATTTCAAATTTTTAATTAAATCAGGTTCTGTATCAGCTAGATGATATTCTATGATGATTTTTTTTAATTTTTCAAAATAATTTGGAGGTAAAGATTCTATGATCTCATATTCTGAACCTTCACAATCTAATTTTAATAGATCATAACTATCAATTTTTCTTTCATCAAGAAATTCTTTAAATGATTTAGAATTAACTTCCATTGATTTTGATGTTTTAACAAATTTGCTATGTCCTGCTTCATCTTCATTTTGATATAATGTCATTTTTGAAGTTTTATCAGATATTGCTTCATTAAAAAAAGTAATATTTGTAATTTCATTAATTTCTATATTTTTTTTTAATAATTCAAAATTTTCTTTTATTGGTTCAAAAGAAAAAATCTTTCCTTTTTTACAGAATTGAGATGCAAATAGTGAAAATAACCCTATATGTGCTCCAACATCTATTACAATATCTTTATCATTAATTTCAAATCCTGGTTTTGAATATTCTTTGATGATCCAAACATGTGTAAATGCCATTAAATCTGTTGAATTAATTCTAATTTTGATTTTAATTCCTGTCCTTGTAATTAGAGTTTCAAATTCTTTATCTGTTCGTTTTAGATAAATTGATGGTACTACATACCAATTTTTTAGAACTTTGATTATCTGAATGAATAGTTTTATTTTTCCAAACACATTCATTTTTCTCTCATCCTGAAATAAGGAAAAATCAAATTTATATAAATTCACTTTTAACCAACCATTTTTCATTATTTTTATGAAAATTTTAATCACTGGTGGTCTTGGTTTTATTGGAAGTCATTTAGCACAAAAATTAGAACAAGATGGAAATACATTAATTATTTTAACAAAAAGCTTCTCAAAAAGGAAAAATATTCCTAAATCTTCAAAAATAAAAATTGAAAAAATTGATGTAACCAATTTTAAGAAATTAGGTGCTTCTATTGATAAGCATAAACCAGAATTAATTATTCATTTGGCAGGCCAAACATCCCATTCTAAATCTTTTGAAAATCCGATTAATGATATTAATTCTAATTCTAAATCAACTTTATTTATTTTAGAAAAAATTCGTAAAATGAAAAAACCATCTAGTTTCATTTTAGGTAGTACTTTTATTGTAATTGGAAAACCCAAAAAACTTCCGGTTACTGAAGAAACACCTTGTAATCCTACTACAATTTATGGAACAAATAGATTATCTAGTGAATTCTTTTGTAAAATTTATCATAATCTTTATGGATTAAACACTAAAATTTTTAGAATTACGAATTCATTTGGTCCACGAGAACAAATAATCCCTAACAAAAATGCTGTAAATTATTTGATTTATCAAGCATACAAGGGCGAAAAAATTACAATTTTTAATGAAGGAAAATTTTTTAGAGATTTAATTTACATTTCAGATGTTATTTCGGGTATTCATACAATAATTAAAAAAGGAAAATCTGGAGAATTATATTGGATCTCTTCATCTAAAAAAACCTGGTTTTCTGAATTGGGAAAATTATTAGAAAAATCTTCATCTTCTAATGTAGAATTTGTTAAAACTCCAAAATACACAAAGAAAGTTGATGTTGGGAATTTTGTAGTAAGTAATAATAAATTAAAATCATTAGGATGGGTACCAAAAATTTCAATTAATCAAGGAATTCAAAAAACATTAGAATATTTTGATTTAATAAAATAAATTGATTTTAAAGATTTAATATTTTTTCTACTGATGAAAAATTAAAATCTTGTAATAATTTTTCAAACTTTTTTAATCCACCTTTTAGATTATGATAATAATACCAATTGTATTCTTTGATTTTTGGCATTTTTTCATCTAAATCTTTAGGATGAATGTAAATCATAGCTCTTTGGGATGATGAATTCATTTTTTTAATTCCTTTCTTGATAAGAAAATAGGGAAGAAATCTCAAATAAAATCCTCCGGCAATAGGGATATTTCGGATTAAAGGGAATTTGATTGTTGCAGATGGAATTTCTATTATTTTACTAGATGTATCTTCTATTGTTGGGTTTTCTAATGATGGATTATATTGAAATCTTGGTGCATCAGGATTTCCATAAAGTGGAGTTTTTGTCGGAAAAATACTTGAATCATATTTGAAATATTTTGCAATTATTTGCATTGCCCAAAATGATTTTTCATCTAATGAAAAAAATGGAGCTCTAAACCCATTAATTTTTTTTCCAGAAATTTTTTCTAAAATTTTAATTGATTTTATCAAATCTTCTTCAACATTTTCTTTAGTAGATTTTCTTAGATCTAAATGTGAATAACTGTGACTGGCAATTTCATGACCTTTATCATGTATTTTTTTTATTAAATCTGGAAATTTTTCTCCAATATACCCTAATGTGAAAAATGTAGCTTTAACATCATATTTGTCAAAAAGATCTAAAATGACTTCAGTATTTTGTTCTATTCTAGGTTCAAATTTTGACCATTCTGAAAATGGCAGATCACAATAATAATCTTCTAAATCCACTGACATAAAATTACTAGTTATCATATAATTGAGCAAATATTGCTAATTATAACTAAATATGTTTAGCAAATAATAGATATAACTTTGTCAAGAATCAAAAATATTGAAAATTGTATGTATTCCGGCTTTTAATGAAGAAAATACTATTGGTGACATAGTAAAACGTTCTTTAGAATTCGGTGATAAAATTTTAGTATGTGATGACGGTTCTTCAGATTCTACCTCAAAAAAAGCTGAAAATTCAGGTGCTATAGTGATTAAACATGAAAAAAATCTTGGTAAAGGTGCAGCACTAAAATCAATGTTTGATTATTTGAAAAAACTTGATTTTGATGTAGTGGTAACTATTGATGGCGACGGTCAGTTTTTACCTGAAGAAATGGAAAAATTAGCAGAACCAATAATTAGAAAAAACTTTGATATTGTAGTTGGCAATAGATTTTCAAATTCAGAAGAAATGCCTGGATATAGAAAAGCTGGGAATAAAATATTAGATAAAGTTACAAAATTAGCATCAGATCTACCGATAGAAGACTCCCAAAGTGGATTTAGAGCATATTCTTCTAAAGCAATTAAAACAATATCAATAAATTCATCTGGATTTGGAATTGATTCCGAAATTTTAATTGATGCTGTTAAAAAAGATTTAATGATTACCGAACAACCAGTTACAGTTTTGTACAACACTGGTTTTAAAACATCTACAAAGAATCCAATTTCTCATTCTACTGGAGTGTTGGCTTCTTTATTACAATTAGTAGCCATTAACCATCCATTAAGATTTTTAGGAATTCCTGGATTTATTTTATTTTTCGTTGGAATAATTTTTTCAATAATTGTTATGACGATGTTTAACGAGTCAAGATTTTTTTCAATTCCTTCAACCTTAGTAGCTTTAGGTTCATTGGTAACTGGTTTAATGTTAATTTTAATGTCCGTAGTACTTTTTAGTATTTCTCAAATTGTTAAAAAATTTGAAGATTAGTCATCAATTTTTTTTATGGGTCTTGCAGGATTACCTACTACAATAGTCCTATCTGGAACATCTTCTGTAACAACACTTCCTACTGAAACTATAGCGTCTTTCCCTATAGTTGTTCCAGCAATAATTATTGATCCTGGATTAATTACTGCACCTTTTTTGATAATAACTGGTTCAACTTTTCTAGGATATTTTTCTTTTAAAAATAAATTAGCAGTTGGATTTGCATGAGTAAAAATCATTACATTATGACTAATTGTTACATTATCTTCAATAGTAATCATTTGAGGATAAATTAGATCTAAAAGAACATATGATGAAAAATGACATCTATTTCCAATTTTGACTCCTCTCATTCTTTGCATTGAAATAATAAAATTTGAAAAAGGGGAAGTATATGCAAAATAATGTAAAATCCACGATTTAGAGAATTTTGCCTTTAAAGAGATATTTCCTGAAGTACCTGCATATCCATAGAATTTCATTATTTCTTCTTTGTTAATTTTAGTGCTATCTTCATCCATTACTTGATTTACCCATTATTTTTTTCTCTTTAAGCTTTCTGGAGAAATTAATTCAATAAAGATTAGAAATAATTAATTTACTCTAATTTGAAATAATATCATGATTAAAGAGAAAAGTTTACAATATTTCTTGACAAGAGCAAAGGAACAAGAAAAGAATATTTTTTCAAAACAAGTTAAAATAGGATTTTTATCTAGTTTTACAATTAATGGTTTAGCTGAAACATTGAAAGTTAAATGTTTAGAGAATAATATTGGATGTAAAACTTATGTTGGATCATATGATCAATATTCTCAAGAAATTATTTCTGAAAATAGTGAATTATACAAATTTTCTCCTGATCTTGTTTTTTTATTATTAGACATTAGATCACTTTTTGGAGATTTTTTCCATGATCATCATTCTTTGAATTTAAATGAAAGAAAATCTTTGATATCAACAAAGCTTCAAGAAATTAATAATTTAGTAAATACTTTTTCAAAAAATTCTGATTCTAAATTAATTATTAGTAATTTGGCACTACCTATATTTTCTTCATTTGGAATAAATGAAACAAAATTAGATTTTGGATTTCGTGAAATGATTGTTTCATTTAATTCTGAATTGATGTCTAATTTTAAAGATAAAAATAATGTATTTGTATTTGATTTTAATTCGTTTTCTTCAAAACATGGCCAAAAAAATATTTTTGATTTAAAAAATTTCCTATTTGGTGATATTCAAATTAATTTTGATTATATTCCATATCTAGCTCATGAATTAATTTCATATGTTTATGCTTATTTGGGATTAACCAAGAAATGTATTGTACTGGATTTAGATAATACGTTATGGGGTGGAATAATTGGGGAAGATGGATTTGAAAATATTAAATTAGGTCCGCAACCTCCTGGGAATGCATTCTTTGAATTCCAAAAAACACTTAAGGCATTCAAACAACGGGGAATCATTTTAGCTATTAATAGTAAAAATAATCCTGATGATGCATTGAAAGTAATACGTGAACATCCTCACATGATCCTTAAAGAAGAAGATTTTTCATGTGTGAAAATTAACTGGAATGATAAAGTTGAAAACATTAAAGAGATTTCTCAAGAACTTAACATAGGATTAGATAGTTTTGTATTTTTTGATGATGATAAAATGAATTGTGAATATGTAACAATGTCATTACCACAAGTAAAAGTTGTAAATCTATCTGGTGATCCATCATATTTTTCAGATATTCTTCAACACATGAATGACTTTGATTCATTGAATATAACTAATGAGGATTTAAAAAAATCTCAGATGTATTCTGAACAAATTAAAAGAGAAGAATTAAAAAATTCTAGCATATCTATTGAAGATTTTTTAAAAAATCTTAACATTGGTATAACTATAAAAAAATCAACAAACTTTACAATTCCTAGAATATCACAATTAACATTAAAAACTAATCAGTTTAATTTAACAACAAAACGATATCAAGAAGAAGAAATACACAAATTTACTGATAATGAAAATTTTTTAATTGGATGTGTTCAAGTTCAAGATAAATTTGGTGATAATGGTATTACCGGTGTTTTTATTGTCAAAAAACAAAATCATGAAGAATGGTTCATTGATTCTTTTCTTTTAAGTTGTAGAATTATGGGTAGAGAAGTAGAAAAAGCTATTTTGAATTATATTATAGATGAAGCAAGAAAACAAAAAATTAAAAAAATAATTGCAGAATACATTCCAACTAAAAAAAATAAACCTATTGAAAACTTTTTACCTGAATGTGGTTTTATTCAATCTGATAACAAGTGGGTATACGATGTGAATAATTCATTAAAATTACCAGGATTTCTAGCGGTAGAAGTTGAAAATGAATGAAAAATTAATTCAAATAATTTCAAAGGTTATGAATATACCTTCTAGTGAAATAAATGATGAATCAGGACCACATAATATAGAAAATTGGACTTCATTTAATTCGTATGTTTTACTTTATGAACTTGAAAAGGAATTCAATCAGAAATTTACTATGGAAGAATCATTAGATGTAAAAAATGTAGGTGACATTAAAAGACATTTAAAAAATCACGGAATACAATTTGACTGAAAATAAACAATTTTCATTTGATGAAATTTACATAAATCAATCAGAGAATTTTGAAGTTGAAATTTCTGAAACACTTGTTAAAAAATTTGCTGATATGTCTGGAGATTTTAATCCGTTGCATATGGATGAATTATTTGCTTCAAAAACCTCTTTTGGTGGGCGTATAGTACATGGAATGCTATTAGCTTCATTTTTTTCTAGGCTTGTAGGAATGAATATTCCTGGTAAAAATGGAGTATATTTTTCACAATCTCTTAATTTTAGGAAACCCTGCTATATTGGAGATACTGTAAAAATTGTTGGAACTATTATTGATAAGAGTATGTCGACAAAAATTGTCACTCTTAAAACTGAAATTTTAAATCAAGATAAAGAGTGCATTGTGGATGGAGAAGCTAAAGTACTATTTAACAAATGAAAGATCTTCTTCAAAATTTTGGTATAGGAATTGATATTACTGATATTGAAAAATTTAAAAAATTACCATTTTCAAAAAATAAAAATTTTTATAAAAAATTATTCAATGAGAGTGAAATAAAATATTGTTTAAAATTTAAATATCCATCTAGTCATTTTGCTGGAAAATTTGCATTAAAAGAAGCTACAAAAAAATCTATTATGAATTCAATAAGTATGAAAAATATTAAAACCTCTCATTCAAATTCAAAACCAAAAATATCAATTCTCAATAATAAAAATTATTATTTTTTAGCATCATTAAGTCATGAGAATAACTTAGCAGTTGCAATAGTAATTAGTCACAAAATTACTTAAATTTTCTTTCTTATTCCTTTACTAAGTTTTAATATTGTTTTATCAAAAAACTGTCTAGAAAATGTTTTGAAAACTGTTTTTGGAACAAAAATATTATCTGTAAAATTCACAATTAATTCTTTATCTTCTATTTTTTTTATTGAATCCAAATATTGACGTCGTTTTTTGATATGAGCCCAATTTTTTAAAATACTAAGATCAGCTTTTATTTTTGCAATGAAAAAACCTTTTGACAAGTAAAAAAAGAATACCAAAATATCTACAATCAATAAAGTAGGTAACATTTTGGAAAGAGTTTTTTTAGAATAATGTGTTAGTATACAATATTTCCTATTTCTTTCTAACCAATAGAATTTTTGACTACTCCATTTTAGAATATAACTCTCAGCATGAAAAACAATGGAATTAGGCACAAAAAATGATGAAATACCAATTTGTCTTGCTCTCCAACCTAAATCTAGATCATCCAAATATAGAAAAATAAATGGATCCAATAATCCTACTTTATCTAAAACAGATTTTGATGTAAAAAGACATGTACCCGAAGCAAAACCTATTTTTTCAATACTATTTCTTTTTGTAGAATTTCTCTCTCCTTTATCTCGTGCATAACCAAATCCAAAAAGTTGAATGTAATTTCCTGTACTTTGTAAAATATTTTCTTCATATAATGATAAAATTTTTGGTTGATACAATCCTTCGCCATTTTTATTATATGCTTCAATCAAAAATTTTAACCAATTTTCATCAACTACTGTATCTGGATTTAATATAACAATAAATTTTCCAGATGCTTGTTTAATGCCTATGTTATTCCCTTCACAATATCCAAAATTCTTTTTATTTTCTATTAATTTTATTTTTTCAAATTTCTTTTTACATTCAATATGACTTTGATCATTTGAATTATTATCAACTATGATAATTTCATAATTTGAATAATTTGATTTTATAATTGATTTAACACAATTTATTAATAATTCACCTGAATTATAATTTAAAATTATAATACTTACTAATGGATTATCTAAATTTGAATTTGACATATTATTTAATCATAAAAATTCTAGTATAAAATCTTCATAGAATAATTTTTGTACCTTCTCCTAACAAAAAGATTCTTTCATTACTATTTTTAGAATTTATGTTAGAGTTTTTTGCAATAATACTATTTTTAATAGATATCTCTCCTGTAATTTGACAATTTTCCATAATAATTGAATTTTCAATTTTTGATGATGTTATTATAGAATTATCTCCCAAACTAGAATATGGTCCTATGTGAGCGTTATCAATAATACAATTTTCACCAATTATTACTGCATTGTCTATTTTTGAATTTCCTTTGATAATGCTACCTTTTCCTATAATTGCATTGTCATTTACAATAGATGTCTCTTCTTTTTGACCTTGAAAACTTCCTTTTCTCTTTTCTAAAATTTCTCTATTTGCATGTAAAACATCTTCTGGAGTTCCAGTATCTTTCCAATAATCTGTAATCATATGATATGTTATTTTATAATTTTTTTCTAACATTTGATGAAGAGCATCAGTGATTTCTAATTCATTTCTCCAAGATGGTTTCAAATTTTTTATTATTTCAAAAATGAGTGGTGTTAAAAAATAGATTCCGGTAACAGCTAAATTAGATTTAGGTTCTTTTGGTTTTTCTACAATTTTTATTATTTTATCGTTATTCATTTCGGCTATACCAAAACTTGATGGATTTGGTACTTCACACAACAATAATGATGCTGCAGTATCTGATGTCGCAAACTCATTTACATATTCTTTAATTGATTTTTGAATAATATTATCCCCCAAAAATACTACAAATTTCTCACTACCTACAAATTTTTTACATAAATTAATTGCATGTGAAATACCTTTAGGATAATCTTGTTGGAAATATGTGAATTTTACTCCAAATTTTCCCCCATCACCATAGAATTCTTTTACTTTATCTGAACCCACTCCTCCGATAATAATTGCTATTTCAGTTATTCCTGCATCTCTAAGTGATTCAACACAATACTGTGACATTGGTTTATTTGCGATAGGTAACAATTGTTTTGGACCAGTGTGTGTAAGTGGTCGTAATCTGGTACCGTGACCTCCATGTAAAATTATACCTTTCAATACTATTCACAATCCTTGGCAAAAATATACTTTCTAAACATTAGATAATCTCTTCCACCATGACTTATTGTTTACATACCATAAGATAGTTTCTTTAATACCATTTTCAAAATTATATTTCGGTTTCCATTTCAATTTTTTTTCAATTTTTGTTGAATCTAAACTATATCTAAAATCATGTCCAGGTCTGTCTTTTACATATTTCATTAAACTAAATGGTTTATTCATCGATTTTAAAATCATTTTAATTATTATATTATTATTAATTTCATTTCTACCTGCAATATTATAAATTTCACCTGATTTTCCTTTTTCAATAACTTTTTGAATAGCTCTACAATGATCAATAACATATAACCAATCTCTGATATTTTTTCCATTTCCATAAACAGGTATTTGTTTATTATTAATTGCATTAATAATCACTTTGGGGATTAATTTTTCTGGAAATTGTCTTGGTCCATAATTATTTGTACATCTAGTAATTTTTACATCACATCCATATGTTGCATAATAAGATTTTACAAGTAAATCTGCAGAAGCTTTTGATGATGAATATGGACTTGATGGGTTTAATGTAAAGTTTTCATCAGCACTCTTTTTTTCTAAACTTCCATATACTTCATCTGTTGAAATTTGTACTAATTTTTTATCATATTTTCTTATAGCCTCTAAAATTGTAAACGTTCCATTTATGTTTGAATCAAGAAATGGTTTTGGATTTGAAATACTTCTATCTACATGTGATTCTGCGGCAAAATTAATGACTAGATCATTTTCAGCAACTAATTTGTTAATAATTTTTTGATTTTTTATATTTGCTTTAACAAATTTGTATTGTTTTGAATTTTTTAATTCAGTAATATTTTTTTGATTTGAACCAGTCAAACAAGCATCTACATTTGTAATCTTAATTTTTGAATTATTTTTTAAGAAAAATAAAATAAAATTACTGCCAATAAAGCCTAATCCTCCTGTAACTAGAATTTTTATCAATATTCTAATGACGCATATTTCTTATTATTTATAGATCAGGATGAACTTTTTAATGAATTCGTGAATTTTAATCGTAAATCAAAAATTTAACCCTCTTTTTGATAAAATGAGTGTATCTTGACAGAATTTCAAATAATTGAACTGGAAAATCATGTTACTAAAGATATTCATGATGGTCATCAAAATGGAGATCTGACTGTAATTTGGAGAGATTGGGATAAAATTCTTAAAAATCATCCAAATATGATATACCTCACTTCTGTATTCCCTGGTGAGATAAAAGGACCTCATTTACATTTAAGGAGAACAAGTTATTTTACTTGCGTTGATGGAAAAGTGATCATAATTATTCGTGATATTGATGGAACATATCATGAAATTGAATGCACTTCTGAAAAACCTAGATTGATATGTGTTCCAAACAATATTGCTTCAGCTCATATCAATATATCAAAAAATGTTTCTAAAGTTTTGGTATTGGCAGATATTGCTTGGAGAGCAGATGATAATGAAATGAATAATGTTACATTTACTGATTATGCCTGGGATAAATGGAAATTGAATAATCTTCCTTAAACATTATTACAGTTTTAATTTTTTAATTGAGATAAAATGAATAAAAAATTTGATAATTTTAAAAACAAAATTCAAAATTTTAAAGGTGTTGCTACAATTGGAACTACCGATATAATTGGAACTGGTATAACATCTATTTTTTGGTTATATTTACCAACAATTTTATCAAGTGAAAATTATGGTGAAATTCATTATGTTTTATCAATTGCTGGAATAGGTTTGTCCATTTCGTTAATTGGATCAAGAGATTCTATTACTGTTTTTACATCCAAATCCATAAATCTTAACGGAACATTATATTTTTTAAGTTTATTTGTGGGAATATTATTTGTATTAGTATTATCATTTATTTTTGAAATAAATTCTATAATAATTCTTTTAGGTTTTATTATTAATGATCTAGCCCTTGGATATTTGTTAGGAAAAAAAATTTATAAAAAGTATTTTTCATATGTTTTAATTCAAAAAATACTTACTGTAACTCTTGGAATATCTTTCTATTTTATTTTTGGTTATGAGGGAATTCTTTATGGATTGTCTTTATCCTATTTACCATTTGTAATTATTATTATTAGAGAAATAAAAAATTCAAAAATTGATTTTAGTCTTTTAAAACTACACCGAGAATTTGTGACAAATACTTATGTATTAAATTTAATTGGTATTTTCAGAAGCCATTTTGATAAAATAATTATTGTTCCTTTGTTAGGTTTTTCAGTTTTAGGAAATTATGCTTTAGCAATGCAGGTATTTTCTATTATGATGTTAACAAGTAATGTTGTTTTTAAATACGTATTATCTCATGATGCTCAAGGGATTACAAATAATAAAATCAAAAATCTGACAATATTTTTTTCTATATTGTTAGCAATTCTTGGAATTTTTCTTTCTCCAGTCCTAATTCCTATAATATTCCCAAATTTTATACCTGCAATTGATGCGATTCAAATAATAAGTTTAGCCGTAATTCCAGCCACAATTGGTCAAATGCAAGTTTCAAAATTATTAGGGCATGAAAAAAGTAGACCTGTTTTAATTTCTAGAATAATTGGAGTTTCAATAATGGTTTTAGGATTTGTAACTATTGGTTTATTATTTGAATTACAAGGAGTTGCATTTGCATATTTGATATCTTCGTCAGCACAAACTGCTTTCTTGTTAATTTACTCTAAAAAAATTAAGTAATTAATATGAATTTCACCCTTTTTTATATATGGTCTATAAAAGAATATTTTATTGAGTGATAATCTGGAAAATAAAATTCTTTTAGTTGATGAAACACTATCATTGAATAATATTGATTTTGATTCTAAATATCAAAAAATTATTTCATTAGATTTTGTTTCTCATGAAAAACTAAAATCTAAAAAAAATTGATCATATTCTTGTTGATTCTTTTGTTTCAGATAATGAAATGAAAGATTTACAAGAACATTCTTTTAATTTCTCAAATTGGTTTAAAAATTCAGATATTAAAAATTCTATCACTTATAAAAATATTAATTTAGGTGAATTATTTTATGTTGATTTTTATACATATCTACTACCTGTTTTGAAAATATTTTTTGAAATATCAAAAATCATTTCAATTTATCCTAACTCACATTTTTTATCTTCATCTAAAATCTCAAATTTTTTAAAAACTTTTTTAGTGTCATTTGAAGAAATATCAAACCAAAGTAAAAACCAAGAATTTTATTTAGACTCAATTAATTATGAAATTAAATTTATTAAAAAAACTTTACCAATATCAATTTCAAAATCAAATTTTAGAACTCTAAAAAAAATCTCTGAAAATATTTTTAAATCTTTTTTTAGAAAGAAATTTGTTTCTTCAAATAAAACACATCTATTAATTGAATTTGATCCAATCAGGTATAAGCAATTATTTTTAACTTTTCCAAATACTTCAAATTTTGTTATATATAATAGACGTAGACCTTATTTTTGGAATTTTAATTCTTTTTCAATTTTAAAAAAATCCAATACATATTTTTTTACTGAAAATGATTTATCAAATTCTGAATTAAAAAATAATCATACAGATTCATTTCAATGGAATTTAGATGCCATTTTAAATCTTAAAAAATTTGAAAGCTTTTTTGAAAATTTTTTTAAAATAAATAATGACTCATTTTGGGCAATTATCAAACCTCACTTTTTTTCTTTATGTGAAAATAGATTTCAAGAATTAATGTATGAAATTGAATATGCATATGCCTTGTTTGAAAAAATTAGGCCTGCAAGCGTCACTGTTTGGTCTGAATTAGGTTCATCTGAACAAATTTTCTTAAATATTGCCAAAAATCGTAATGTACCGATAATTCTTCTTCAACATGGTTATTATCATGATGATTTGTCTGCAACAAATTATAATTATTTCTCTGGGGTATTACCAAAAAAATCTGACTATTTTCTTATCTGGGGAAATAAAATGAACGATTATTGCAAGAAAATTGAACTTGATTCTAAAAAATTCAAAATTATTGGTAGTCCAATTTTTGACACATATGAAAACTTTAGTTCTAATTCATCTAAACATGATTATGTATTATTGGCAACACAAGGACCTACCGATTTCTTTTTATCTGATTTAAAAATTTCTACTTATGAAGATTATATTCAAACTATTGTAAAAATTTGTGAAGTTACAAAAAAATTACAAAAAAAATTGATCATAAAACTTCATCCAGACCCTCATGAATTAGATCTTACAAAGTATGTCAAAAACATTTCTTCTGATATAACGATTGTAAAATCAGGAAATATTACAGAATTGATTAAAAACTGTGAATTATTTATTTCAATTGATCTCTCTACAACTATTCTTGAAGCAGAACTTTTTAAGAAACCTATAATTTCTATTTCTGTAAAAGATTATAATTTAGGAGATTTAAATTCTCAGATTTTTAAATCTTGTTTACGAACTGATATTGATGATCTTGAAAATCAAATGCGTAAAATTTTCACCAATTCTGAATTTAAAAATAATATAATTTTTATTGGTTCAAATTTTGTAGATGATTATTTATCAAATCAAAATTCGGCATCTCTTACTTTTATTAATTTTTTAAATACCATTTAGAATTTTTATAATCTTGCCATCTTTTTATTATTTTAAAAAACTTATCATAGGAATTTATAAAATATTTATCAATCAAAATTATATTTTATATATAAAATAAAATTTAAAAATTAATACAAAGTAAATTGAATAGAATGACGTATTGCATCTCTTGTAATGTACCTACTACCATGCCATGATACCGGAGTTTCTGCAAATCCAATCATTGAATTATCTAAATCTCTTGGTTCAAATATTATTGATTCTTCATCTTCATTTTTACAAACATATGTTCCTCCCACATCATCTATCCATCCTTTTGTAAAATACATCAAAAAAGTTGCTTGATAACTTTCTTTACCGTTTTGACTTTCTCCAAAATGATTGTGTGGCATATTGAAATGTCCTTTATGATTATTTATGAAAGCAAATTGTCTCAATCCTGTTAATTCTAGTCCTGTATAAGATGAAAAATTATCTATACATTCTTTTGAAAATAAATAATGATGAAATTTATTCCATTCTTCACTTAATAATTTATTTTCAACATCAATTGCATGAGCATTTTTTTGTTTAGAATTAAAATATCTTTTAATAGAAGCTCTTGACCAATCTGTCACATGATGCCATTTTTCGTCTTCCTTTGGAAAAGTTTGACATAATTTTTCATACATTTTTTTATGTATGACATTTTTTATAAATCCAAAAGGAAATGGCTTAGAATTATGGAATTCATTAGATTTTTCTAATATATTTTGCCAATCAAAAATTTTGTTTTTATTCATAATTCATATTACTTCCTGACTAATTCTTTATGAATTTACCAGCATATTATTCATTTTATAAAACATCGATGTTAAAATTGCTCTATAATATTTTTTTATAATTGGTGATAATATTTTAAATTTAAATCCTATTTTTAAATCGCCTGAAATTATAACTTTTGTCCCTTTTTCTTCAGAATTTATAAAATTAATTTTCATTATTGAATTTTTAAATGGGCCTGAAATAATTTTACTCACTATACTTTCTGGTTTTTCTATTTTATGTTCAGATTTTTGTATAATTTCTTTTTGTATTAATGATTTAAAAATAAATATTTCCTGAGTAATTTTAAACATTTCTGAATCTTTTTCAATTTTAATTTCTTTAATTTGATCTGGAAAAATTTTTGGATAATTTTGATAATCAATTACTAAATCAAATAATTTTTCTCTTTGACATGGAAGTTCCATTGAAAATTTTAACTCTGTCATAAAAAAACTTAATTTTTAATACATATAACTATTAAGTATATTTTTCATAAATGATTTTTTATTTCTTTCATTAAAAAAATAATCACTTATCATTTTTTAATGAAATTAAATAACCTTCATTTTTTTTATGTGATGAATTTATTTTTATCAAATTTGGATCTTTTTTTATTAAATTCAACACATCTTTCATTAAAAATATTTTTTGTTTTTTATAGAGTTTTGAATATACTTGTCTTACAAATTCTAAATCATCTGGATAATCTACTGACCATCTTAAATGATCAATTTTTTTCTTATTTTTATGATGTATAGTATGTATTTTGAATTTTTTTGGATTATTCCAAATATATGATGTTACATGTTCTTTTTCAGATTTTAAATTACTTTCTTCCCATGCTTTTTTTAATGTCTCAAAACTAAAACATTCTGTATCTAAACCGTTAGGATATGTTTCGCTGTCATTAGAAATATAATCAAAATTTCCTTTTAGGAACTTATTTAGTATTTTTTGACTTTCTATGGGATCTATTAAAGGACAATCAGCCGTTATTCTTACTATGACATCAGCTTTTAATTTTAAACTTGCTTGATAAAATCTATCTAAAACATCATTGGTTTTTCCTCTAAAAATTTTTACTTTTTGTTTTTTTGCAATTTCAATAATTTCATCATCTATCTTTCTTTTAGTTGTAACAACTACTATTTCATCACACTTTATTTTTTTTATTCTATTAATTACATGCCATAACATAGGTTTGCCTTCAATTTGTGATAAAACTTTTTTTGGAAATCTTTTAGAATCTGTTCTAGCCTGAATAATTACGATACAATTTTTAATTTCTTTGTGCATTTTTACTTATTTTTGAATTCTACTAAATAAGTGAATTAGTTGTTTTAATTATAAATTCAACTTCATTATTTGTTAAATTTGGATGCATTGGTAAAGTTACAACTTCGTTTGCAACTTTTTCAGTAACTGGTAATACTGTATCTTTTTTGTAATATGATGTTAAATGTGCTGGTATGTAATGTGAACCTGTTTCAATCCCCTTATCTTTCATATTTTTCATAAATTTTTTTCTATTTTTTACTCTAATCCAAAATAAATGATAACTACAATTTTTATTTAAAGGCATCATTTGTTGTATGTCTAAATTTGAATTATATTTTTTTGCAATACTAAATCTTTTTTTATTTAATTTGTCTATTTTTTTCAATTGTTCTATTCCAATAGCTGCAGAAATTTCATCCATGTAATAGTTGTAACCTAGTGACGTTATATCATATGATGCATCATTTCTTTTATCAATTCCACACCATCTTAGTGAATTTAATTTTTCTTTCATGGTTTTAGCATTTTTAGAATTTATTGTAATTGCACCTCCTTTTGGCATTGCTAGATTTTTTACTGGATGAAAACTAAAGCAAGTTAGTTCACTTTCCGATCCTATTTTTTTTGTTTTATTTTTTGCGCCACAGGCATGAGCAGCATCCTCAACTACATGTAATGCATATTTTTTTGCAATTTTTTTAATTTCATCTATTTTATTTGGCAATCCACCATAATGCATATTGACTATAGCTTTTGTTTTAGGTCCTATTTTTCTCTCCATATCGATTGGATCCATACTCAGTGTTTGAGAATCTATATCTACAAAAATAGGAATTCCACCATTATACAAAACTGCGTGAATTGTAGTGATGAATGTAAATGAAGGAACAAGAATTTCTTTATTTTTGATATCTAATAGAGATAATGATAAATGTAAAGCTGCAGTACCATTATCTACTGCAACACATTCTTTTGCATTAGTATATTTTAAAAATTCTCTTTCAAATTTTTCTACGTTTCCTTTTCCATTACCTGATGCCCAATGTGAGCTTTTTAGTGTCTTCACCGCAGCTGTGATTTCCTTATTGTTAAATTTAGGTGAAAATAATTTAATTATTTTTTTCATTTTGCCTCAATAATTTTTAATTAATTATATTTGATAGATTGATTTTTTCTATTCTTTCTATGTGTTTTGTTAAATTTTCTAATTCTTTAAACGTGATAGAAAATGGAGAATCAGGACCTATAGAATCATCTAATTTGACATGTTTTTCAATGAAAATATCTTTGTTGTGTAATGATTTTTTTAATATTGAATACGTTAATGGCATGGTAATTCCTAGCGTATGATCAGAAAAAAAATCATATTTTAAAACATCTTTCCAAATTATATCATTATCTAAGACTGGATATTTTGCAATACAATATGTATATTCAAGCACATTTTTTTCAAATTGTTTTTCTACTATATTTTTGTCTATTCCGTTACCTGTACTGATGAATGTCTTCTTTTTTGTTTCTCCTACTTTTTGAATTGTTTCTAATGCAAATTTGTGTTTTAATGCTGCTGTCCATGATGCAATTTTATATATTTTAACGTTAATAGATTCTAAAAATTCAACTGATTCTGGATAGAATACACTACAAAACCAATCAATACCAAGTTTATCTGCATAATTTTTTAGCTCTGTTGCAGTATTTTCATCTAATTGTGATTTTTTTATTTCATTCCAATCTGGATCTGATGTTTCATAGATATCTTCAGCTCTCCACATTTGAAATTTTACATGAGTAGCACCACTTTCTTTTGCTTTTTTTATGTGTAATTTTCCAAGATCAATATTTCCTTCCCAATTGGAACCTATTTCAGCTATGATATTTACAGTCATGATGTCTAGAGAATTTTGATATTTAATTATCTTTATTTTTAATTTTTACAAAATAATTATAATTCAAGTTTATATTTAAGGAATATAACATTTGTAGATTGTTAAACGGAAAAAATATTCTAATAACTGGTGGAACTGGTTCTCTAGGTACTGCATTAACTAAAAAGCTTTTATCACTTAATGTTGGCACAATTCGAATTTTCTCTCGTGATGAAAATAAACAGATCCAATTTGAAGAAAAATTTAATGATAATAGATTACGATTTTTGATTGGTGATGTAAGAGATAAAGAACGTCTACGACGTGCAGTTGAAAATATTGATATTGTAATTCATACTGCTGCCTTAAAACACGTACCTGTAGCAGAATACAATCCTTTTGAAGTTATAAAAACAAACATTCATGGTTCTCAAAATGTTATTGATGTTTCTATGGATGAAGAGGTTGAACTTTGTCTTGGAGTAAGTACCGATAAGGCTGTATCTCCATTAAATCTTTATGGTGCAACTAAATTAGCTATGGAAAAATTATTCATAGCTGCAAATCAATTCAAAGGAAAACGAAAAACAAAATTTTCTTGTGTTCGTTATGGTAATGTTTTAGGTAGTAGGGGATCTGTAATTCCAAAATTCATTGAACAAATTCAAACTAAAAAATCTATCACAGTAACTGATCCAACTATGACTAGATTCAATATAACAATGGATGAAGCCTTAGACTTAATACTTCATGCTATCAAATTTTCTAAAGGACATGAAGTATTTATTCCAAAATTAAGATCATATGTACTATCTGATTTAGTTACAGCCCTTCAAGAATTATCTTCTACATCATTTAAACAAAAGAATATTCCTACTCGTGCAGGAGAAAAAATGCATGAATTACTACTGAATGGATCTGAAATGAAATATTCCATTGAATTTAAAGGAGGATATATCTTGCTACCATCATCCACATTTGAAAATTTTAATTCTTTACGTAAGTCATATCCTAAATCTAAATCTTTGAAAATGGAAACCTACTCATCAGATAATGTATCACATCTTTCAAAAAATGAATTAAAAACTATATTAAAAAAACATAATTTTTCACCTTAATCTAATATTATAATTTTTAATTTAATTTGTTGGTAATTGATAATTATTTCTCCATTCATATTCTGCTGAACGACGTGTAATCCGTGTAAATTCGTCTTTAGGAGGAACTGTATTCAATCCCAATAATTCTTTTCTTTCATTTGTTAGTTGGTTGAATATGTTTGATGGTATATTTTCTGTAAAATTAAAAGCTGGTTTCATAAACCATCGTCCGTAACTAGGTATGACTGCCCAACGACTTGCATCGTTTGATTTTTTTCCTCCTCCATGCCAAATTGCACCGTTAAAAATTAACACTGATCCTTGTTTTCCTTCAACTGATATTTCTTCATCATATGTTTTACCATTTTCTGAGTAATCTGATCTTAAATGGCTTCCAGGTACAATACGTGTGGTACCACTATCTTTTGTAAATTCATCTAGCATAAACAACGCTATTATCATCAAAGGAAATCCTCCTTGACCTGGTAGATTACTGTCTAAATGAAGTTGTTGCGGTTCTGTATTGGAACTAGGATTGCGTGCATCGAACCCAAGTAAACTAAATGGTTGTGAATCTTGATATGATCCTTCTTGCAATAATTCTTTTACAATTGGAATTATCTGTGGATTATCACATATCTCAAAATATTTTATATCTTTATTGTGTAAATTATAAACAATTTTTTCTTGTTCTTTATTGTTTAACCCATGTGCTGCAGAAATTGATTTGGCATATTTTGAACCATATTGCTCATAATCTGAATTTAACATTGATTTGAACATTTCACATTTATCTTTAGATAAGACATTATCTAATATTGTATATCCTTGTTCCTTTATTTCATTAATTGAATTATTTTTATTCATTGATTTCTACCACTTTGAATCCTATTTAATTTAATTTCTTTCAAATAATATGTGATATTTAGAGGCATGCAATCATAAGATAAGTATGTTAGATAAATTTTCACGAATATAACTATCATTTTAAATATACTTTTAACAAATTTCTTTTGTGTTTAGTAAACGTCACAATAAAGTATCTGTTAAAACAATAGCTAATTTTTTAAAAATTAATTATTCTGGGCCTGATTTTTCTATTGAGTCTCCTAACTCTTTAGATAATCCTAAATCTAATTCTATATTATTTTACCATGTTTCAAAAAATACAAAACATCAAATAATTAAAAATGTACAATATGATTTAAAAAAATTAAAACAATTTGAAAATATTATACTTTTAACTAATATTGATTTAGAACAAATTGATATTCCTTTTCTTCTAACTGAAGATCCTAAACTTGATTTTTATCGTATCATATTAGAATTCTTTTCAGATAATGAATTTGAAAGTGGAATTCATGAAACTGCAATTATTGAAAAAAATTCTTCAATAGGAAAAAATGTCTATATTGGTTCTCATTGTTATATTGGAAATGATGTAAAAATTGGTGACAATTCAAAAATTTTTCATAATACATGCATTTATGGAAAAACTGAAATTGGTTCAAATTCGATTATAAAATCAAATTCTACAATAGGTAGTGAAGGATTTGGATTTATCAATACAGGAAATGATCTTTTCCATTTACCTCATATAGGTTCAATATTAATTGGAAATCATGTATGGATTGGATCTAATAGTTCTATTGAAAAATCTCACATTGATCAAACGATTATTGAAGATCATGTTAAGATTGATGATCTTGTTCAAGTTGGTCATAATACTACTATCAAACAGTTTTCACAAATAACTGCTGGATGTGTAATTGTAGGAAGAGCTAAAATAGGAAAAAATTGTTGGGTTTCACCTCATTCTGTTATTGATGTAGGATGTGAAATTGGAGATAATTGTGTTATAGGTACTTCTAGTTTGGTCAGATCTAACTTTACAAATGATTCAGTAATTGTAGGTTCTCCAGCCAAATTTTTAAGAAAAAATGTTTAATCCATTTAATAATACTCTAATTTTTAGTGATATATCATGAATTTTACCACGAAAATTTTTGATGAAATTATTGAAACTGATCACAAAGTCATTACAGAAGAATCATCAAAGTCAATTCTCAAAACTTATGGTGTTAAAGTTCCACCTTATGCATTAGTAACTTCAGCTGATGA
>Ga0114932_10000569_pt1 | contig 43776 bp, 39 predicted proteins | sample 2SBtaG_2_FD_87286 | JGI IMG/M metagenome (GOLD analysis project Ga0114932, IMG submission 87286) | Deep subsurface microbial communities from Kolumbo volcano to uncover new lineages of life (NeLLi) - 2SBTROV12_ACTIVE470 metaG | ecosystem: Environmental > Aquatic > Marine > Volcanic ...
GTCGCGGACCCGCGCGTCCGGAAGGTGACGCGCTGTTCGTCCACGCTCACCAGCCGTCGGTCGGAGATCCCCACCCGCGTCACGTAGGCTCCCAGGTAGCGGATCACCTCCTCCGGCCCGCGTGACTCCGGCGCTTGTACGTGCACGACCCAGGTCTTCCCGTACAGCACGCGCCGCACCTTGCTCAGCTCGGCGGCCTCGACACCGGGGAGTTTTCCCTGGCGCCAGAGCTCATCGAGGCCCGCCAGGAAGCGGCCCCGGACCATGCGCTGCAGCACCCGCACCGGTCGAGCGCCAGTGCCGCTATCGACGCGGCGATCGGGTCCTCGCCTTCGATGGCTGGATCTGGCGATGCTCGTCAGACTGCCCGGACCCTGACACCGGCCTTCCCCCCTTCGAGTTCACCAATCCTGCGCTCATGCGATGGACCGATGACCGAGCCCGGGAGCAGTGGCACGCACGGTTTGGCGAACCCATGCCGCCTTCGAGGCGAGGCAAGCGGCCAGGCGAGCGGCGCTCCGTTCGAGTCCCCGTCATGCTCACCCCAACCGAGGCACAACAGCTCGACGACCTTCGCGGCGACCTCACCAGGAGCGAGTTTCTGCGTCGCTCGCTCAGACACCGGAAGACTGGCTGAGGCACCCGCTCAGCCCAGGAGCACCGACCCGGCAGCAGGCGCATGCGAGACCGCCAATCCTGCCACCGACGCGCGACTTCGGCCAACGGGCCGCACGCGCCGCATAGCACTCAACTACCTCCGACAACCCGGAGCATGCACCCCAACCTACAATGCCGCCGTGATCGCTCCCCTGCTGCTCGCCTGCGCGTCGGGCACCGCCGAACCGGGCGACACCGCCACCAGCGAGCACCCGAGCCTCAGCCTCGGCGAACACCTGGCCTGCGACGACCCCGGGTCGCTGGCCTTCGACGAGGTCGGTGCCTCCTGGGGGCTCACCGGCGATCCCGGCGCCGACCATGGCAACGGCGGAAGCGCCGTGGTCGACGACCTCGACGGCGACGGCCGGCTCGACGTGCTCCTCGCCTTCCACGGCCGCGCCGTGATGCGCTTCACCCGCACCGACGAGGGCTTCGCAGCCGACACCCTCCCCTTCCTCGCGGCCCCCGAGGGCTTCGCGACCGCCGACGTCGACGCCGACGGTGACCTCGACGTGATCGCCGGCACCTACGGCGGCCAGCCCGAGGTCGCCGAGCGTGTGGACGACGGCTTCCAGGCGTTGCAGGGCTTCCCCTCCTTCGAGCGCGACGAGGCACAGCTCCGCCTGCTGGCGCCGGGGGACCTCGACGGCGACGGCGTGCTCGACCTCTACGGCGTGGTGAACGGCGCGAGCGGCTCCGACCTCCGCGACGTGGTGTTCCGTGGACTGGGCGGCGGCGCCTTCGAGCTCCTCGAGCAGGCCGTGCCCGCGGGGCTCGCCGACCGCCACGGCTTCGACGCCCTGGTCTTCGACCTCGAGGGCGACGGCGACCAGGAGGTCTACGTCGTCAACGACCTGGCCACTGGCAACAACCTGCTCGCCTGGGCCGACGGCGCGCTGGCCGAGGCACCGTGCAGCTGCGCCATCGTGCAGGACGGCATGAGCGTCGACCTCGGCGACTTCGACCGCGACGGGCGGCCCGATCTCTACCTCGCGGCCAGCAAGCAGTGCGCGCTGCAGTCGGCCCAGGCGGACGGCGGCTTCGTCGACGTGGCGGTCGCCACCGGCGCGAACCCCCTCGAGGACGAACGCCACATGGCCTGGGGCGCGGTCTGGCTCGACCTCGACAACGACGGCGCGCTCGACGTGGCGGTGGCGCGCGGCGACCTCTGGGCCGCGGACGACGACGAGCTCCAGTTTCCCCGCTACGACCTGCCCCCCGCGGTGCTGCGCCAACAGGACGGCCACTTCTCCGACGTCGCGGCCGAGCTCGGCCTGACCGACACCGGCTCGTTCCGCGCGGTGGTCGCCGCCGACCACAACGAGGACGGCGTGCTCGACCCCCTCTTCGTGCGCATCGACGAGCCACCTCTGCTCTACCTGAGTACCGGCTGTACCGAAGCGCGCTGGATCGAGGTGGCCGCCCCTCAGGGCTCGCGCGTCGAGGTCGACGGCGCCTCGGGCACGTGGACGGCCTGGGTGACCGGCGCGTCCGGATCCGGCTCGGCGCGGCCCCACAGCGTGCACATCGGCCTGGGCGCAGAAGACGAGGTGGACGTGCGGGTCACGCTGCCCGACGGATCGGCGGTCGGGCGGGAGGGCGTGTCGGTCCCCCGCAGGCTCACCGTCACGCCCTGACGGGCGGGCCTCCCTGCAGCTACGGCGCCGGCTCGGCGAAGAAGAGCACGTTGTGGTAGCCGTCTCCGACCTCCTCGTCGTCCTCCCAGCTCACCTCCTCCAGGCCGGTGCGTGCGTACACCGCCGCCAGGACCTCGTTGAAGGCGTTGCCGTCGTCGTCGTAGGCGGCCCACACGGCGAGCACGCCACCGGGGCTCAGGTGCTGGGCCACCCGGCGCTGCCCCTCCACCGTGTAGAAGGGCACGCTCGCGTCGGACAGGCGGTCGACGGGGGCGTGGTCCACGTCCACCAGGATCAGATCGAAGGTCTCCGACGCCGGACCGAGCAGGTCCTCGTAGATGTCGCCCTGCACGATCTCCAGCCGCTCGTCGGCGTTCAGCTCGGTGGAGAGCGGGAGCTTGCCGCGCTCCATCCAGTCGATCACGGCCTCCATCTTCTCCACCACCCGGACCTCGCGAACCTCCGACGAGGCGAGCGCGGCGTGGGCGGTGTGCCCCAGGCCCAGCCCGCCCACCAGGACGCGGAGGGGGCCGCCGCCGCTGCGGCGAGCCAGGGCACTGCCGAAGAGCCTGCGCTCGGACACCGGGCTCACGTCGCTCATCAGGAGCTCGCCGTCGATCTGGATCTCGTGCACCCGTCCACCGCCACCGACGCGGGGCCGGTGGCCCAGGTAGAGCGTGCCGATGTCGCCGGAGGTGTGCTCCACGATCGTGAACGGTGACCTCCCCTGCGACCCCGCGGTCTGTCCCAGCGGCCGGCTCGGCGCGGGCACCTGGCCCTCGCCCACACCCGTCTCGTTCGCTGCCATGCCGTCTCCCCGTCGCCCGCTCGTGCTTCTGGCCACCGGTCGCGCGGGGCGGGTGCGGTAGCGGGCTCTACGAGAGTCGGTCTGCCCGCCCCTCCCTAACGAGTCTCCGAGGGAGCGGGGACCTGGATCCGGGCCACGTGCCCCTCGACCAGCGCCATCAGCTCCGCCTGGTCCTCGTAGCCGGCCAGTCGCACGTGGCGGCGGTTCTTGAGACGAAGCATCAGCGAGGGCCCCTCGCGGAAGCGCGCGTGCCGCTCGGTGTGGCCCACGTCGGCCAGCTCCAGCACGCTGGTGCGGTTCCGGGTGCGGAAGCTCAACCGGTCCGGCGCCACGTCGAGGTGGTGCGCACGGCTGGTGAGCATGTAGCGGACGTGGGACGACAGCGCGTAGGTGGCGAAGAACGCCACGAAGAGCTTGCCGAGCAAGGCCAGCCCCACGGCGAGCTCGCCGTCTCCGGGGACCTGGTGCGCGGCACCAGCGAGGACGAACACCACCAGCAGCTCGCCGATCACGGTCTGGAGGCGGCGGGTGATGTCGGTCCTGCTCAGCAGGAAGCGCCGCGAGTCACTCACCGCTCGATCTTCGCACGAGGCCCGCACCTCTCCACGCCGCTTACCTGCCCCATCCGGCCGCGCAGCCGATCACCGCCGGGTCCGCGCCACGCGCACCTCGAGGATGGCGCGGTCGGTCGCCTTCGCCACCGTCAGGGTCCACCCGGGCACCTCCACGGTCTCGTCCGCGGTGGGCACCCGGCCGAACCGTACGAGCAGGAAGCCCGCGATGGTCGCGTAGTCGCCCTCCGGAAGCGCGAGCCCAAGCCTCTCCTCGAGCTGCTCCATCTCGAGCCGCGCACTCACCGACCACCTGCCCTCGCCGAGTTGGCGGATCCCGGGCTGGCGGCGGTCGGACTCGTCGTCGATCTCGCCGACGATCTCCTCGAGCAGGTCCTCCCGCGTCACGATCCCCACCGCGCCGCCGTACTCGTCCACGGCGATCGCGAGGTGGACACGCTCGGTGCGGAGCTCCACGAACAGGTCGTCGATGCGCTTGGACTCCGGCACGAACTTGGGCGCCTGCATGATCGTCGACACGGGGGTGTCGAGGTCGACCAGGTGGAGCAGCTCCGAGGTGTGGAGCACGCCGGTCGCCGCGTCCACGCGCTCCTTGTAGATGGGGAGGCGCGAGTGGCCGTGCTCGTTCATGGTGGCGATCGCCGCCCGGGCCGGCAGCGACTCCTCCAGCATCACGACATCGATCAGCGGCACCATGGCGTCCTCGACCCGCGCGTCCGTGAAGGCGAGGACCCGCCGGATGAGCGCCTTGTCCTCCCGGTCGATGGCGATGCTCGTGCCGCGGCGCAGCAGGTGCAGGATGTCGTCGCGGCTGACCACCTCCGAGCCGGGTGCGCCCATCAGCAGGCTGTCGAGCCGCTCCATCACGACCAGGAGGGGTGCGAAGAGCCACGAGAAGAAGCGCAGCGGGTAGATCACGATGGGCGCGATGCGGTCCGCGTGGTGCAGGTACACGCTCTTCGGCACCAGCTCGCCGAAGACCAGGATGAACGGCGCGGCGAAGACCACCGCCGCCGCCGCATGGTGCTCCGGCCAGAGCGTGGCGAAGGCCAGGGTGGAGAGGGTGGTCGTGGCGACGGTGCTCACGTTCGTCCCCACCAGGCAGGTGCCGAGCAGGAAGCTCGGGCGCCCGAGCATGTCGAGCACCAGCCTCGCTCCCCGGTGCCCGTGCTCGGCTCGCTCTCGGAGGCGCGAGCGGTCCGCGCTCACCACCGCGATCTCCGAGCCGGAGAAGAAGCCCTCCAGCACCACGAACACCGGCACGAAGCCGAGCAAGGTCCAGGGGCTCAAGCTTCCACCGTCGTCTCAGGTGGCCTCGAGCCGGAGCCGCAACGCGGGAAGGGCCGGGTCCAGGGGCCCCTCCGCCTCGGCGACACCGTCCTGCTCGAGCTTCCGGAGCAGCGCGGCCAGGAGCCGGTAGTGGTGGTCCGGGCTGCCGGTGGGACTCACCACCACCGCCAGCGCGGACACGTCGTCCGGGACGCCGGCGCCGCGAAGCAGCTCGTCGTTGTCCGCGTGCAGGGGGCGCCGAAGCCTCCCGATCGCGAGCACCGGCTCCCTCACGTCATCGCTCTGCCGGTGGGCCACCACCACGTCGCCGACGCACGGTGTCAGGCCCACTCGCAGCTCCTCCACGATGGTGTGGGCGAGCTCCAGCCCGTCGAGACCGGAGCGCTGGGACATGGCCTTGGACACGCAGTGGATGAGGTTCCAGGCACCCCTGTCCTCCGCCACCTCGACACGCACCGCGCCTGCGAACAGGACCTCGACCTCGACCTCCTCGTCCCGCTGCCGGAGGATGTCCAGCAGCTCGGTGTCCAGGCCGCGGTGGACCTCGCGCCCGAGGCGCTCGAACACGTGGTAGATGGCGCCCCGCCGCGACGTCCGCTGCTTGCCGTACACGAGGTACCAGACCACGCCGAGGGCGACCAGCCCGGTGGTGAACAGCACCGCGAGCGGGCCCATCTCGGAGATCAGCCAGACCGACACGGCCATGCCCACGATCTGCACCCACGGGTAGAGCGGCGACTTGAAGCTGGGCCGGTAGTAGTCGATGCCCGACGAGCGCATGACGATGACCGCGAGGCAGACCGCGCCGAAGAGCAGCAGCTGGAAGGCGCCCGCGAGCTTCGCGACCGTCACGATGGGGAAGAAGACGATGATGAGGACCATCGCGCAGGAGGTGACGGCGATGCCCCAGGTCGGTGTGCCGTGGCGGTTGAGCTGGGCGAACTGCGAGGGCAGGAGGCGGTCCCGCGCCATGGCGAGCGGGTAGCGGGACGAGGCGAGGATGCCCGCGTTGCCCGTGGACGCGAACGCGGCGCAGGCCGCGACCACGACGATGGCCGTGGAGACCGCCGCGGGCAGGAAGTCCAGGACCAGGAGCCCGCTGTCGGCGACGGGGGTCAGCGAAGCGCGGAAGGCCGCCGGCTCGAGCACCGCGTTCATCACCCACACGCCCACCACGTAGACCACCGTCACGGCGCCGAGCGAGAGCCCCATGCCGAGGGGGATGTTCCGCCCGGGGTTCTCGGCCTCCTCCGCCACGCTCGCGACCTTGGTCAGCCCTGCGTAGCTCACGAAGACGAACCCGACGGTGGCGAAGAAGCCCCCCCAGCCGCCGAGCAGCTCCGTGCCCCCGGACGACGCGCCGCCCGGAACCGCTGCCGCGATGTGGGGCACCGCGGCCACGAGCCAGATCCCGAGCCCGGCGAGCAGGAGGAAGACCAGCGCGCGCTGCAGGCTGCCGGACTCCTTGGCGCCGATGAGGTTCACCAGGGCGAAGGCGACCGTGAGCACGACCGCGACCAGCTTGATCGGCAGGTCGACGAGCAGCGCCAGGTAGGCCCCCATGCCGATCAGGGCGAAGGCGGTCTTCAGCACCAGGGCGATCCAGGTGCCGAGCCCGCCGACCGTGCCGGCCGCCGGACCGAGCGCGCGGTCCAGGAAGAAGTAGGTCCCACCCGAGCGCGGCATCGCCGTGGCGAGCTCCGCCTTGCTGAGCATGGCCGGCAGGATGAGGATGGCGGCCGCGGCGTAGGCCCAGTGCACGGACGAGCCCGTCTGGGCCGCCGCGATCCCGGGGAGCAGGAAGAAGCCCGAGCTGAACATGGCCCCCGCGCAGATCGCGAAGACGTCCAGGAGCCCCAGATCCCGTCGAAGACCGGCCATATCCACCTTGTGCCAGCGTCGAGAATACGCTCCACATCAACATAGACAATGAGATACTTTATGAGTGTCACATAGGAAATTTCTATGACTGACCTGCTCCACCGGCTCCACTTCCACCACCTCTACTACTTCTGGATGACCGTCCAGTCGGGAAGCGTGACGGCTGCAGCGGAGCGGCTCCGGCTCGCACAACCCACCGTGAGCAGCCAGATCAAGACCCTCGAGGATCTGCTCGGCGTGAAGCTCTTGGAGCGACGCGGGCGCTCCCTGGCCCCGACCGACGCCGGCCGGGTCGCGTTCCGCTACGCCGACGACATCTTCAGCCTGGGGCGCGAGCTCGTGCAGGCCCTCGACGGGCAAGGCGGGCACATCGATCGGCTGCGGGTGGGCGTGGCCATGGTCGTGCCGAAGCTCGTCGTGCACCGCCTGCTGGCTCCCCTGCAGGCGCTCGACCCCCCTCCGACCCTGGTGCTGACCGAGGACCGGCCGGACCGCCTCATCGCCGATCTCGCCCTGCACGAGATCGACGTCGTGCTCAGCGATGCCCCCATCCCGCCGGGCCTGAACGTCCGCGCCTACAACCACCTCCTGGGTGAATGCGACGTCTCCGTGCTGGCCGCCCCCGCCCTCCTGGCCCTGCACGGTCGGGACTTTCCGTCCTGCCTCGACGGTGCTCCGCTGCTCCTCCCCACGCGGCATGCGTCGATCCGGGCGCCCCTGGACCGCTGGCTCGCAGCGCGGGACCTCGCGCCGATCGTCGCGCTGGAGGTGCAGGACAGCGCCTTGATGAAGGTCTACGGCCAGGAGGCGGCGGGCTTCTTCGTGGTGCCCAGCATCGTGGCGGACGAGATCTGCGGCACCCACGGTGTCGAAGCCGTCGGCCAGATCGACGTGCGGGAGCGCTTCTACGCCATCACGCTCCACCGGCGCATCACCAACCCCACCATCGCAGCGATCGCGAACTCGGCGCACGGTGCGCTCTTCGGCGCGGCCTGATGGCGGGTCATCCTGGGGCCGCGAGGCGTGTTTGGGCGCCCTCCACGATGGCCGCCACCGCAGGGTGATCGATGCGTTGACGCATGGTGAGCGCGTAGAAGTGCTCCACCACCCCCTCGAGGGGACCGAGCGGCTCCACGTCGTAGGTGCTCAGCACCGCGTCGAGGATGAGCTCGGGCACCAGGAAGAGCCCCGCGCCCTGCCGGCCAAAGGCCTTCATCAGGCCGCTGTCCGCGAAGTCTGCGACCACGCGCGGTGCCACGCGGTGCTGCTCGAACCACCGCTCCATCGCCCCGCGCACGGCGGCTCCCTCCGCGGGCACCAGCATGGGCGCGCCGTCGAGGCTCTGGGGAAACCCCCTGCGGAACTGCCCGGCGAGCCCGTGCTCGCCGACGACGATCATCTGCGAAGAGCCCAGGGGGCGGCTCACCGCGTGCACCTCGCGCGCGAGGCCGATGGGCGTGTCGGTGAGCACGAGGTCGAGGTTGTGCAACGCCAGCTCGGCGACCAGCGCGTCCGGGCGGTCCTCGGAACACACGAGCCGGACCTCGTGGCTCGGCAGCTTCACCGCGGGCTCGAGCAGGTGGTAGACCAGCAGCTTGTGCAGGATCGCGATCGAACCCACTCGCAACCGGATGGGTCGACGGCCCGCTTCGCCTCGTTGCGCGAAGTCGTGCAGCTCGCGCCCGAGCGAGAAGATCTCATCGCAGTAGCTGGCGACCTGGTGACCTGCCTGCGTGAGCATCAGGCCGCGGTTGCGCCGCTCGAAGAGCTGCAGCTCGAGGTGCTCCTCCAGCTGCTTGATCTGCGCGGACACCGTCGATGGAGCCAACGACAGGCGGGCCGCGGCGCGGGTCAACGAGCCTTCGCGAGCCGTGACCCAGAAGTATCGGAGGTGGTGGTAGTTGAGCCAGTCCTGCATTCGGTCCTACCGAAAGATGATTCGTATATTATCTAGTCGAACGAAGCGGCTCCGCACCTACACTGGAACTGTCCTCGCACTCGGACCGTGCTTCGTCGCTGGACCACGCGCTCGCCGTGGCCCCAGGGCGGAGCTGCGCTCGAGCGCTGCTCCCAGGATGCTCCCGTGTCCCAAGACGTGCTCAACCTCCTCCTCGTGTTCCTCGCGGCTTGGTGTGGTGCCGGTGTGGCCGTCCGCATCGGGCGCCCCAGGCGGGGCGACCCCGTGAAGCCCACGTGGCGGCCGGTCGTGCGCGGCGGCGTGGTCGTCGTCGGCGACGGGCGGATGGCCCAGACCCTCGCGGAGGTGCTCCATCGCTACGGTGAGCACGTCACCCTGGTCGTCTCGTCGAGCGAGGTCGCGGAGCGGCTCCGGGGACTCGACGTCACCGTGGTCGGTGGCGACGCCCTCGACCCCGACGTGCTCGAGCAGTCGGGGCTGTCGTCGGTCGCCACGCTCGTCTCGCTGAGTGGCCGCCCCGCCTTCGATGCGCTCGTGGCCAAGCAGGCCAACATCTTCCGGGTGCCCTCGGTCCACCTCGTCGACAGCTCGGAGCCGGGCGTCGAGCAGACCGTGCTCCACCACGTCGCCGCCACGCGGGCCTTCGGTGGTGCCATCCAGTTGCCGCAGTGGGAAGCGTTCCTGGAGGACGTGGGCCCAGGGGCCGCGCGGGAGCTCTCGCTGCTGACCACCTACCGCCGGAGCGGAGGCTTCGACGCCCTCCGTGCCCTGGGGCTCCCGGTCGCCGTGCGGCGCGGCGCACGCTTGGAGCTGATCCACGACCACACCGAGCTGCACGACGGCGACCGCGTGGTCGTGTTGGCGGCCAGCTGACCGAGCGCTGTCGCCGAGGCACGGCACACCCGCCTGCCGCGCCCCTTCCCGCCTCAGCGTCAAGGCGCGCCCAGCACCCAGGCCACCGGCGCCGCCAACACCCCGCCCACGAGCCCCCGCAAGCGCCGGTCCCGCGACAGGAGGAGGCGCCCCAACACCGGCTTGTCCAGCAGCTCGTCGAGCGCTCGGAGGTGCCGCCCGTCCCGGTCGGCGACCCGCTCGGACTGCTTCACCTCGACCGCCACGTAGCCCTCGGCCAACTCGAGCAGCAGGTCCACTTCGCGGCCGTCGTACGTGCGCAGGTGATGGAACCGCACGTCGAGCGCGGCGGTGCGCACCTGCTTCACGACCTCCGACACCACGGCCGACTCGAACTCCGGCCCGGTCAGGGGGCCCCGGCGGCCGGTCACCGCACGCGCCACGCCGGGGTCCACCACGTGCACCTTCGGGGCCTTCGCCAACCGCCGGTTCGGGTTCCGGTTCCACGCCGAGGTGGTGACCGCCTGGTAGCTGAGCTCGAGGTAGCGCACGAACCGCTTGGCGGTGGGCCCCGAGACCCCAGCGACGTTGGCCAGGTCCGCGAAGTTCAAGAGCCCCCCGGTCCGCAGCGCGATGGCGTGCTGCGCGCGGGTGAAGGGCTCGAGGTCGCGCAGGTTCGCGAGGTCGCGCACGTCCCGCTCGAGGTAGGTGCGGCGGTAGTCACGGAGCCACTCGCGCCGGTCGACCGCCTCGAAGCGGGCGTCGTAGACCGCCGGCATGCCACCGAGGACCAGGTAGGTGTCCAGCACCCCTCGCGCAGCGGCGTAGCTCGGCGACGACGCCGGGACACCGGCCAGAGCGTCCCCCAGGCCGGCTCCCCCATCGCCGCCGTCCATCAGCCAGCGGAGCAGACGTGAGGGCCGCACCGGCTCGTCCCAGCTCGCGGTGGCCAGCTCCGGAAGGGTGAGCGGCCAGAGCTCCTCGATCGCCGCGCGGCCGGCCAGGGTCTCGGTGACCTTGTCCATGAGCAGCAGCTGGCTCGACCCCAGCAGCACGTAGGTGCTCTCGTCGGTCGCGTCGTGAACGGCCTTCACGGTGTCGAGCACGGCCGGCGCCTTCTGTACCTCGTCCAGCACCGCCCGCGGTCGCCGCTGGAGCCACTCCTGCGCGGACTCCGAGCGCACCTGCTCCCGCACCGCCGGGTCGTCGAAGCTCACGTAGTCGAGCTCCGGGAACGCCCGCTGTACGAGGGTGGTCTTGCCCACCTGCCGAGCGCCCGTGAGCACCAGCAGCCGGCGCGCCGCGGCGCGGCGCTTCAGCCTCTCGACTGCGCTACGTCTGAACATGGCGTAAATCATAACATGTACAGCATGATTTACGCTGAATCTCCACCTACTGGCGGGTCGATCTGTCAGCTGTCAGATGCTCTGTCGGCTGTCAACCACTTGCGGCCTCCGCGAGCCTGGGAGTGAACCGCGTGGCGTCCCAGTGCCCGTCGTGCTTTCGCATCGCCACGATGGCGTGCAGGAGCTTGCGAGCCACGGCGATGTCGGCCAGCTCCTTGTTCTTGCCACGCTCGACGAGGCGTTGTCGCCAGGCTCTCACCTCGGGCGAGCGTCTCCATCTCGGCCAACATCCTGAGGTTGCGGTCGGCGCACCGACGACGACTTCGCACGCTTCCTGGACGACGCGATGGGCTCGGCGAGCGAGGTTGAGGACCATCTGCTCCTGGCGCGTGGTCTGGGGTTCCTGGGCGCCGGGACGCATTCGACGAGGTCGCGCTGGCGGGAGGCTGGACCGACGGCAGCACCCCGGCGCGGTCGGTCTACGTGTTCCGCGGGAGCGCCGAGGGCGCCGACGAGGCCGGCTGGCTCCTGGTCGAGCCGGAGGACGAGCACCGCTCCGACCTCTTCGGCTACGACATCGCCCTGGTGGGCCCCATCGTCACCGGAGGAGAGCCGCTCCTCGCGGCCGGGGACCCCAACGGCGGTGCCACCCACGACGGCCAGCTCTACCTCTTCTCGGGGTGGCCCCCGCGCTCGGCCTTCGACGACGCTCCACGACGAGCGCCCGGGTCAGACCGTGGCCAGCATCCCCTGCGGGTACCGGTGGAAGCGCATGAAGTGGTCCACCGCCACGACCTCGCCCTCTTCCATCTCGCGCCACACGTTCTCACCGCTGAGCGGCTCGCTCGACACGATCAGGTGGTTCACGTGGCCCGCGGTGGGCGGCGCCTCGCACTCCGGCGCGTAGTAGGGGCACTCCCCGCTCTCGCCGCACCGGGTCTTGTGGGTGGAGAAGTGCAGCTCCTTGCCCCCCTGGTAGGCCACCATCAGCTTGCCGTCGGTCACCACCAGGGTGAGCAGGCAGCGCTCGTGGGCCTGGTCCGCCACCTCGCGCACCGACCGGATGGTGTGCCGCACCGCGCGGACCACCGCTTCCAGCGGGGTGCCGATCCGGTGCAGCTCGCACTCGGTCTGCAGGAAGCTCAGGAAGAGGTGGAAGATGATCTCGGAGTCCGTGTCGCCCAGCACGTAGCGACGCAGCCGCGGCGACACCCGCGCCAGCAGCTCGTCGCGGTAGCTCGGGAAGTCGGGCACGTCGCCGTTGTGGGCCATCACCCAGCGACCGAACTGGAAGGGGTGGCTGTTCAGGCTCGTCAGGTCGCCCTGGGTGGCCTTCCGGATGTGGGCCAGCACCGTCTGGCTCGTGACCACGCCGCTCACCCGCTTGAACAGGGTGTCGGTTCGCGCGGCGCCGGTGGCCTTCACCAGGTGGGGTGCGCCGGCCACGTAGTAGGCCACCCCCCAGCCGTCCGGGTGCGCCTGGCTCTGCACGGCCAGGGCGTTGTCGGCGCTCATCAGGGAGCTGTGGACGCGGCTGTCGAGCACGCTGCGGAAACCGAGGATGCGGCACATGGCCTCAGCCTATCCCGCGGAAGGGGGCGGCGATCTGGGCCCACCAGGTCTGCGGGTAGTCCGGCGCGTCTCCCAGCCCGACCTGCTCGGGAGGCGGCTCGTCCGGCCAGTAGAAGGTCCCGAACAGCAGATCCCAGCCGATCAGGTTCGCGCCGTAGTTGTGGTTCGCCTGATCCGTGTCGAGGCTGTGGTGGAACCGGTGCAGCTCCGCCATCGAGAACACGTAGTTCAGGGGCCCCAGCCGCAGGTCGATGTTCGCGTGCTGGAACATGCCGTGCACGCCCGTGACCAGCAGGGCACCGGCGAGCGCTTCGGCCCCCACCCCCATCAGCACCAGGGGCACCGAGCTGGCCAGGTAGAGGAGCAGGTTGTCCAGGGGGTGGAAGCGCCCGGAGTTCAGCCAGTAGAGCCGGTGCGCGCTGTGGTGCACCGCGTGGAGGCGCCACAGCCACGCGCTCCGCTCGTGCGCGATCCGGTGCACCCAGTACTGCCCGAACTCGGCGATCACCAGCGCCAACACCACCTGCCCACCCAGGGGCCAGGCGTCGGGCCAGAGCCCCATCCCCAGCCAACCCGACACGGCCGCCCCGACCACCGCCAGCGCGCCGAAGCACAGCGCCGCCGTGAGCTCCGGCACGATCAGCGTCGAGAGCCCGGTGTGGAGGAGATCGGTCACCTCGTCGTCCCGCGAGCGGTTCCAGCTCGCATGCAGCGGCAGCACCCGCTCCAGGAGCGCGATGCAACCCGCCGCGATGAGCAGGGGCGCCACCACCGATCCCGTCTCGACCCACAGCCACACGGCGCCGCCGAGCACCAGCGGGAAGCAGCTCACGGACACCAGGCGTCGCACCGGGCGAGGCTACACGCAGGTCGACTGAATGAACGAGGTGTAAGCGCGTTGCAGACCGCGTCGTTCCGCCCACGACCCGGCCACCCAGGAGCCTCCATGCGCCGCCTCCCCGTCTTCCTCGCGTCCTCCACCGTGCTCGGACTCGCGCTCGCAGGCTGCTTCGCGGCCAAGGAACCCTCGAGCGGCGACCTGGCCTCCGAAGCAGACCTGCTCGAGGACCCGATGGAAGAGCTGGAGGCGATCCAGGCGCAACCCGTCGGTGGCGAGGACGTCTACGACTACGCCACCCGGAACGACGGCGGGGCGAAGAACGAGAACACCTACCTCGACCAGCTCTCCGCGGGCCGCGAAGCCTCCAACGTGAGCTCGCGCTCGGGCGCCCTCTCCTACGAGGATGTCGACGAGGCGGGCGACGACGACTCCAGGTCGTACCGGGCGTCGGCCCGCGACCAGCGGCAGGAGCTGGCCTTCGACGAGCCCGACGACCTCGACTTCGACGACGGTCTGTTCAGCGACCTCCCGACCTCCGCCCCCGAGGTGCAGATCGCGGAGAACCGCCGCAACGGACGCACGGCGAACAAGGCCAAGGACCGCACGTCGTTGGACTTCGCCTCCGGGGCCACCTCCTCCTCCACCGCCGTGAACGCGGAGCCGCCCCCCGCCGTGACCGCGCCCGTCCCGACCCCCAAGCCCGACGTGGCCCGCTACGTCGAGTCGAACACCGAGAGCTACGAGCACCCCGGCATCAACGACATGACGCTCGCCCGCCGCGACGCCCTGTCCACCTTCTCGATCGACGTCGACACCGCGAGCTACACCATCGCCCGTCGCAAGCTGCTCGACGGCTACCTGCCGCCCACCGCGTCAGTCCGGGTCGAAGAGTTCGTGAACTACTTCCCCTACAGCTACGTGCAGCCCACCGGCGATGCGCCCTTCGCCGTGAACATGGAAGCGGCCCCCAACCCCTTCGAGCCGCGCCACCACGTGCTGCGCATCGGCGTGCAGGGCGACGAGCTGAGCGCGGAAGAGCGCAAGCCCGTCCGGCTCACCTTCCTCGTCGACGTCTCCGGGTCGATGTCGTCCCAGGACAAGCTCGGGCTCGCCAAGCGCTCCCTGCACCTGCTGGTCGACGGCCTCGACGCCGAAGACAGCGTGGCGCTGGGGACCTACGCCGGCGCGACCCAGATGGTGCTGAACCCCACCTCCGCGCGCAACAAGGATGCCATCCACGCCGCCATCGAGTCGCTGAGCAGCGGCGGCGGCACCGCGATGAGCTCGGGCATCGACATGGCCTACCAGATGGCCCAGAAGGCCTACGTGCCCGGCGCGGAGAACCGCGTGGTGGTGCTCAGCGACGGCGACGCCAACATCGGCCCGTCGAGCCACCAGCAGATCCTCACCCAGATCCAGGGCTACGCGAAGCAGGGCATCTCGCTCACCACCGTGGGCTTCGGCATGGGCAACTACCAGGACACGATGATGGAGCAGCTCGCCAACGACGGCGACGGCAACTACTTCTACATCGACGGCATGGACGAGGCGCGCAAGGTCTTCGTCGAGGACCTGGGCGGCACGATCCAGACCATCGCCCGCGACGTGAAGATCCAGGTCGAGTTCGACCCGGACACGGTCTACGCCTACCGGCTCATCGGCTACGAGAACCGCGACATCGCCGACCGTGACTTCCGCAACGACGCGGTCGACGCCGGCGAGGTCGGGAGCGGCCACAAGGTCACCGCGCTCTACGACGTGGTGCTCTCCGACGACTACGACGGCGGCCCGCTCGCCACCGTGCGCCTGCGCAACAAGCCCCCGGGCCCCGACGCCCCCGCCGAGGAGTGGCTCACGAGCTTCCCCGAGGAGCTGCTGCACAGCGAGTTCGCCGCCGCGTCCAACAGCTTCCGCCTGGCCTTCTCCGCCGCGATGTTCGCCGAGCTCTTGCGCGACTCCCCCTACGCCGCCGAGCTGAGCTACCGCGAGGTCCGCGAGGTCGCGTCCGGCGCGGCTGACGGCAAGGAGGCCTACGAGCTGGTCGAGCTCATCGAGACCGCCTCGAAGCTCGCGGGCGAGCGCGGCTCGGTGGCCTGGCGCTGACGCCTCGCGGGGTACGCTCCGGCGCATGCCGGACCGCTTCGACACCCGCGTCCTCCACGAAGCCGAGCGCTGCGTGGAGGGCGCTGCTTCCCTGCCCATCTTCCGCTCCACGGTGTGGGAGCTGCCGCCGGGCACGGCCTACGCCGACATCCGCTACCCGCGGCTGAACAACCTCCCGAACCAGACGGTGGTCGCGCGCAAGATCGCCGCGCTCGAGGGCTACGAGGCGGGCCTGGTCACCGCGAGCGGCATGGCCGCCATCCTCGCCACCCTGGTGGGCCTCTTCCGTCCCGGCGACCACCTGCTCGTGGGCGACACGGTGTACGGGGGCACGCACAGCCTGGTGGTCGGCGAGCTGGCCGACCGGGGCATCACGGTCACCCGCGTCGACGGCAGCGACCCCGGCTCGTGGACCCGCGCCCTGCGCCCGGAGAGCCGCGGGCTCTACCTCGAGCCGCTCACCAACCCCCTCCTCGCCGTGGCCGACCTCGCCGCGATCGCGCCCTTCTGCCGGGCGCAGGGCCTCTTGAGCGTGGTCGACAACACCTTCGCGAGCCCGGTGTTCTTCCAGCCGGGCCGGCACGGGATCGACGTGTCGCTGCACTCGGCCACCAAGTACCTGAACGGCCACAGCGACGTCGCCGCGGGCTGCGTCTCCGGCTCGAAGGCCCTCGTCCAGCGCATCACGAACAAGGCCAACCTGCTCGGCGGCAGCCTCGACCCCCAGGCGGCCTGGCTGCTCCACCGCGGCACCAAGACCCTCGGGCTCCGGGTCCGCCACCAGGCCGCCTCCGCCCTGCACGTCGCTCGCTGGCTCGAGGGCCACGAAGCGATCGCACGCGTGAACCACCCCGGCCTGCCCTCCCACCCCCAGCACGCGCTCGCGAGCCAGGTGTTGAGCGGCCACGGCGCCTGCTTCTCCTTCACCCTGGGCGAGCCCGGCCGGGCCGAGGCCGTGGCGCGCAGCCTGCGGCTGTTCACCTACAGCGCGTCGCTGGGTGGCGTGGAGTCGCTGGTCGTGATCCCCGCGAAGAGCAGCCACGCCGGGATGGCTGCGGAAGACCGCGCGGAGGCGGGCATCTCCGAGGGGCTGATCCGGGTGTCGATCGGCCTGGAAGACCCCGAGGACCTGCTCGAGGACCTGGCTCAGGCGCTCGCCGCCAAGAGCTGATCCAGGCTCACGAAGCGGTGGTCCGGGTGCTCGCCCTCCAGCCGCTTCACCTGCTCCACCACCCAGGCGTTCACCGGCGCCCGCTCCCCTGCCAGCGCCACGATCTCGCCGTTGAGCTGGTCGATCTCGGTGGGGTTTCCGCGACGCAGATCCTGCAGCGTGGAGCCGGTGGCCGCTGGGTCGATGCTCACCAGCCCCTTGGCGAAGGTGTGCACGAGCCCGTCGGGCAGCGGCAGCGCCCTCACCAACAACGCCGGCGACAGGGCCCCCACGCGCACGACCGGCTGCCCGGCCCGCCGGAACGCTTCCAGGCCCTCCCGGATGCAGGCGGCGTAGCACCGCCGCGCCCGACGGTCGGCCACCAGCTCGGCGATCCCCAGCCCCGCGGCCGCGCAGATGCCGTTGTTCAGGTTGATCAGCAGCTTGCCCGCCTGCACCGCCCCCATGTCGTCCGCGAGGTGCACGGTCTCCCCCGCGCGGCGCAGGGCCCGCCCGAGCACCTCGGCCCGCCGGTCCAGGTGGATCGGACCCGTCGTGGCCTTGCGGAACAGCCCCTCCTCCCGGATCACGTTGAAGGGCACCATGCCCGCCCAGACCTCCCGACCGAGCCCCACCGCGATGCGGCTGGGGTTGTGCAGCCCGTTCTGCAGCGACACCACCGGCGTGCTGGGCGGCAGCACGCGCCCGAGCACCTCGCCCGCGTCCGCGCTGTGGCGGCTCTTCACCGTGACCAGCACCAGCTCGCAGGCCGCCAGGCCCTCGGGGTCGACGATCACGCTCGGCGATGCAGCCTGCACGCTCTGGCCGAGGTCCTGCACCGCGAGCTCGAGCTCGGCGAGCCACGGTCGTCCGAGCAGGGTCACGTCGTGCCCGGCCACAGCGAGGCGCGCGCCCACGTAGCCGCCGATCGCTCCTGCTCCGTAGACCCCGATGCGCATGCCCTCCGATAGCGCAGTTGTCAGGCCGAGGTGAAGCGCGAGGAGCGACCGTAAGCCGCGCCCGAGGCACAGCGTCGGAGCCCCGACACATCGCCTGGAGGCACCCATGTCGTTCGCTCCCCTCGTCGTCGCCCTCGCGCTCACCGGCTGTGCAGACGGTCCCGAGACCGTCTCTGCGCCCGCCGCCGCGCCCGAGGCCCTCCCGGACCGCTTCACCGAGGTGGTGCCGCCCGAGCAGCAGGTGAAGGCCGAGGACGCGGCGCCGGAGCCCGAGGCGGCCCAGGTGCCCGCCTCGCCGGCCGAGTCCGCCGAAGGAGGCCGGGCGCTGCGCGAAGAGGGCAAGGTCGGCCGGGATCTCGCCGGCGACGCGGGTCTCTCCCAGAGCCTGAGCAGCGACCTGGGCGACGAGGTGGCCGGGCTCATCGGGGCCAAGGGCGCGCAGGTGGGATCCGGCGGCCTCGGCAGCCGTGGGGCCGGCCAGGGTGCGGGCGGCACGGCCGCTGGCCTCGGCGGACTCGGCACCAAGGGCCACGGCTCGGCCTCGAGCGGCTACGGCAGCGGCGGCGGCAGCTTCGGCGCCAAGGGCGAGGGCCGCATGGCGACCAAGAAGGCGTCGCCCAAGGTCGTGACCGGCATCGGGTACGGCTACGGCTCGGCTTCGAGCGGGTCCAGCGGGTCCGCCGCGTCGACCACCGCCGTGTATGGCGGTTCCATCGCTCCGCCGGCGGACAGCCGGGCGCTCCGGGAGTCCGACGGCGAGGGCTACGCCCACTACGGCGTGAACGAGATGACCCTGTCGTCGAAGGACGCGCTGTCCACCTTCTCGATCGACGTCGACACGGCCAGCTACACCATCGCGCGCCGGAAGCTGCTCGACGGCTACCTGCCGCCCGAGGCCGCCGTGCGGGTCGAAGAGTTCGTGAACTACTTCCCGTACAGCTACGTGCAGCCCACCGGCGACGCGCCCTTCGCGGTCAACATGGAGGCGGCGCCGAACCCCTTCGAGCCGGGCCACCACGTGCTCCGCGTCGGGGTGCAGGGGCGGGACCTGGCCGACGAGGACCGGAAGCCGGTGCGCCTCACCTTCCTCGTCGACGTGTCCGGGTCGATGTCCAGCCAGGACAAGCTCGGCCTGGCGAAGCGCTCGCTGCACTTCCTGGTCGACCAGCTCGGTCCCGAAGACTCGGTGGCGCTGGGCACCTACGCGGGCGCCACGCAGATGATCCTCGATCCCACCTCGGCGAACGACAAGGACGCGATCCACGCCGCCATCGAGAACCTGCGCAGCGGCGGCGGCACGGCGATGAGCTCCGGCATCGACATGGCCTACGACATGGCCAAGCGCTCCTATGTGCGCGGAGCCGAGAACCGCGTGGTGGTGATGTCCGACGGCGACGCGAACATCGGCCCCTCGAGCCACCAGCAGATCCTCACGCAGATCCAGGACCACGCCAAGGAGGGCATCAGCCTGACCACCGTGGGCTTCGGCATGGGCAACTACCAGGACACGATGATGGAGCAGCTCGCCAACGACGGCGACGGCAACTACTTCTACATCGACGACTACAGCGAGGCGAAGAAGGTCTTCGGCCAGGACCTCTCCGGCACCCTGCAGACCATCGCGCGCGACGTGAAGATCCAGGTCGAGTTCGACCCCGAGGCGGTCTACGCCTACCGGCTCATCGGCTACGAGAACCGCGACATCGCCGACCGCGACTTCCGCAACGACGCCGTCGACGCGGGCGAGGTGGGCAGCGGCCACAAGGTGACCGCGCTCTACGACGTGGTGATGAACGACGGCTACGAGGGCGGCGACCTGGCCACGGTGCGCCTGCGGAACAAGCCCCCAGGACCCGACGCGCCGGCCGAGGAGTGGCTCACCCGCTTCGCTCCCGAGCTGATGCACGCCGAGTTCGAGGAGGCCAGCTGGAGCCTGCGCCTGGCCTTCGGCGCGGCCAGCTTCGCCGAGCTCCTGCGCGACTCCCCGTACGCGGCCGAGCTCACCTACGAAGAGGTCCGCACGGTGGTGTCGCGCGCGGCCCGGGGCAAGGAGGCCCTGGAGCTGGTGGAGCTCATCGAGGTGGCCAGCGGGCTGGTCGGGGAGCGCAGCGGCGTGGCCGTGCGCTGATCCGCGCTACCCGGGGTCGCCCTTGGCGCCACCCCGGGGCACCTTGCCCTTCATCTTGCCGGCCTTGCCCTTGCCCTTGCCCCGCTTGCCGTCCGCGCCCGGCGCGCCGTCGATGCGCGGTCGGGCGCCGGCGGGCGGCTCCTCGTCGGCGTCGTCCTCGAGCTCCGGCTCCTCACCACTTCGGATGCGGAACTCGACGAGGATGGGCAGGTGGTCGGACAGGTGCCGGTACCGGCCCAACACACGAGCGCTCAGCACCTCGAGGTCGTCGCCCAGCACCACGTAGTCGATCTTCCGGTCGGGCACGTCCTCGCCGAAGGGCAGGTAGGTGCGCGCGAACTTGTCCAAGGGGTCGGCGGTGGCGATGCTGCGCTCGGGCAGGATGGCCTCGATGGGGTTGACGTCGTCTGCGTAGAGGTCCCGCTCGGTGGTCAGCCGCGAGGGGTCGTCGCCCGGCGGCAGCATGTTGAAGTCGCCGCCGAGCACGAACAGCGCGCCGTGCCCCATCCAGTCGTCGAGCTGCGCGACCTGCTTCTCCAGGGTGCCGTCGCCCCCCGAGAAGGCCGAGAGGTGGGTGTTGCCGAGCCGCAGCTCGCCGCCGTCGGCCAGGGGCACGGTGGTCTCGAGGATGGCGCGCTTCAGGTTCATCGCCTGGCGCCAGCCGGGCTCGTCGAGCAGCGCGAGCTGGTGGCGCTTGGAGGTGGCGATCTGGAAGCGCGAGAGCGTGGAGAGGTGCATGTCGACCTTTCCGAGGAAGGTCGGCCCGGGGTAGGGCAGGTAGGCCACCTGGTGGTAGGGCGTGGACGCCCAGCACGCCGGCTCCGACGCGTCGAGGTAGGCCATGAGCTGGTCGGTCTGCTGGGTGCGGTCGCTGCCGCGATCGACCTCCTGCAAGAGCGCGATGTCGGCCCCGATGTCCTTCAGGGCCTGGGCGATCTCGGCCACCGCGGCCTCGGTGTCGGCCTCGGGAACCCGCACGGCGTCGCCGCCGTCGTAGAAGAACTGGTGCTTGCGCCCAGCGCCGAACTGCAGGTTCCACACCACGACCTTGAAGGTGTCGCCGCGCTTGAGCTCGGCGGGGCCGCGCTCGCACTGCACGCTCACGTCTTCGACGTCTTCCGGGTCCAGCGCGAAGTCGCAGCCGACCGCGATGAGCAGGGCGACCAGGCCCATGGCCTGGCCGAAGAGGTGTCGGGAACGCATGAGGAGCCTCCGTCAGGAGGTCTACCGCATGCGTTGGAGCCAGGCGAGGCTCGCCCACACCGCGGCGTTCCGCCGCGATGTCGTCTGCACGGGCTTACTTTGCGGCTTCGTCCAACCGACGCGCCAGCTTCTCGTACATCGGCCGGCAGTTGTACCGGTCGGCGCCGTTCATCCGATCGATCCCGCTCTTGGGGTGGATGTTGTAGAAGCCGGTGATGGCGTAGGGCAGGTGGTAGCCCCAGCGCAGGTCGTCCCGCAGGGTGGCGTACTCGTCGACCAGGTCGAGGATGGGGCGCACGTCGTACTTCGGGTTGTCGAGGTAGAAGAGCAGGAGCTCCAGCGGGGCGTTGCCGGCGCCGCGGCCCACCCCGTGGATGGTGGCGTCCACGAAGTCCGCGCCCTCGTCGATGGCCACGATGGAGTTGGCGAAGGCCTGCTGCTGGTTGTTGTGCGTGTGCACGCCGACCTTGATCTCCTCGCCCAGGTAGTTCTGGTACTTATGGAGCAGGTACCGCACGTGGTACGGGAAGAGCGCACCGAAGCTGTCCACGATGGCCACGTTGTGCACGCCGGAGCCGCGGAGCTGCTTCAGGAACGCATCCACCGCCTTCGGCTCGAGCGTGGAGACCGCCATCACGTTGATGAAGGTCTCGTGGCCGTTCTCCAGGGCACGGTCCAGGAGCTTGAGTGCCTTGTCCATGTCGTGGGCGTAGGTCGCGATGCGGATCACGTCGATCAGGCTCTCGTCGGCCTTCGGGATGAGGTCCACGTCCGCGCGGTGCGCGTCGAGCATCACCGACACCTTCATCGGCGAGCTCTCGACCACCCCTCGGAGGTCATCTTCCGCGCAGAAGCGCCAGGGGCCCACCGCGGTGGGGTCGAACTGGCCATCGGAGGTCCTGTAGCCGACCTCCATGTAGTCCACGCCCGAGGCGGCCAGGGCGGTCCAGGTGCGCTTCACCCAGTCCTTGCTGAACTCCCAGTTGTTGCAGATGCCGCCGTCGCGAATGGTGCAGTCGAGCACCTTGATGCGGCGACGCCGGTCGGTGACGAGCCCATCGGGGCAGCAGCGCACGCGGTAGTCGAGGCCCATGTCGTTTCTCCAGAGAAGGCGCAACATACGGCGAACCCGGGGGGCGCGCCACCTCCCCGCCCTCACGCTTTCCCCCGTTGTGCCGATCTCCTCTAAAGACCCTCTCCGCGGCACCGATGCGGACACCACAGGAGGTCGACCCCACCATGTCGAGCACGCTCCAGAAGCTCCTTCGGCTCCGCGAACGGGACAAGCGCGATGCGCGCCAGCTGCTCGCCCAGGCCCAGGGTCGCTACGCGACGAACGAGGCGATGGTCGAAGCGACCTGCGCCCAGCTCGCCGAAGCCCGAGAGCGTGCCGGCAACGAAGGCGACCCCACCCTGCTGTCCCACTACCACAGCTACCAGCTGCGGATGGAGATGGAGCGTCGCCACCAGGAGCGCGCCCTGCAGACCTCGGCCGCCGAGGTGGAAGCAGCGCGCGACGGGCTCCGGCACCGGGTCCAGAAGGCCCACATGCTGAGCACGATCCTGGAGCGGAGGGCCGAGGAAGCGCGCGTGGCCGAGCGCCGCGCCGAGACCTCGCTCCTCGACGAGCTCGCCGTCCAGGGCTGGTGGCGCGAGTCGGCGTGAGCATGCGCGGCCGTCGCGTCGCCCTCGGCATCGCTCTGGCGACCGCGCTCGGCGTGGGCGGCTGGGCCACGGCCCGCGCGGCCGATGGCGACAGCGTGTTCGCCAAGGTCCCGAGCATCGTGCTGGGCACGCCCAACGCGAAGGGCATGCAGAGCGTGCTCGACGAGCTGGATGCCCGCCAGCGGGCGCTGGATCGTCGCGAACGAAGCATCGAGGCCCGCGAGGCCGACCTCCGCCAGGTGGAGTCCCAGCTCGAAGGGCGCATCGAAGAGGTCGAGGTCCTCCGCGAGGGGCTCATGGAGCTCCTCGAGGAGGCCGACCAGGCCCGCGAGTCCAAGGTGCAGTCGCTGGTGAAGATGCTCGCCGCCACACGCAGCAAGCAGGGTGCCGCGATCATGTCGGCCCTCGACGACGAGCTGGCGGTCGAGGTCCTGGAGCGCATGAACACCGGCAAGGCCGGCAAGCTCCTGGCCGCGATGGACCCGGAGCGCGCCGCGAAGCTGGCCGAGATGATGACGGTGACCCCGCTCGAGGCGGTCGAGGAGGACTGATGGGCGTCGACCTGCTGGCGCTGTGGTCCGCGCCCCCCGCCACGATGGCCGAGGCGCCTGCCGGCCCACCGGGGGACGGCTTCGCCGACGTGCTGGCCGACACGATGAAGGGCGTGGAGCTCCCCAAGGACGCCGACGGCGAGGGCGACGAACCCGAGCTGGCGGACCTGGAGCTCGAGCTCGACCCGGACGAGCTGGGCGAGGCGATGCTCGCGCTCGACGACGAGCAGCTGGAGCTGCCGCTCGAGCCGATCGACACCGAGGACGAGCTGATCGCCTGGGCCGCCCAGGCCACGAACGTCGACGGCACCGTCGCGCTCGGTGGCGAGACCCTCCGCACCCAGCCCCAGCGCCTGCCGCAGGTGACCGCGCCCCCGCCCGCACCAGCCGCTACTCCCCTGACCGAGCTTCCCGAGCCGATCGAGCTCACGCAGGCCGCCGGGCCCAAGGTCGTGCACCTCCGACCGCAGCCCACGTCCCCCACCGCGCCTCACCTCGCAGAGCCCAGCCAGGCGCTGACGCCCGAGCCCGCGTCGGACCCGACCGAAGCGCCCGACCCGACCGAGGCCGTGCCCGTCGACGAGCCCCCGCCCACCCGAGCCGTCGCGCGTCGTCCCCGCCGGCTGGAAGCCGCGCGCCTGCAGCACGGCAGCGCGCCCGTGGACGCGGCCACCGCCACGGCCAACGACACCGAGCTCACCCCGGAGCACCGGGTGGAGTCCCTCCCCACCGTGGCCGATCTGGACCTCCCCGCCGAGACCCCGGAAGGCTTCGTCGCCGTGCCGCAGCACGTGCGCGTGGAGCTCGACGACGAGCTCGCCATCGAGATCGCCAGCGACGGCGCCGAGGTCGACGTGCGCCTCGAGGGAACCGTGCAGGCCCTCTCCGAGCAGGCCGGCCTCCAGCCGGAGCTCGACGAGCGCCTGGGCCGGAGCGGCTGGTCGCTCGAGCACTACGACGAGAACGTCCGCGATGAGCACCCCCGCGAGGGCTCCGGTCGCGAAGCGAGCCGCGGCGCCACCGAACCCACCGCGCGCGGGGCGGCGCCAGAGTCCAGGTCCGAACCCGCGGCCCACGACGCCACCGTCAGCGCGCTGGCCTGACCGTGCAGCCAGCATCCCGCACGATCACCCCGATCGAAAACCGCTCAAGCTGATCCCAGCACGACCGAAGCGGGACCAGGAGAACAGGCACCATGTCCGAGATCAGCGGCATCACCGGCGTGTCCGACAGCGACGCCCTCGCGTCGACCGGAACGGTCACCTACGGTGGCAGTGAGCTGACCAAGGAGACCTTCCTGAACCTGCTGACCACACAGATGCAGAACCAGGATCCGCTGGACCCGATGGCGAACGAAGAGTTCGTCGCCCAGCTCGCCACCTTCTCCCAGCTCGAGCAGCTGATGACCCAGAACAGTCTCCTGGAGACCATGTACATGGGCATCGCCTCGCTCAACAACGCGTCGATGGCGTCGCTGGTGGGCACCGAGGTCGTGGCCGTCGGCGACGGCATCGCCTACGACGGCGACGGCGAGGTGGAGCTCCACTACGACGCCGACGCGTCGGCCGACAGCGCGTCGGTCACCGTGTACGACGACGACGGAAACGTGGTCTACAGCGAAGAGCTCGGCGCCATCGAAGAGGGCGAGGGCAGCTGGACCTGGGACGGCACGGACCAGGACGGCAACCAGCTCGAGGAAGGCGACTACACCTGGTCGATCACCGCCGAGAACGCCGAGGGCGACACGGTGGCCGTCACCGAGCTGGTCATCGGCACCATCGACGAGATGGACTACTCCAGCGGCAGCCCGCAGCCGAGCATCGGCGGCGTGACCGTGGACATCGGCGCCATCCTCCGCCTCACCACGGCCGACGCCTCCAGCGACACCTCCGATGACACATCTGACAGCGACTCCGAGAGCACCGACGAGGTCTCGGACACGGACGCGGCCGCCTGATGTCCACCGTCTCCGCCATCGCCCCGGGGCTCCTCCCCGCCGCACCGCGCACCGCCGGTCAGCTGCACGCGACCTCGGGCGACTTCGCCGCCCAGCTCGACGCTCTGCTGGGCAACCAGCCGGAGTCCAGCACCGGGGCCGCCACCTCGCTCGAGTTCTCGAAGCACGCCAAGGCGCGGCTCGAGAGCCGCGGCATCGACCTGAGCGAGCAGGATCTGCACCAGCTGTCCGACGCCGTGGACCGCCTCGCCGACCGCGGCGCGCGCGAGTCCCTCGTCATGCTGGACGACAACGCCTTCATCGTGGGCGTGCCGAAGCGCACGGTCATCACCGCCATGTCCTCCACCGAGGCCATGGGCAACGTGTTCACGAACATCGACTCGACCATCGTCTTGAGATGACGGTGGAGCCAGGAGGGGATCGCGTCGCGACCTGACACGATCTCCGCATCTCACCATCACCAACCCACGGGCCCGACCAAGGACTGCGACGTCTGAGGAAGCCCGTAGACCCCCGACTGATTGAAGGGGTCACCTTCCCATAGGAGAACGTCGCATGTCTCTGTTCAACACCCTGAACACCGGAGCCGCTGGCCTCGGCGTGTCCAGCATCAACCTCTCCGTGATCGGCGACAACATCGCCAACATCAACACGGTTGGCTACAAGGGCAGCTCGGCGCGCTTCGCCGACCTGCTGCCCGAGTCCGTGGGAAGCCTGGGCGGCAGCGTGCAGGTCGGTCGGGGCTCCCGCCTGAGCGGCATGTCCACCACCTTCTCGCAGGGCGCGCTCACCTCCACGGGCTCCGCGCTGGACCTGGCGATCACGGGCAACGGCTTCTTCCAGGTGTCGGGCGCCGACGGCGACTACTACACCCGCGACGGCTCCTTCTACCTCGACCAGTCGGGCTTCATGGTCAACAGCCAGGGCCTCCGGGTGCAGGGCTTCACCGCGAACGACGGCAGCCTGACCAGCCTCCCCGGCGACATGCAGATCGACACCAGCCCGATCCCGCACAGTGCCACCAGCGAGGTCGCGCTCAACATCACCCTCGCCGGCGACGACGACGTGATCGACAGCAGCGACTCCGGGGTCGCCGACGCCACCCTCGACGGCCAGACCGAGACCATCGCGGAGATGGCGGACGCCGCGGACTACTCCACCTCGATCACCATCTACGACAGCCTCGGCGTCGGCCACGACGCCACGGTGCTCTTCGAGAAGGCGAGCGACGGTAGCTGGAGCTGGACCGCGGTGGTCGACGGCAGCGAGATCGACGGCCTGGACGACGACGAGGCGAACGAGGGCATGGCCTTTGCCATCGCCGGCGGCGACCTGAGCTTCGACGAGGACGGCGCGCTCGTCTCGGCGACGAGCACCGACCTCACCGGCGGCGACACCTTCGTGGGCGCCGACGCCATCAGCGTCGACTTCCTCTTCGGCAAGGACTCCGCCGGCGACGACACCGACGGCGGCCTCCAGGAGAGCGGCAGCGAGAGCTTCGTGACCAGCGTCAGCCAGGATGGCTACGCCACGGGCAACCTCACCACCGTCGACGTCTCCGACGACGGCACGATCATGGGCACCTACTCCAACGGCGAGGAGATCACCCTGGGCCAGGTGGCGATCGCCACCTTCCCCGCCGAGGGCGCGCTCGCCCGCGTCGGCGGCAACCTCTTCTCGGCCACCCCGACCTCGGGCGACCCCGCCCTGGGCGTGGCGGGCACCGGCGGCCGCGGCTCGATCTCGGGCTACACCCTCGAGGGCGGCAACGTCGAGCTCGAGACCGAGTTCGTGAACATGATCCAGACCCAGCGCAGCTACCAGGCCAACGCCCGGATCGTGTCCACCGCTGACGAGACCCTGCAGGAGCTCGTCAACCTGGTGTGATCGACCCCCCCTCGGATCCGAAGGCGGCGCCTCGGCGTCGCCTTCGTCGCTCTGGTCGCTAAAGCGGGCACCAGAACGGACCGATGGGATCGATGTACCCCCTCCCCGCTCGGAGCACGCATGGATCTCGCAACCGTCGGAGGCCTCGTAGCCTGCATCGGGCTGATCCTGTCGGCCATGCTGATGGGTGGCTCGCTCGGCATGTACATCGACGTGCCGTCGATCTGCATCGTGCTCGGAGGCACCACCGCCGCCCTGTTCATCGGCTTCCCCGGTGGCCAGGTCGTCGGCGCGATGAAGGCGGCCAAGAACGCTTTTGTCGCAGCAAAGGACAGCCCGGACGAGACCATCAAGCTCCTGAGCGAGCTCTCCAACCGCGCCCGCCGCGAGGGCCTGCTCTCGCTCGAGTCGGCCGCCGAGGAGGCCACCGACGACTTCCTGTCCCGCGGCCTGCGCATGGTGGTCGACGGCCACGAGGCCGCCGCGATCGAAGAGGTGCTCTTCGGCGAGCTCGACAAGATCACCGAGCGCCACAAGACCGCGATCGGCGTGTGGGACGGCATGGGCGCCTACGGCCCGGCCATGGGCATGATCGGCACGCTGATCGGCCTGGTGCAGATGCTCCAGAACATGAGCGACCCCACCGCCATCGGCCCCGCCATGGCGGTCGCGCTCTTGACCACCTTCTACGGCTCGCTGCTCGCGAACATCGTGGGCATCCCGATCGCCAACAAGCTGAAGGTGCGCTCGGGCCTGGAGATCGCCAGCAAGGAGCTCGTCGCCCAGGGCCTCTTGTCCATCCTCGCCGGCGAGAACCCCCGCTTCATGGTCGAGCGCTTGAACGCCAGCCTGGCCCCCAAGGACCGGCTGCAGGACGCGGCGTAGCCCATGGGTGCGCGTCGCAAGAAAGCCGAAGAGCCCCCCGCCGGACTGCCCGGGTGGATGGCCACCTTCTCGGACCTGGTCACGCTCTTGTTGACCTTCTTCGTGCTGATGATGGCCATGGCCAACTTCGAGGACACCCAGCGCGTGGAGGCGGTCTTCCACTCGATCAAGTCCGCGCTCGGCGTGGGCGGCTTCGACAACGCGCGGGTCGGCGCGCACAACGACCCCCTGAACCTCACGAGCGACATGCGACAGGACCAGACGGTGCAGCCGCTCGTGGTGAAGCTCCGCGAGGCGATGTCGAACCACGTGTCCGACGACCTGGTCCGCATGACCCAGAACGAGGAGGAGATCCGCGTGCGCCTCGACGATCGCGTGCTCTTCCACCCGGGCTCGGTCACGCTGCACCCCGCCGCCTACGCGTTGTTGGGCGACGTGGCCTCCGTGCTCGCCACGCAGGACGTCGAGATCCGCGTCGAGGCCCACACCGACGCCAGCGGCGACGAGATGAAGAACTGGCGGCTCTCGGCCGAGCGCGGGCTCTCGGTGGTCCAGGCCTTCCGCGAGCGCGGCCCCATCCCCGGCGCACGGCTCGAGGCCGACGCCTTCGGCGAGTTCCGACCCGCCGCGACCTTCGGCGAAGACTCCGCCTGGAACCGGCGGGTCGAGCTGGTCCTCCGCTCCGACAGCTACGGCGCCAACGCCGCTGTCGAACACCTGTTGTCCCCCTGATCCGGAAGCCACCATGGCCGATGAACTCGACGACATCGACGTCCCCAAGAAGTCCAAGCTTCCGCTGATCCTGGGCGCGCTCACGACGCTGATCCTGGGCGGCGCGGGCGGCTTCGCCGGCGCGACCCTCCTGGCACCCTCCGCCGAAGCCGGCGTCGCCGACGACGGCGAGGAGCTGGCAGAAGGCGAAGACGGTGAGGCCGCGGTCCCCGAGGTGGAGCGCGCCGTGATCCCGATCGGCCTGATGACCGTCAACCTCCGCGGCACCGGCGGCGGTCGTGTGCTCCGCATGGAGGTCCAGGTCGAGACCGCGGCCGAGAACCAGATGGCGATCGAGGATCGCCTGCCGGTGGTGCAGGACGCGATCATCACCCTGGTCAGCGACTACACCTACGCCGACATCGAGGGGCTCGACGGCAAGACCCGCCTGCGCGACGAGCTGCTGGGCCGGATCAACACCGTGCTGGGCACGATCCGCATCGATCGGATCTACTTCACGCAGTTCGTGGTTCAGTAGGGCCGCGAGCGACCGAAGTAGGGATCGTGCGACGCTCGAACGCCCCCGCCATCCTGGCTCACCCCGACCGCGAAGCAGCCGCTGCGCTGCCCGCTCTCGAGGACCTCTTCCGCGCTGCGGCGCGGCGGGTGCGTACCCGGCTCGTGAACCGCGCCGGCGCCGACATCCCCGTGCGGCTGGGCGTGGCCCAGGTCACCACGGTCGGCCAGATCCTCGACGACGGCGACACCCGCGACGGGGGCGTGTTCGGCACCTTCCGCTTCAAGCCCATGGGGCTTCCGGGCCTGGTGGTCGTGCAGGGCCGCCTGCTCTCGCGGGTGGTCGGCATCATGCTCGGCGAGAGCGTCGAGGACGAGCCGCCCCCCTACCGCATGCGGCCCGTGACCGAGCTCGAGACCCGCGTGGCCCGCCGCGTGTGCGACGACGTCATGGCCGGCCTGACCGAGGCCTGGCCCTCGGAGAAGGTCACCACCGTCGAGGTCGAGACCCTGGGCCCGAACGCACGCCTGGTGGGCGGCCTCTCCGCGAGCATGCCGGTGGTCGCCGCGTCGCTCGACTTCGGCCGGCCCGACGATCCCTACGGCCTCCTGATCGTGGCGATCCCCGCCCAGGCGGCCCGCGACCTGAAGGCTCCCGACATCGACCAGGTCTCCCGTGAGGTGCGGCAGCGCCGGCACAACATGGACCGGGTCATGCCGCTCAACCTCGAGGTGCGCGCCGAGCTCGCCCGAGCCCAGCTGCCCTTCCACGAGGTCAAGACCCTCCAGGAGGGCTCGCTGATCGATCTCGGCAGCCCCCGCGAGGTCCGGGTGTTCGTGAACGGACGCCACCTGATGTACGGGCAGCCCGGCGAGTCGAAGGGCGTGCACGCGGTGCAGATCACGCGCCCCGCGCCCAAGGATCCACTCGCCGAGTGAGATTGTCGATCGCGGGGCCTCAACCCGCGGCCGCGGTGACCGAAGAGGGGTCACCCCAGCCAAGTGAGGCCCCCCGATGATCGACTCCAACGACGTGACCTTCCTCCACGACATCCCCGTCGACCTGGTCGTCGAGCTCGGGCGCGCCCGGCTCACCGTCAAGGACCTGGCGGAGATGGGCAAGGGCGAGATCCTCGAGCTCGAGCGGGCGGCCGACAAGCCCCTCGACGTCGTGGTCGGCGACCGCGTCTTCGCCCGCGGCGAGGTCGTGATGGTCGGCGAACGCCTGGCCCTGCGCATCACCGAGCTGGTGGGCCGCGAGGACCAGCTCGCCGAGACCGCGTGATGATCAGCCTCCTCACCCTGACCGCCCTGGCGGGCGAGCTCGACGACCGGCTGCTCGGTGAAGCGCCCACGATCGAAGCCGAGGCCTCCGCGCCCACCAGCGGCTTCGACGGCTGGGGCGTGGTCCTCGGAGCCCTGGTCTTCGGCGGCATCACCCTGGTGGCCCGCAACAAGCTGCAGGCCCGCGTGCCCAAGGCCTGGCGCCTCGAGGACAGCGGCATCGAGGTCATCGCCCGGAAGAACCTCGGCGCAGGCGCCGGGCTCGCGATCGTCGAGGTTGAAGACGGCGCCGGCGGCACCCGCCGCCTGCTCGTCGGTGTCGGCAACGGCGGCCCCAACCTCGTGAGCGACCTCTCCTCGATGGCCGAGGTCGACACGGCGTGGGACGCACTCACCAGCCACGCGAGCCGGCCCGCCCCGCTCGCTGCCGCCGCCGTGACCCCGGAACCCGAGCCGCGTCGGGCTGCCCCCCAGCCGAAGCCGCGCGCCGCCGCCCCGCCCGATCCGGTCACCACGGCCGATGTCGACCGCATCCTCGCGCGCAAGGCCGCCACCCGGCGCCCCTGGGCCGGCAGCCCCGAGCCCACCGCACAGCAGCCCGCACCGCGCCGACCCGCGCCCAAGTCGCAAGACGACGTCCGCGCCGACAAGGCCCGGGACCTGGTGCAGCAGGTGCTGCGCGCCCGCAACGGGCAGTGGACCGGTTGATGCGCCTCGCTCCGCTCGCGCTGATCGCCCTCGCCGCCGTCGCGCCCGACGCGGCCTGGGCGCAGGACGCCGTCCCCGCCGTCGACGCGATGGTGGGCGAGCTGGCGGCCTCCGCGAGCGCCGACGAGGTCACCACCTCGGTGCGCCTCGTCATGCTCTTCACGGCGCTGACGTTCCTGCCGGCCATCCTGCTGGTGATGACGCCCTTCACGCGCTTCGTGATCGTCTTCTCGCTGTTGCGCCAGGCCCTCGGCCTGCAGCAGTCGCCGCCGAACCAGGTGCTCATCGGGCTCTCGCTGTTCTTGAGCATGCTGGTCATGCAGGAGCCGCTCCAGAAGGTGAACGACACCGCCCTGCAGCCCTACCTGGCCGGCGAGATGGAGACCGGCACCGCCCTCGAGCTGGGCCTCCAGCCGATGCGCGCCTTCATGCTGCACCACGTCACCCGGGAAGACCTGGGCAGCGTGATCTCCGTGTCGGGCATCGAACGCCCGGACACGGTCGAGGACCTGCCCACCAGCGTGGTGGTGTCGACCTTCGTGCTCAGCGAGCTCAAGGCCGCCTTCGTCATCGCCATCAAGGTCTACATCCCCTTTCTGGTCATCGACCTGGTCGTGGCGTCGGTCCTGCTCGGCATGGGCATGATGGTGCTGCCACCCGTCGTGATCTCGCTGCCCTTCAAGCTGCTGCTCTTCGTCCTGATGGACGGCTGGGGCCTGCTCGTCACCTCCCTCGTCAAGAGCTTCGGATGAGCTTCGAAGAGGTCGTCTGGATCGGGCAGCAGGCACTGCTCACGGTGCTCTTGCTCGCGGGCCCCATGCTCGTGGCCGCCCTGGTCGTCGGCACCACGGTGTCGGTCTTCCAGGCCGTGACCCAGGTGCAGGAGATGACCCTCGTGTTCGTGCCGAAGATCCTCGTGGTCTTCCTGGTCGTCGCGCTCGCGGGGAGCTGGATGCTCCAGACCGCCGTGAGCTTCGGCACCACGATGTTCGAGTCCATCGCAGAGTCATGACGCTCGAGCTGTCCGTCCTGGTCGGGGCCTTCCTGGTCTTCGGCCGCCTCGGCGGCCTGTTCCTCACGCTGCCCGTGATCAGTGCCTTGGGCGTTCCCCGCCACGTCGGCGTGCTCGGCGCGATGGCGCTCACCGTGGTCGTCTCCCCGGCGGCCCCGCTGCCCGAGGTCCCCGCCACGCTGGGGCGTCTGGCCTTCGCGATGGGCGGCGAGATCCTGCTCGGCGTGCTGATGGGCAGCGTGGTCTCCACGATCTTCGGCGCCTTCGCGCTGGCGAGCGAGGCGATGGACCGCCAGATGGGCGGCGGCGTCGCGATGGCCATGGACCCCCTGCTCAAGGCGCAGCACGGGGTGCTCGGCGCGGTCGGGTCCTGGCTGGCCGGGCTGGTGTTCCTCTCCGCGAACCTGCACCTGCGCTGCATCGAGGCGCTCTGCGAGAGCTTCCAGGTGGTGCCCCCCGGCACGGTCGGGGCGCCCTGGGAAGCGGGGGTCGTGCTCATCGACGTGGTCACGGCCACCATCGTGCTCGGGCTGCGCCTGGCCGGCCCGGTGCTCGCGCTGGTGTGGCTGGTCAATGTGTTCGTGGCGGTGCTCATCAAGCTGGCGCCCAACATGAACGTGTTCTTCTCGATCGGCATGATCCTGACCAACGTGGCGGGCCTCATGCTGTTCGCGCTGGGCCTGCCGGTGCTGTTGAGCGTGCACGAGGGCGCCATGCAGGACGCGGTGGCCTGGATGGGCCAGATCCTGAAGGCTGCGGTCTGAGATGGCGGACGACAGCGGCCAGGAAAAACAACACGAAGCCACCGAGAAGAAGCTCCGGGACGCGGCCGAGAAGGGCCAGATCGCGAAGTCCCGGGAGCTCTCGAGCGCGGGCGTGCTCGCGGTAGGGGCCGCCACCCTCGTCTTCGCCACGGGCCCCATGAGGCGGAGCTTCACCGACGCGATGCTCTACGGCATGGACGTCCAGCGTCCGGGCCCCACCACCATCGCCCACGCCGCCGACCTCGGCAGCTACTGCATCGGGCTCATCGTGAAGGCGGCGGGCCCGACCATGCTGGGCCTGATCCTCATCTCGCTGTTCATCGGCTTCGCCCAGACCCGCTTCCAGATGGCCTGGAAGGTCTTCGAGCCCAAGTGGGAGAAGCTCAACCCGATCGAGGGCATCAAGAACCAGTACGTCTCCTGGACCCCGCTGGTGGAGCTGGCGAAGGGGCTCTTGAAGCTGGTCTCGTTGGGCGGCGTGGTCTATGTCGCGCTCCAGGACCGGATCGACGACCTGCCGAAGATCGCGCTGTTGTCGCCCGGCGAGCAGCTGGCCACCCTGGCCGATCTCGGCTGGACCGTCGTGCTCTACAGCATGCCCCTGGTCTTGACCATCGCGGCGTTGGACTTCGGCTACCAGAAGTGGAAGCTGGGCGACGACCTCAAGATGTCGACCGAGGAGCTCAAGCAGGAGCGCAAGGATGTCGACGGCGACCCCTACGTGAAGGCCCAGCGCCGGCAGCGTGCGCGCCAGATCGCCACCGGCCAGATGATCGCGGCGGTGGCCGAGGCCGACATGGTGCTCACCAACCCGACCCACTACGCGGTCGCCCTGCGCTACCGGAAGGACGAGGGTCCGGCCCCGAAGATCGTGGCCCTGGGCATCGACCACATGGCGCTCAAGATCCGGCAGGTCGCGCGCCAGCACGACGTGCCCTGCATCGAGAACCGCCCCCTCGCCCGCGCGCTCTACGCCATGGGCAAGGTCAACGCCCCGATCCCCGACGAGTTCTTCGGACCCGTCGCCCAGGTCCTGGCGGTGGTCTACCGGAAGCGCGCAGCGCGCAAGGCGCGGCTCGGCCAGAGGCCCTGATCGCGAGTGTGTCGTACACCCAGGGCTTGTCGGTGCACGCCATCAGGGCGAGAGCCAGCATCATCGGTGCTACCAGTACTCCGGTTCGTCCCAGGGGATGTCCCAGCCGGGGATGATGGCGAAGCCGCCCGGTCCAGCGGACTCCGCATAGCCCAACAGGAGGAGGTCGCTGTCGCCATCGCCATCCCAGTCCAACAGCGGCGCCTCGGTCACGCGGTCGAGCAGGTCGGTCTCTCGCAGCGAGAACTCAAGAGGCGGTGCGTACCGTGTGCTTCCTTCGGGTAGGCCGGCTGCATCGTCCAGCACGCCATAAGAGTCTTCGTTGGCGTCGTACGTCGAGGTTGCAGCGATCACAAGCTCGTCGCGGGAGTCGCCGTCGATGTCCGCTGCTGAACAATCGCGGCCAAGCGCCGTGCCGTCACTGGGCCCGCCATAAAGAAATCCCACAGCGTCGTTGTAAGTCGAAGCTCCTCCGCCCTCGCCACCGGAGTGGAAATACAGTGCGCCCGCCTCGGGGTACTCGACCTCGGTCCACCACACTCCCGCCACCCAGTCGCCATACCCGTCGCCGCTCCAGTCGCCCAGTACCGAGAGGCAGTCGAGGTCGCCGTCGAAGGTGGCCACGGCGATGTCGTCGATGCGTTGGTTGTGGGCGGACTCCAGGTCCTGGCCAGATACAACATAGGTGACGTCATCGATGACCTCATGCACGATCACGTCGTCTGCGCCATCCCCGTCAAGATCTCCAGCCGCGATTTCGAAACCCAGCAACGTATCGCCGCTCCGCTCGGGGGCCATCACACGCACTTCGTCCTCGAACCCGTAGTCCCACTCGGGCTCGTCTCCCTGCTCGCGACCGAAGAAGACCCACATGTGGTCGTCATCGCCGTGGTTGCTCTTGTCACCACCTCCCCCGACGACGGCATCCATCAGGCCATCCCCATCGAAGTCGCCCGCAGCAGGGGTCGTTCCGACGCCGTCGCTTCCCTCGAAGGAGAGCCAGGCGAAGTCGGCGAGGTCTTCGATGTCCGCTTCCTCTCCCCACTCCTGGCTGGGACCCAGGACGATCAGCGCTCCACCCTCGTAGTAGCTGTAGGATGGGCCGGCGAGCAGCAGGTCGTCGATGCCGTCGCCGTCGAAGTCCCCGAGCGGCACGGTGTACTCGCCGATGCCGCTGCCGAAGCGTCCCTGGGTGAAGGTGGTGGCATCGATCTCGGTGTGCAGGACCTCGGAGCCCCAGGTGGGTCCGTCGAGCAGGTAGGCGATGGACCCGTAGGAGCCGTCGGCCTTCTCACAGTCCAGACAATAGACGTAGAGATCGTCGGATCCATCCGCGTTCAGGTCGCCGATGCCATCGATGCGGGCGAATGCGTAGTCGCCTTCGCCTGAGTCGGGCAGGACGGTGAGGCGTGAGAGCGGGAGCACCTCCTGCGGCCCGCCACAGATCCCGTCGGCGAGCGGCTCCCCGTCGCAGTCGTGGTCCGTCTCGTCGCACCATTCCTCCGCCGACGTGTTCGTCCAGGGGTCCGCATCGTCGCAGTCGAGGCCACCGCACGCCGCAGGGGTCTCGCCGTCACCGTCGGCGTCGTCGGTGTCCGAGCCGTCGCAGTCCTGATCGATGCCGTCGCAGGCCGTCTCGAGGGCTCCTTCGTAGATGGTCTGGTCGGTGTCGTCGCAGTCATCACCACCCTGCGCTTCGGCGGCGTGCCCGTCGGCGTCGGCGTCGTCGTCGTCGTCACCGGCGCAGTCCTGGTCGACTCCGTCGTACCAGGTCTCCGTGGCGCCGGGGTGGACGCTGGCGTCGCTGTCGTCGCAGTCTTCGCTGGCCACCCAGCCGTCGCCGTCGCGGTCGAAGGGGCCTGTGTCGACACCGGAGTCGACGGGCCCGTTGGAGTCGTGCGTGGAGGGAGCGGTGTCGTGCATCGACGGCTTGTCGGTGCAGCCGAGGACCCAGAGCGTCAGAAGCGCCAACCGCGACTCCCCTCCCACACGCCGTTGCCGGCGGTGGAGATCCAGATGCTCGTGACATCGTAGGGCGTGGAGGACTCGTCCACATCGAAGGCTACACCCGTGATGTTGCCGTTGTAGAGCCCGGAGTCCCGATACGGCCGCCAGCTCGCCTTCACTTCGCCGGCCGCGCCGAACCACCGCCAGGACGCTTGGAAGAGGTCCAGCGTTTCCCAGGTCACGCCACCCTTGTCTTCCGCCTGCACACCCACGCCGACGAGCAGGGTGTCGACCAGGTAGGGGTGCGGCGACACGTGCTTGATGCGCCGCCACGTGGTGCCGTCGGGCGCCATCGGGTCCAGGACAGGGTTGTCGGCGTCGAGGGCGTCGATCTGGCACAGAGAATCGCTTCCTTCCGCCTCGCCGAAGGCCCAGATCCTGTCGCTCGCCCAGGGAGCGGCAGCGATGCCCTGGAGCTTGTTGCCACCCAAGCCGCTGCAGTCGGTCCCGCTCCCGATGGGGAGCTCGGTCCACTCGGCCTCGATGCCGCTGTCGTAGGTGATGTGCACCTGGAAGATCGAGCAGTCGTCGGTGGCCGTGCCGCTCCCGCCCACGTAGGCCCACACGTCGCGCTCGGACGCCGTAGCGCTCCAGGCGGAGCTGGCCTGATCGATGGCCAGCGTGACGGCGCCGTCGAAGAACTCGTTCTCGTCGAGGGAGGTGCAGCCGGTGCCGGTCATGGTGAAGGGTACGCGGTCCCGGGTCATCTCGCCGCTGTCGTCGTAGAAGAGGACCAGGCCGCCTTCCCTGTCATACGGGTCGGCGGTGTCGCCACTCGCGTGCGAGTAGAACGTGGCGAGGGCGACGTCGGCGTCATCGTGCAGGGCCTCGATGTCGAAGGGGTTGCCCAACTCGGTCGCGGCGATGTCGAGAAGCTCACCATCGGTCGATGAGTCGCATGCGGGCCAGCGGGGGTAGGTCGTGTCCGCCTCGTGGCGCTTGCACACCCAGTCGTGCTCTCCAGCCTGTTCAACATACGTCTCTGGCGCTGCAGTCTTCCCGCTGGTGCTGGTCTCGTAGCACCAGTTCCAGTCCTCGACGTCGTCTTCATCGGCCAGCGTGATGACCGCCTTCGAGATCGCCCGCTTGCTGGGTGGGTCACCGCCAGCGTGCAGGTACACGCCCCAGAGCGTGGCCGTGGTGTCGTCCTCGACGAGGTCGAGGTTCCTCACCTCGGTGAAGTTCGCGAAGTGGCACTCGAGGTTGCCCGCCTCGCGTGCGCCGCTGCTCGGAGGTCCGAAGTAGTTGGCGATGCCGTGGTCGGCGACCGCCCCGAAGGCCATGCCCTCGGCGTTGATCCCGCTGACAGCGCACCCCTCGCAGAACGCCACGTCTTGGGTGGTGGTTTGCTGGAAGTCTCCCAGCCCCGACAGCGGGGAGAAGCCAAAGGGGATCTTGTCCAGGTCGACTGAGGGGTTGCCGTACGCCGAGTCGAAACCCGGCGCGCCTCCGCTGGCGTTCGGCAGCTCCCAGATCCCCAGGAAGCCGTAGACCTGGCCCTCCCAGTCGTCCTCGCCCGGCAGCTCGTAGAAGGTGATGTCGACAGGTCGGTCCGGAAAGACCTCGGCGCGGTCGTCGTGGTTGGCGAGCGCGCGGAGGTAGGTCCCCTTGTCGTTGCCGGCCTCGCCCCGTTGTTCAGGATTCGTGTCCGCGCTGGTGTCGTCGGTGTCCAGCACGACGGACTCGCCGGTGTAGTAGTCTTGGAGAGGTTTCCATGGGAGCGTGTCGTTCGGCTCCGGGACATCCGTGCCGACATCGGCCCGGTAGATCCGCGGGAAGGCATAGGCCTGACTGAGGTTCGCAATGGCGAAGAGGAGCTGCTGGGCACCGTCGTCGAACAGGGCCACACCGGTCAGCTCGTTCACGCTGTCCACCGTGCTCGTGGTGTAGAGACGCATCTCGCCGGCACCGAGGTCCTTGCCGTACGTCGAGTCGTAGTACTGCCGGTAGTCTTCATGGAGCAAGCCGGTGTCGCTCGGGTCGTGCCACGCCTGGGGACAGCCGCTGAAGTCTCCGGCCTCACACGTGCCGGAGGTCGTGGTGTCGCTGTCCCAGGTGGAGACCGCCACGCTTCCCCCAGACGCGTCCAGCTCGACGACCTGGACCGTTCCTTCCTCGCGTGAGCAGGCGGAGCTCACGGCCGTGTCGAGACCAAGCCCAGCGTCGGCCGCGTAGATGAGCGTGACGTCCTCGTCGACCACTTGTACCGCGATGTCGCGCACGTCCCATCCCTCGCTCCCCGCGATGGGCAGGCAGCTGACGTCGAGAGCCGGCGCTCCACCACACTTGCCGCTGATGGGGCAGTAGTAGAGCGTGTCGGGCTCCGCGCTGGCCTCGTCGATGGTCTTGAAGCCGACGATCAACACGTCGTCGTCGCCCACCGTGGTGACCTCCATCGCCGACACGATGCCGGTAGCGGGCAGGTCGGCCACCCACTCGATCGAACAGGTGTCCTCGCTCGTCAGCCCGTAGACGCCGACGTGCTTGCTCGTGCCCAGCGAGGTGTCGTGGTTCCCGAAGAACAAGACCTGCTCGCTGTCGCCGTCGATCCAGCCCGTCATCAGCTTGCCGCCGGCGAGGCTCTTGTCGGTGCAGATGTGGAAGCGGTCGTCGGCCCGTGCCTCGACATCGGTCAGCTCGTACCAGCCCAGGCCGCTGTTCGTGGTCCGGTACAGCCCGCCGTACATGGTGGAGCTGATCTCGGTGCCCGTGAGCACGACGATGTCGTCTTCGTCCTGTGCGAAGACCTCCCAGGTACGGAGCTTGTCCTGGGTGTCGAGCTTCTGCCCGTCGATCTCACCGTTGATCAGCCACCACACGTCGCCCGATCCGTCGGTGCTGAGGGCCACGCCACCGTTGTTGGACGCCGCGACCAGGTTGTTGCCCGTCTCGTCGGTGCGGACGACGGAAGCGACGTTCCCGCCCAGCGGCCAGTCCGCGTCGATGTAGGCGATCTCCTGGTCCCGAGGGGGCTGCCAGAGAAAGTCACCGTTCAAGATGTTCACGTAGTCGATGTCGATCGTGGGCGGCGGCCCCACGTGCGAGCAGCTGATCTCGAAGCTGTCGACCGTGAAGGGTGCGTCGAGGTCCGGAAAGGACAGGTCGTGCTCACCCTCTGCTGTGAAGCTGTCGGTGTCGGTCCCGTCCGCACCAGCGTCCACGGTGACGGTGCAGGTCGTGGGTCCGTCGACGTCTGCCACACCGACGCGAGCGTGCAGCTCCCCGTACTCCCAGTCGAACGAGCTCTTCAGCTCCATGGTCGCTGGGCTGCCGCCGGATGGTGCCAGGATCGCCAGGTTCCCCGCAAAGGTCACGTTGGTGGTGTTCCACCACGCACCGTTGCCGAGCGGTGCTTCCATCATCTGGTAGATGACTTCGAGCCCGTCGCAGTCATCGTCGTGGGCGGTGGCCAGGTCTTCGGCTTGGTCCGGGTTGACCAGGCTGTCGCCGTCGTTGCAGTCGAGCGCGACGCAGCCGGTGTCTGTGCCGGTGTAGTACTCGTCGCCATCGTTGTCGACGCAGGCGGCGCCCGCCTCAGGTCCTGCGCTCAGGAGGGTCGCCCCCCAGCAGGATTTGTGCCACACGTGAAATCGCGCGGGTGCTCGTCATCGTCCCTCCCCAGATGTCCCTGGATGTTGTTCGGTTCGCGTCTCCTCAGATGACAGTGCCACATCACGTGTCGTGAGGGCAAGGAGGACTCTCTTGCCGGGTGTGATCGGCGCACTCGACGATTACCTCGTCGACTTCTCCGATCTGTGGGGCGAGTGACCGCGCGCCTCGTCTGGTCGGCCGACGAGATCACTCTCCACGCGCTCCACGCATGGGCAAGGTCAACGCCCTGATCCCCGACGAGTTCTTCGGACCCGTCGCCCAGGTCCTGGCGGTGGTCTACCGGAAGCGCGCAGCGCGCAAGGTGCGGCTCGGCCAGAGGCCCTGATCGCGAGCGTCCGCCGGAGCGCGTCGCCAGGATGACGCCACCAGACCCCACGGGCTCGGCTCGGCCAGTCGCCACCCGAGGACTTGTCAAGAGCATGTCAATAGAGGGGGGGGCCAGCCCTTGCCACGGAGACCTCCCTTCCATAGCCATCTCAAAGGAGCCGGCGCCCTCGTGGGGAGGAGCGAACGGCCCACCGAGAGGTTCCGATGCCCGAGCTCGCAGCTCCCAGCGCCGCAGTGCGCCTCGTCTCCATGGCCGACAAGGTCACCCTCCAGACCGACGGCACCACCACCTGGCAGTACATGGAGCTGGAAGACGTGCCAGAGTGGGCGAAGCGGTCCGGTCCCTACCTCGAGGGCATCGCAGCGCACACCGCCACCGTCAACCCGAGCCCCCAGTTCGAGTGGAAGATCACCTTCCAGTGGACCACGGACGGCCGAGCGTGGTCCGGCCACGTCGACCTCTTCCCGGCCCTCACCACCGGTGGGAACGTGGTGCACCCCGAGTACACCACGAAGTCGACCTTCGGCCTCCGCATGCGCTGGTTCCTCGCCATCCGCAGCACCTCGGGCACCACCATCGAGACGGGCATGGTCACCGCGGTCGCCGCCTTCCGCTTCTACGCGGCCTGATGTCCGCGTTCCCTTCCGGGCTCGGGCTCTTCGACGCGGCTCGGCTCGTGCTGCCTGGCGCAAGGGCGGCCGAGCCGGTGCTCGGCGACAAGGAGACGATCGTCGAGCTGGACAACGTCTCGCTGCTGTCGTTGACCTTCAACGGCGGCAAGTGGCTGGCCGTGGGGCCCGACGGCGGGGTCGTCGCCACCTTCGGCTACGACGGCAAGGTGTACGTGGTGGGCAAGGCGCCCTCGCGCCTCGTCGGAGGGTCGAGCTGGGAGGTCCTCGCCACCCTCGAGCATGCCGACGAGCTCTACAGCCAGCCGGCGATCGCCTTCGGCGCCCGGGGCACGGTGGCCGTGGCCTACGTGCGCACGGTGGGCGGTCCGCCGGGTCGCACGGTGTGTGCGGTCGCCGTGATCGAGTCGGCGCTCACCTCGCCGCTGGTCAGCGAGTGGCTCTTGTCGACCGGCGCGGCGGCCGACGGCGTGGCCTACCCGGCGATCGCCTCCGACGAGGAGGGCGGCTTCCACGTGGTCTGGCCGGTGAAGTCCACCGAGGCTCACACCCACATCGACTACGCCTACCTGGAGCCCGGGGGGCTCGGCTGGGTCTCGGCGGCGGTCAGCACGAACACGTCGCTCGTGATGGAGGCGGTGGTGCCGACCGTGGCGGCGTCGGTGGCGGCGGAGCAGGTGGTGGTGGCCTGGAAGCGGCGGACGGCGGCGGCGGGGGCCGCGAACAGCCGCAACGACGTGTACTGGACGGCGAGCGCGTTCCCTGCCGCGGGCTTCCCGACCGGGACGTGGCGCAGGCCACGCTTGCTGGCCGGTGGCGCCGACGTCGACACCTTCGTGTACGACCCGAGCCTCACGGTGACGCCGGGCGGACGCTTCTTCCTCGCCTGCCACAAGGGGGTGAGCGACGCCTTCGTGGTCGAGGGCGACGACCCCTACACCTTCAGGTTCTCCCCCGTCGCCCGCAACCAGTTCGCGCCTGGCGAGGGCTACCAGAACCGCTTCTTCCACCTCGTGGCCAACGACGACCACGTCTACAACGTGTGGCCCGCGGTGGGTTTCGAGGCTCCCTGGCTGATCGGGGTGTACTGGGCGCGGGCCGAGGTGGAGAGCGGCCCGACGACCTCGCCCTGGGAGGAGCTGGGAGAGCTGCCCGACACCGACGCAAGCCTGGTGTTCGAGAGCGCCATCATCGGGCCGAGCACCATCGCCGAGCTGCGGGAGGAGCAGACCGGGACGATGAACCAGGACCGGGACCGCATCGAGGGCTGGAGCGGCGCCGAGGCGGCGGCGAGCCTCGCCAGCGACCTGGGCATCAGCGTCGACGAGCTGCTGGTCGGGAAGCAGGTGGTCGTTCCGGAGGACATCGTCGTAGAGACGAAGGGCGGAACAGAAACAATCTATGTCCGAGGGCGCTACGCTATCCTGGGGACCGAGGCCGCTGGCACGTCGCTGTCTGTGGTCCGGGGTGATGCAGAATTACTGCCGGAGTCCCTTCCGGAGAAGGGCCAGCAGGTGGCCTTCTCTCTTTACGACTTCACGATGTGCATGCAGCCTTCGGTGGGCCTTGGAGCCGAAGGTGACGTGCACCTGTGCTGGCTGGAGACGAGCGCGGAGATGGGTGACTGGGACGAACTCCAGCCCACCGGCGTGCTCTGCTATCGAAAGGTCGTCACGTCGTGACCGCTGTCTGTGGTGCGTGCCTCGTCCTGCTCCCCCTGGCATGCAAGGGGACCTCGACCGACACTGCGCGCGAATCAGACACCCCGCACGATGACAGCGAAACGCTGGACACTTCGGCTCCCTACAGCCAGGACACGGACTCCGGCGTAGACACCGCCCAGCCGTGGGGAGGCGAGGTGTACGACGTGTCCGACCTCGCGCACGCGACCTATGGCGGCAACGACGCCTGCAGCGCAATCTACGACGTCCAGCCGTTCGGCGACCTGCTCGCGCTGTCCTGCAGCAACGCCGTGTTCGTGGACCCGGCGTCGGGCGACGAGGCGGGCCGGCTCGATGTGTACTCGGTCGGCTCCTACACCGCTGCGCGGGCTCCCGGCGCGGACATCGACGGCGATGGCTGGCTGGACCTGACCCTGATGGGCGCCGATCCTGTCGGCGCGCACATCTTCTGGGGACCGCTCACAGGCGTCTCTGATGTCACCGCTGTCGAGCGCCTGACCCTCGCCGAGAGCATGGACGGCGACTGGACAGGCTACAGCTCCGCCGTCGTGCAGGGCGACGGATCCGTGATGCAGTGGCTCGTGGGGGCTCCCCACTACGACAACTACGACGGGCGCGTGCTGGTCTTCGACGCCGGTGAGCGCTGGAAGGCGCTCGACCCTGGGGACGCCGTGGCGACCATCACAGGGCCGTCCTTCTCCTACACGGGCAGCTATCTCGCGGATGCGAGCGACATGGACGGCGACGGGATCTCCGATGTGATCGCGGGCGGCGGCGGATATGAATCAGGTCTCTGGAGCTTGTACTCGGGCCCGGTCTTGGGCACACTCGACTACAACGACGGCCACAGCTGGATGGTAGGAGCCGGCTCTTACCCGTATTCCAAGACTGCGGGTGGTCCTCTCGGCACCGGCGGAGACCTCGACGGCGACGGCTACGCCGACGCCCTCATCGGCGGAACGACCGAGCACGACGACGGGCAGACGGCTGTGGCGTGCGTGTTCACCGGCTCGGCGAACGAGCGCGGCTCCGTACCGGACTGCCGTGCCCAGGTCAACGCCGGACCCAGGCTCGACAGCGGCGCCGACTACGACTTGTTCTCGGACCTGGAGCTGGCCGATCACACCGGAGACGGGCAGGCCGAGCTCGTCCTGTACGCCAGTGGCGCCGGCACGGGAGAGGGGGCGGTGTACCTTGTGGCGGGTCCGTTGACGGGGGTGCACGAGCTGCCCGACGCCGCGGTCGCCGCCATCGCCGCCGGAGCGGGCTACACGGGGGAGTCGATGGCCACCTCCCTCCCGTACATGGGCCTGATCAGCCACCCGCCCGACGAGCCGGGCATCCTCTACCTCGTCGACTTCTCCGACCTGTGGGGCGAGTGACCGCGCGCCTCGTCTGGTCGGCCGACGAGATCACTCGCCACGCGTTCTATGCCATGGGCAAGGTCAACGCCCCGATCCTGACTGAGCCCAAGACTGCGCTGCCGGCGGGGGGCGGCGCCCGAACGGCTACAGCGACAGCTCCAACACCACCTGCCGGCAGCGCGGCAGCCGCGGGCACCGGAGGCA
>Ga0114932_10000570_pt1 | contig 43766 bp, 45 predicted proteins | sample 2SBtaG_2_FD_87286 | JGI IMG/M metagenome (GOLD analysis project Ga0114932, IMG submission 87286) | Deep subsurface microbial communities from Kolumbo volcano to uncover new lineages of life (NeLLi) - 2SBTROV12_ACTIVE470 metaG | ecosystem: Environmental > Aquatic > Marine > Volcanic ...
AATTAAGACTATTGCTATAATGAGACAAAATGGAGACGTTCGTTGGGAGGGAATTCCCGATTTCTCCACAGCTTTGGCACTATAAATTGTTCTTATCCGGAGTGTACCTTTGAAGGCCGATACCATATTGATATATGTGCGTCATATAGTTTCATTTCTTGTGGGAATTGGTTTTATTTATATTGGTGTCGATCATTTTCTCGATCCAAATTGGTTTAAACCGATCGTTCCAAATATTATTGGATTCCCTATGTTTTGGGTGTTATTGAGTGGGTTGTGTGAAGTAATTTTAGGATTTTTATTGATATTGCCTAAATCACGACGATTGGCTGCGTTGGGACTGGTATTACTGTTAATTGTGTTGTACTCAGCAAATTTAAATATGTGGATCAATAATATTGCATTGGATGGAATATACCTAAGCCACACATGGCATACTGTTAGAGCTGTGATTCAAATTCTATTAATCTTTATTGCACTTTGGCTAGGTGAATTTATTCCATTTACCAGAGGTAAAAAAAGGTAAATCCAACTTTCGATGTATTAGATCCCTAAACCTGGTTTTCCAACCATTGTGAGTGCCATATTGATTTGTCCATAATGATTATTACCGTGATTTATAATAACCTGCCCAATAATATCTTTTTTAGCAAGATTACCATTCGGCTTGATATCGATGCGCTCTAATAAATATTCATCACTCATTGCTCCTATTCGTGGAACAATGGCAGTTGAAACGTCACGTGAATATTGGGCGAGTTGCGCTGCACCTGGGAATCGAAGTGCATATGCCTCCTCTGGTGTCATGCCAGTTCCTTGGTCCGCCTTAGGAAGCCCCCATTTTTCATTTAGTCCTTGCACAATCCAAATAGGCATTTCTCGTTCAAAAGCAAAGTGAATGAGATTATCTGCTGTTCTAATAATGTGCCATGCATCGAACGCGATTGAATTACACGGGCCATCAGGTCGGTAGTGTAATTCCTCTAGATTAAGATCTTCAATAGCAGTGGCAGTCTGCTTAAGCAAATTTTCTGTATATTTTGCAAGGTAGTTTTGTAGATTCACTGTATCGCTCATTATGCCTCTATCTCTAATATTCATCTAATATACCATGATTTGCATCGAGATATTTTCTTCAGTTTTTGATATGATGCCGCTAAATAGCACTGCTTTTTAGCTGAGAGAGAATTTGATGACTACTACTACGAAGAGCAATTTTACGGATAGTGCCAATAATCTGTATGCATCTCTTGAAGAAAAAGTTATGGATCGTGATCAAGTTGGTGCTAGTAATGTTTTCTATGAATTATTGAGGCAAGGACGTCCATTAAATGAGATGATTCGTGAAACTGTTCGTATCCACGCTCCGTATACTCATACACCCTTCCATCAACGTATTGATAATGGCGTTGTCAGATTTGTTAATAATGATCATTGTTTACTTAGCGCTCGTGCAAGTTGGCGTATGCCAGATTTCTTACCAGAGCGATTAAAATTTCTACCGATGGCACAGACGATTTGGTATGTACCAACTGGTCTTGATGTATGGAATCAATTACTCGGACGTGCACCTGGCCATTATGGCCGACGAGTCTATGATGAAGCGAAATTTCCTGAACCTCCTCTTCCTGAAGCGCACTGGGAGGACAGTGATGCTATGGATATAGAGGGATCACTTGATGAACGCCTTAATCATTGGTTGACATTGGTTCAATACAGCAAAGCTGAAGAGTCTTACGCTGTTTTCCGTGGTTTATTAAAAAATGAAAAAGATCGTCCACAAGTATTCGCTCATCTTATGTTTGCTGGACTTATCGATGTCCAAGATCGCATTTTGTATAACCGTAGTTACACCACAGGGCATAAGTCGTATCGAGCACGTGCCACAATTGAATTATCTAGTGCAGTTGGCTGGGAAAAAGCACACGACGTAATATATGCTGGAGTTCCTGATATTGCTGTTGGTCCACACTGGTACTCTGCTTATGAAATGGCATGTGAGGTTGAGAAAAATTTTCTTGAACTGAATCCTCCAACTTCATCGTTGGCTCCTACACTTGTTACTACTACTGATAGTAATCTTTTTGCGCAAGAAACAGATTTGTCACATGCGGAACAAGCAATGTTAATGCGTTCATTGTTAGAAGAAGTAGAACCTTCATACATTGAAGCTATTATTGGATTGTTGAAATCTGGAAAGTCCCCACAAAAAATACTCGATGCAATTCAAATTGCTGCTGCAGAAATTGTGCTTCGATGTGGGACACCACAAAGCTTTTCAATGCCTCAGCATGGTTATGAATATACGAATACTCTTTCTTGGTTTTATGCTAATTTCCAGCATCCTCACAAAACAAAATTACTTTTTGTGGCGGGGTCTTTTATCAATCAGTGTGCGATGTTAATAAAGAACACTCCTGGTAATGGTCGTCCAACTTTTACTCCTCCTCAAGCAGCAGATGCTCTGTCCAAAGAAAAACTGTTGTCACAACTTGATGCTGCAATCACAGCACTACAACCTGATGAAGCAGCGTCCTGGACACAAGCTTACTTAGATGCCGGACACGAAAGAAGATCTTTGGTTGCGACCCTTACTTTTGCAGCTGCTAAGCAGGGCAATGATCCACATAATCAAGAAATTGGATTATGCATGATTGAAGATTATGCCCGTACCAGTTCTCCTTTACGAGATCGATTGTTATTGGCTTGTGCAAAACATACTGCTGGTCATATTAAATATGGCAATCCTATGGAATCGTACAGTCGTTTTGCTAGTGAATTTGATCTGCCTTCGACTACAGATGTAAACGGTCAGGCTGAGCCTTTCGACGCGCTACTAGACGAATTGGAGGAAGTTCCATTGGAAGATATTGAATCTACACCTCCAAGGATACAGTTATAAAAATATGAATGAAAAATACGTTGATATAGCAAACCTCAAAGTTGCTGAACCACTATACCAGTTAGTTGATGAAACTATTCTTCCTGGGTTAGAAATTTCAAGTAATCAAGTTTGGAAATTACTTAGCCAGCTTGTCACAGATTTAGGGCCTCGTAATCAAGATCACTTAGATTTACGTGATGATCTTCAAAATCAAATTGATGAATGGTTAAAAATCTCTGCCGATAATAAGTTCTCTGAAGAAGACTCGTTGACATTTCTTCAATCAATAGGATATTTGGTTCCTGAGGGTCCAGATTTTCAAGTTGTAACTACTAATGTCGACACAGAAATTGCCCATTTGGCAGGACCACAACTTGTTGTTCCTGTTGATAATGCTCGTTATGCATTGAATGCAGCTAATGCTCGTTGGGGGAGCTTGTTCGATGCACTATATGGCACTAATATTATTTCTGAAAATAATGGAGCTGAAAAAACCTCTGGGTATAATCCAGTGCGAGGCGAACAGGTAATTACATACGTCAATATTTTGTTGGATGATATTATTCCAATACAAAATGCCCTATGGAATGATGTGCGTTCATTTGCAGTGCAAGATTCCAAACTTTCTTTCGTAATGTCCGATGGATCGCTTGCCAGTTTAGTTGATTCTGAAAATTTTGTTGGCTATACAGGAGATCTTAGTAACTTATCAAGTGTTTTATTTCAACATAATGATTTATATATTGATTTGCTTATCGATCCTCATGACCCTGTAGGGGCCCAGCATTCTGCATCAATTAAAGATGTGATGTTGGAAGCTGCAGTAACTACAATTATGGATTGCGAAGATGCTGTTGCTGCAGTTGATGCAGAAGATAAAGTTAATGTCTATGCAAACTGGTTAGGTTTAATGAAAGGGACTCTAGAGACAACTTTTATCAAAGAGGATGAAGAAATTATCCGAACGCTGAATGATGATCGAAGTTATACAGCCAGCGATGGTTCTGAAATAACACTTTCCGCTAGAAGCCTCATGTTAATTCGACATGTCGGAGCTCACATTTATACAGATGTAGTCACTACTGAATCTGGTGAATTGATTCCTGAAACTTTCTTAGATGCTGTCATTACTATTTTGGCATCTATACATGACATCAATAATCAGGGATTTTTGAAGAATAGTCTTCAGAAGAGTGTCTATGTTGTAAAACCAAAACAACATGGCCCTGATGAAATTGCCTTATCTGTAGAATTGTTTGAACGTATCGAAGAAGCTTTTGGTATTGAAAGCGGGACTGTAAAAATTGGGATAATGGATGAAGAACGTCGAACTACTTTAAATCTTAAAGAATGTATTCGTGCTGCAAAAGATCGAGTAATTTTCATTAATACTGGTTTTCTCGATAGAACAGGCGATGAAATACATACACATATGCATGCAGGCGCAATGATTCCAAAACCTGACATTAAATCTGCACGTTGGATGGTTGCATATGAAGATTGGAATGTGGATATAGGGATTGCGACAGGACTTGCAGGAAATGCTCAGATAGGGAAGGGCATGTGGGCTCAACCTGATGAAATGTTAGCGATGCTTGAAACTAAACATGGGCATCCCTATGCAGGTGCTAGCTGTGCATGGGTTCCATCTCCAACTGCAGCTACGTTACATTCTATTCACTATCACCAAACCTATGTCCGTGAAAGGCAACGTATTATTGCAGATCGTACTCACGCTTCAATAAATGATTTACTTTCTCCGCCTTTACTAAAAGATCAAATACTTAGTTCTGAAGATATTCAAAATGAGTTGGAGAACAACTTACAGGGAATTTTAGGGTATGTTGCTCGTTGGGTAGAACAAGGTATTGGATGTTCTAAAGTTCCTGATATTAATGACGTAGGATTAATGGAAGATCGCGCAACTTTACGTATATCAAGCCAGCATGTGAGTAATTGGTTGTTACATGGGCTTATTGATGAAAATCAAGTATTGAAAACTATGGAAAAAATGGCAGAAGTTGTCGATCGACAAAATATTAATGATGCAGGATATACACCAATGGCCTCTGATTCTGAGAATAGCTTTGCATTTCAAGCTGCTATGGCATTAATTTTTGAAGGTAGAGAACAGCCGAATGGATATACAGAGCTTTTGTTATGGAAGTATCGAAAAGCATATAAAGCTAATACTTTAATTGATTAAGATTTTCTAACGGGTTCCCCTAAAGTTTCCATTAATCTGTTCGCCCAACAAAAAATTGCTGCAGATAATGTGAGATCAAGGATTTCAAGATCAGTCAAATTTTCGACTTCGAGTGCGTTCAATTCGGATGTGGATGCATTAGAAGGAGTCTCCGATAAAGCTATCGAATAATTAAATATTGCTTGTTCTCTAGATGGTAAATCGGCATTAGATTCTTGTTCAAAAATCTCATCTATGACTTCTGTTCGAGTCGTTAAATCAATATATCTACTGGCGTGAACTGCGGTGCAATAAATACATTTGTTGAATTCTGATGCACCTATCGCACCAAGTTCTCGATCAGATCTGGAAAGACCTCCAGGTCCTCCATACATGATCGTGTTAAACAGTGGATTACGATGTATGAGTGATTCAGGATCGTGTGCAAGTACCAAAACATAATCTGAGATTTTTGTATTTGAAGGAGTTACTTCTAATGCTTCTAACTGTAATGCTGTAGCATTTTCGAGATCAATTGGTTTTAAATGGGGACTCCATTTAGGCACTTGAGTTGTGAATTCATTGACTATTTCTGTCATTTATTTTCCTTATTACTTTTATTAACTAAAAGTCGTATTCCTTGAATTAATCTGACTTGGTAGTTCACAAATCCAACCAGTTGCGTTATGCGTACTATGTCTGCTTCTGCTACGCCAGCGGTTTTTAATTCATCGATACTTGCTTTAGTAGCCATTTGAGGAGAATGTGTCAGTAAATCAACATGATTGATAATAGTACGTAGCCAATCATTCGTTTCTGCGTTAGGGAGAATGTGCGGATCGCAGAATATTCTTATCATGTCTAATGATTTGTCTGAATCTTCCAGAAGTTTTAAGTAATGCGATTGTAATTCATCTTCATGGATTGCTGAAATTCGTGTGGCAATTACAGCACGTAACGCATATGAAACTCCTCCGACATCATGTGGATGCAGCACTGCATCATGTGAATTTTCAGTTAATTGGAGAATCTCTGAACGCTGCTCTAACACTGATAGGACAGGAGAATTTTCCTTGACTCCAGCAATCCGAAGTGTGACAGAATTAATATTCACTAGCAATATTGCCCTTCAAAAATATCAATGGCCAACTGAACTAAGTGGATTCACAGTTACTCGACCCAATGTTTCTGATCCGGTATTGGTGAAATGATGTTCACTATTCGGGGGGACGAGAACCGCATCACCTTGTTTAATGTCATATTCCACACCTTCGACCCAGAGTATTCCTGATCCCTTAACGATGTAAGCTTCATGTTCCCATGGATGTGTGTGATGCTGACTGGATTCACCAGGAAGATGTTCTATATACAACATGACATAGTTCGGAACACCATCTTCAAAACTTAGGATAGGGTTTTTATTATCGCTACTGTTCTTAATTACTGGTTTCATAAAACTCCTTACTATACGCATTATTTGAATGATAACGGATCGTTTGCTGTTACTCCAAGTGTAGCTAACTCTGTTATCTCTTCGTCAGACATACCTGCTACTTCACGTAATACTTCTTCAGTATGTTCACCTAAAAGAGGTGCAGGTAATTGTGTTGCTCCGGGTGTTTTCGAAAATTGAAATGGTCGACTTAAGTAGGGGCGTGAATCAGATGGTCCACGTCCGCTATATTCCCAAAACCCACTACTTACTAATTGTGGATCATGTACTAATTGCTCCCCGGAGTTCACCACTCCCGCAGGAACGTTTGCAAGTTGCAGGATTTCCATAGCAATAAACGCATCCTTTTGACTTGTCCATTGAGCTATATGTTGATCAATTTCATCATGATGCTCATGTCTTCCTTCTGTATCAGTAAAACGTGAGTCATTTTCTAATACTGAATTGTCCATACATTGGGCAAGGGCTTTCCAATCGTCGTTATTTTCCACGCTTATGGATATCCACTTGTCATCTCCAAGACATGGATAGATACCTTGTGGAGCAAACGTTCGATGACGGTTCCCTATAGGTACTTGAATATTATTATTCATCGTATAGTCCATGACCATGTCACCAAGAATGGATGATGTCATTTCACGTTGTGAAAAATCAATATAAACACCTTCACCAGTTTCTCGATGCTGGCGAATTGCACTAAGAACTATTCCTACCGAAGCTACCGCTACAAGCGGATCAGGGAACAATACTCCAGAAGTACTTGGATCGCCGCCCAGATATCCAGTAATTGAAGCTACTCCAGCTGTTTGCTCCAACGTTACTCCAAAGGATCCATATGCGACTTCTGGGCCAGTTGCACCTTGGCTACCTAAAGTCACCATAATTATATCCGGCTTAATTTCCCGGAGATCTTCATAACTTAAACCAAATCGTGCCATTACACCTTGTCTATAATTTTCGATGACAACATCTGAATTCATTGCTAATCGTTTAAATGCGTCGACACCTCGTTCGTGGGTGAGATCGAGGCATATATTCCGCTTACTACGATTTCGATCTAAATATCTTCCTGTTCGGTCCCAAGGCTTATCAGTGGGCTCATTATCGAGATACATTCCTTGGTCTATCTGTGGGTTATGTGCATCCCCACGTGCAATATCCATACGCCTAGCAGATTCTACTTTAATGATGTCAGCACCTAAGTCACCTAAAATTTTCGTACATGTAGGGCCCGCCCAGACTTGGGATGGGTCAAGTATGCGTATGCCTTCAAGTGGTAAGTTCATTTGTTCCTTCTTTAAATTAAAACTATTAGACTATGCCGCTATTTTTCATTTGATTAATTTTCTCGTTATCCCATCCCAAAAGGGAACCGTACACTTCCTCATTATGCTGTCCCAGTGTAGGCGCTGGTTTAAGATTCCATTGGTCACCACCCCATTTCATTGGTAATCCTGGGTAGGTTAATTTTCCTGCAATGGGATGTTCGAGTTCTACAAAATATTCTCTATGCTGATATTGAGGGGATTCAATCAAGTCTTTCGCATCACATATATAACCCCACGTCATACCTCTTTCCTGTGAAGCATGGTAGAGGTCTTGTTTTTTCTTATCACTTGCCCATTCTGCTATAAGGGCTGTGATTTCATCTTGGTTTTTTTCACGTGCATCCATATCTTTGAATTTTTCATCATGTTCAAGTTCTGGTCTTCCAATCATTTCACATACTCCTGGCCAGTCTGTTTGGCGGAGCGTGATTCCAACTTGCCCATCAGCAGTTTTATAGAGTGGGGAGGATGCTAGTCGGCGACCACGTTCTTTTCCAGTTAAGATGTAAGAGAGTCCTGAATACATTTGTGCCACACCTATACCAGCTTGTGCTGACACATCAACATGTTGTCCAACACCGCTGATTTCCTTATAGGTTGAGGCTACTAATGCTCCTGAGAAGCCTGATAATCCACAAAAATATTCTGCTGGTTCGCCACCTATTTGTAGTGGTTCCCTCGAAGGATCTCCAGTTACAAAGGCTAATCCTCCTAAAGATTGTGCAGTTATATCGTTCCCTCGGTAACCTTTATAAGGTCCAGTTTGACCAAAAGGTGAAAGCGAGACAAGGATTTTGGCAGGGTTAATTTGCTCAATTGCTGAATATCCAATGCCCCATTCATCCATTTTTCCTGGAAGAAAATTTTCGACAATAATATCCGCCCATTCAATCAATTGAGTGGCTATATCAATTCCTGTTTCGTTATCGAGGGATAGTGTGATTCCTTTTTTGTTCATATTGAGATACAAGAATTGGCCGCTTTTTTCTGGATGTGGAATATTGTCAATGAATGGTCCTCGTGAACGTGAAATATCTCCAGATTGCGGGGATTCAATTTTTATGACTTCTGCTCCCATTACAGCAAGCATTTTTGTTGCGATTCCTCCAGAGATGCCCTGTGAGAAGTCGAGTACTTTAATGCCATCTAAAGGTGAAGCTACGTTTGACAAGGTTTTTCCTTCCGTAAAATCATTAATTTTGGGCATCATAGCTGATGTTTATCAATCTGTCTTGAGTTAAGCTAATCAAATGCGATTTCGATATTATTTTGCGGGATAATTTAGTGAAAAAAATGGAATCAATTTATTTATAGTATGGAGATAAACTAATGCACAAAACGTTGTTTCAAGTGTCTATATTTTCTCTATTACTAACTGCTTTATTAAGTATGGCGTGTGCTGATCAAAATTCATCAGAAGTGGTTCTTGAGAAGAATGGTATAGAAATTTCCTCTCCTTACATATTCGAAAGTGCTAGTAATACATCCGCTGCATATTTCCATATTAATAATAAAACCTCAGTTTCTGAAATACTCATGTCAGTAGATTCGAATTCTGGGACAGCGATGTTGCATGAAACTATTACTAGCGGTGGGATGGTACAAATGCGATATCTTGCTGAAGGTATAGAAATTGCGCCAGAATCTCATTTACATCTTGAACCAGGAAGTTTTCATGTGATGTTGAACGATTTACCCAGTAATTTATTATTTGGAGATAAAATTGAATTGATTTTGGAATTCAAAAATAGTGGCCAGCTGACTATCGAAGTTCCTGTGATCAAATCCACTGAACATGCTGGGCACACCCATTGAATTTATTGTGTATATAGCAATATAGGCTGTGAAGTTGTTTTTGATTATGGACTTCAGTAGACTGTCGTGATGGTAGAACAATTACCAAACTATTTCCCTCCATTAGGCGAATGGGAACGTTTAGACGCCGAAACTGCTGGCTTTAATAAAAGTGCGCTTGATGCTGCTATTCAATACGCAATTGATACAGAGATCGATTGGCCAGAGGAAGTCGGTTTGATGGTAGGGCGTAATGACTTACCCCCCTATAATTCAACTCTTGGTCCTACAAAAACCAGAGGGCCTGCAGCTGGTGTAGTAATTAAAAATGGGTACTTAGTAGCTGAATGGGGTGATCCTGATCGAGTTGATATGACATTTAGTGCCACGAAAAGTTATCTATCGACGATGGTTGGATTAGCTCGTGACCGTGAAATGCTTGACTCGATGAATGAGTTAGTAAATATACGAATTCAGGATGGTGGATTTGATTCTGAACATAATGCTGCTATTACCTGGGAACACTTGTTACAACAAACCAGCGAATGGCAGGGTACGCTTTTTGATCGTCCTGATTCTGTTGATCACAATCGTTCGGTTGCCAATAATGCGAGTATGTCAGACTCAACGAATGATGCTCCTGCAAAAGGAGTGCTTCGTGAATTAAATCCTCCAGGTACATTCTATGAATATAACGACGTTCGAGTAAATCGATTAGGTCTATGTGCTTTGAGGATATGGAAAGAACCATTACCTGATGTCTTAAGACGTGAAATTATGGATCCAATCGGTGCTTCTGATAAATGGATTTGGCATGGCTATATCAATTCTTGGGTTGATGTAGAAGGAAAACAGATGCCTTCTGTTGCAGGAGGAGCCCATTGGGGTGGTGGGTTATGGATTAGCGCATATGATCATGCTCGTTTCGGATTATTGATGTTAAACCGTGGGAAATGGGATGGTCAGCAACTAATTTCTGAAGATTGGATTGATGATGCTCTTACTCCATGTGACGTAAATGAAAATTATGGGTATATGTGGTGGCTTAATACTAATCAAGAACTTTACTCTAATGCTCCAGCATCTTCATTTGCCGCTCAAGGTGCAGGTGGGAATATTGTATATATCGATCCAGAAAATGATTTAGTTGTAGTTACACGTTGGTCTGGTGAACGATCTGAAGTTGTTAATCGTGTCATTGCAGCCATTAAGAATTAATTTATTTTATCTAAAGTAAATTAAGTCGATGTACAATGCCGTCATGGATCCTATTAAAGCAATGACACTAAGAGCAAAACATGAAGCTAGTCATGCAATTTATGCATACCATTTAAAATGTTCATTACCTGACCTTACAATTGAAGATGATGCTTGTACTTTTATTGAGAGAATGGGATTGGATTTGCATCCTGATTTTGCGGTGAAAATTTCTATTGGCGGTCAAGTTATAGTTCCAGATGGTGACTGTATGGATATCGCTCAACAGCTGGCATTAGATATATCTAGTGGGATGAATGACTTAGCAGAAGCATTAGTAAAAGGATATTTTGTAGAAGCGCAAGAAGTACTTGTGGGTGTTTCTGAAGAAGGTAGTGGTATGTATATGTCACAACTTGATTTGCTTGCTTCACGTTTGCAGCAAGATACAGATATTTCTGCTATTGAGGCAACTTTCCTTATAGAAAATACTGATAGCTAATTTGCTATGAATGGATTTGCGAATGCTATCTAAACCTTTTTTAGTTTTATACTTTTCAGTGCTTGTCGCTACTATGGGAATTTCACTAGTTAGCCCAATACTTCCTATTTTCGCCAAAGACCTCGGGGCAACTGGAATTTTAATTGGTCTAACTTTTGGAGTATTTGCAATTACATCAATGATTATCAGTCCTTTCGTCGGGATGTGGTCGGATCGATATGGTCAAAAACCATTTATTATTTTAGGACTTTTGGTGTATCTGATTGCCGCCTTAGGATACCTAATTTCCGATCAACTTTGGCAGGTGATAGCATTTCGAGCTTTTAGTGGCGTTGGGGGTAGTCTAATTTTTTCGGTCGCGAGAGCGTACCTTGGTTTAATTACACCTGAAGGCTATGAAGGGCGATGGACAGGAGTTTTTTCTTCTGCAGATATTATCGGATTTGGTACAGGTCCCCTAATTGCTGGATGGATTCGCCAGCAATCTGGCTTTGATTTGGTTTTTATGTCTATGGCCGTACTGATGGGATTTGCAGCTCTTGCTGTATTATTATTCTTACCTTCTAATCCCAAAAATCGATCAATAACTCTTATCGATGGCGTAGTTTTTTTACCTATCAAAAAAGCATTACAACATCGAATTGTTTTAGCATTAACTTTGAATTGGGCGATCATTTCTTTGACGTGGGGTACAGTCTTATCTTTTCTTGGTTTGCGTTTAGAAAACTTAGGTGTAAGTGCAACTGCTATTGGGTTGGTCTTTGCGTTAGAGTCATTTTCAAGTGCACTTACACAACCTTTTTTCGGTATTGTGGTTGATCGTGTCAGTCGCCGTTATCTCAATATGATAGGAATACTGTTGGTTATAGTATTTTTTATCGCGCTAGGTTTCACAGAAAACCTTTTTTGGATTTACATAATGATGATTGCAGTAGGAGCATCACTTGGTCTTGCAGTGGTTTCACTGACTGCAATGCAGGTCGATGTTGGTAGAAAACTTGGTATGGGAACTGTGATCGGCATCAACCAAGCAGGAATGTCTGCTGGTGTTTTGTTTGGTGCTTTATTCTCAGGATTGATAGTTGATCTTACTGGTAGAGACAATGCTTTTTTCTTCTTTGCTGCCTTTTTAATGTTTATCGGCCTAATAGTTTTTTATTTCTTGAGTCGCACACCAGTTGGAAATGTCGTATTGAAATAGGTTCTAAATTTCAGTCATTTGTAATGGAAATTTTATGGTTATCACAGTTCCGTGTTCGATTGCATCTTGTATATTGATTGTACCGGCATGTATATCAACTTGTTGAGTTACTAGTGCAAGACCTAGCCCTGCTCCCAAATGAGCATCATTTTTACCTCGTTCGAATCGCTTGAATATACGTTGGCGATCTTCCTGTGCGATCCCTTCACCATTATCTTGTATTTGAAGAGTCCATGAATTTTTATCATGTGTAATTGTGATTATTACTTCTAAGTGTTCTTGGGAGGGTGGTTTTGCATGTATGAGGGCATTACGTAAAAGATTATCAATTAAGATCTTCATTCCTTCTGGCCAAATATTTACTTGAGGTAACTCATCACTTAATTCTAATTGTGGGGCAGTTGGCCATGAAGAGTTTGTATATCTTGCGATTACTTCTTCTACGAGTTCAGTAAGATTAACCGTTTGAAATAGATCGGCACTCGCAAGATTGCCTCGAGTTAACAATCTTAACCCTTCTAATAAGTTCACTAATTGCTGGTGTTCTAATTGAAGTTCATTGAGTATTTGTTTTTTTTCATCGAAGGGTATGTCCTGATTGTTTTGTAAAATATCTAAATTCATCTTCAAACTCGTCAGTGGTGTTCTTAATTCATGGACGATATTACTTGCGAAATCTCTTGAAGTTTCAAGTGCAAACTGGGTTTCATTCGCTCCATCTTCAATGCGTTCTAACATCGTATTAAGGGAATTTGCCAGCTGATCAATTTCTTTAGTTCCCTGAGATGTCGGAACCCTGACTGAAAGATCAACCGTTTCTGTTACTTGTTCGGCTTCTCTACGTAGATTGGAAAGAGGACGCATAGCTACAGATCCTATGCACCAACCTGCTACTCCAGCACCAATAACTGCAAACGAGCCTAGTAAGAGAATAAGTTGTTGCAAATCTTTGACTTGTGAGTTAATTCCTGAAGTCGAAACTGCTATCTGAAGAAAGAAATCATCAAATCTTGATCTCCGGGTGAGGATGAGCCAATTTTCTTCATTGTTACTTACTAAGCTGGATCCAGTATTTTCTGTGGGAGGAATATCGGGGAAATCATAGGTGGCAAAAGATATTTTGCCATTTTCGACAATTCTAATTTTCAATGCTAAATCACGACGAATGATGTTTTTTTGAATGTTTGGATTGAAATAACGTTGTGTGAGAATGCTCGTATTACCTCTACCACCTCTTTGAAATTCGATATTTGCTGCTTCCAATGTTGTGTTTAGTGCTGATCTTTCTGAGCGTTCATATAGCGTAAGTAAAGTCAGACTTAAGATAGTTACAACTATAAGTGTTGCAATCATTGATGCAAAAGCTATCCGTACTCTTAAGCTCATTTGCGTAACACAAACCCAATACCACGTACTGTCTGTATTAAGTTGGTGTGATCATTGTCATTTAGTTTTTTTCTTAAGTAACCTATAAAAACATCAACAACATTACTCTCAACTTCAAAATCATATCCCCATACTTTTTCTAATAATTCGAATCGTGATTGAACGATACCTTCATTCAATGCGAGTATCATTAAGAGGTCAAATTCACGCTTCGTCAATTCGACTTCTTGTGATCCTATATATGTTTGTCGACTTGCAGGATCTATTTTTATATTGCCAATTATTATTACATCTGTTGCTTCATTCATAGGATTTTTAACTCGACGTAATAAAGCATGTATACGTGCAATCAATTCCGGTAATGCAAAAGGCTTTACCATATAATCATCAGCACCAGCTTCAAGACCTAAAACACGGTCAGCAATTTCATCGTTAGCAGATAATATACAAATAGGCCATTCGTACCCTGAATCACGTAATATTCTAGTGACACTAACTCCATCCAGGTCAGGCATGTTAATGTCTAAAACCATAACATCTGGAGATTCAGTCTCTACTTCTTTCAAAGCATCAACTCCACCCATAGCAGTACGCACATTAAATCCTTCATAAAGTAAAGCTCTTTTGAGGGCAGTTAATATCCCTTGATCATCGTCAACTATGAGTACATTTGACATCTTTATCTTCGGTTTTGTTTCTGACGACGCATATTATTGTCTCCAAGTTTATCTTTTGTTCTTTGTTCATTATCTTCAAGATATTGATGTAATAAAGCTGTAAATGTTTCTCGATTTTTTGGAGTGATTATTGTATTTAGTTCATTATATTCTTCGGTAGTAAGGGCACCTGTTGCTAGTAAATTTTCCATTTTTTGATTCATTGTGTTTCTAGTCGATATTATTTTTCTATTCATTTTTTCTCTAGTAGTACTACTATTTTTTAACATTTCAGGCTTCTTATGATTTTTTGTTGGTGATATTTTTTGTTTCATACTTCTGTCTTGGTGTTTGATTGATGAATTGTGTCGGTGTAAATTTTGACTTTGTTTAATCCTATGGCTTCTTAAATGTGAATTTGCTACATTTTTTTTAGAGATATTTAAACTTTTTGTTTGTTGTTTTTGAGTTTGCGTAGTATCTGAAATATTATTTTCGGATATTCCAAATCCCAGCATCAATGCTCCACCAATGATGATTGCACTGATTGTTCCACCTATAACACTAGATAAAATGAAATTTGGATTTATTTTTTTACTCATAACATCTCCTCCTTGTTGCGATTCATTGATTAGAGGATGTAATTCTTTTCTAAGAATACTCTAAAAATTTTCTAAATGTTTATTAAGATTTAATGTGAGTTCATATTCTATTTTGTATATATTTTAGTGATGAAAAGTTTTCGATGGCATGGAATACCAGTTAATATTCCTGATACTGATAATGAATGGCGATTTATAAAAACGATATTATTTTTTGAAATTGTAGTAATAATTGTAGTAATCAGTGCATTGTATTTTTAAAAAATCTGTGGATGCATCATAAATTTGTTTGTTCATTATAAATTGAGTTTATTTTTTTGCTTGTTAATGGTCGGGGAGGCCGGATTTGAACCGACGACCACTGGTCCCCCAGACCAGTGCGCTACCAGACTGCGCCACTCCCCGTGGTGTAAGAATAATAGGTGAGCTCAGAATTCGAAAAAAATCTTTCATATATTTATATTAGTTCTAAATTTTGTGCAAGAACCATTAGTGTTAATCCTGACACTGTAGTCAAAGCGTATTGTATGACAATTCGCCTTTTGAGATTGCCGATTTGATAGTTTAATAGCAATCCTGCAATGACAAAAAACACTAACAACAACATTAGCCCAGCAGCATAGCTTCCAAAAGGCATATAGTGAGATACCCATCTAAATTCTGCAAGAATTATGCCTACAGTAATGGATAGGAATAATGTTTCCCAATGGCTTGCTTGGCGCTCACGAAAAATCTCCATTCCCAACATAAAACCTACTAATCCAGTAATAAATATTATTTGACCCAATGCTAGGTTCAAAAGATATGTAAGAGAAAAGAAAGTGAAACCAGTGAAGTAAACACCGAAAGTTGAAATAATTCTTGCTAAGTAATAATTAGGAGCCCTTTTATTAACAGATATACTAGATGCACCTATAATTGTTGTAAAAAAAATCCCTCCTACAACGGCCATCAGTATTGCATAGTACCCTCTCAAGTTGTGTTCAATTATTAATGGTATTGCCAAAGCAATAATGCTGGGTAAAAAAAGATAAGGTGTTGTTTCGATTAAGTTGTTTCTATTTTTGAAAACTTCAGGCCAATTATTCCGTAGAACACCATCTCCTCCTAAAATTGCCACAACTCCTGCAAGTAATAAAAGCCATCTTGGAGTGGGTTCAATTGCGATGTACATTAGGTATACGGCAGTCATAATTATGCCGAATATGAATAATGTAGTTGAGAAATGAAAATTAAAAAGAGCCAATTTAATCAGGCTATTACCTTTTTGTATGCTGAAGATGCTGTGCACTGAGGCGTTCCTTACTGGATGAGAGGGTGTGGATAGAATTAATCTGTAGCAAAAGAAGGCTCTGCTTCTCCGAAAATTTCTGCAGCATTTTGGTAGCGAATTCGGTTTTTTTCTACATCACTTAATTGTAATTTTTCAAAAATATTTTCTAAGTTAGATACATGTTCAGATATCTCTTCATTTCCACAATCTGATCCCCATGTAATTTTCTCTACACCAATTTCTTTTCCAATTAATCCTCGTTCTACAGCATGTCGTTCAATCGTCTCTCCCCCTGATAAATCCAGATAAACATTATGCCTCCAACGTGTGACTGAGGCTGCCTCATCATAATTTCCTGTCCCTCCCATATGAGCACCAATTAACTTTAGACGTGGGAAATTATTAGCAATTGTGTCCATGTGAAATGGTCTCATGCGTGTTGCAGAGACATCACGACTTTGTGTACCTCTGCCATTATTACTGACCATTGCAAGATATTTTTTTGCTGCATCGGGGTCTTTACTTGGATGTGTGATCGAGTAATCAATACCGCCACCTATAACTCCCATGTGTAACAGAATAGGCATATTTAAATCTTCAGCAGCCTGATATAAACCAAAATAGGAATAATCATCATAACTCTTCCGAATACCTATCATCTTTAATCCACGATAGCCCATCTCTTGTAGACGTTTTATATCTGTATAGCCTATCTCTTCCGGGTCAACTACTGCTGAAGGGACAAACAAATCTGAGTGGCGTTTTGCATAGCTTAAAGATTGTTCATAGGAGAGTCCGAATCTCCCTCCAGACAATAATGAAGCTTTAACAACTCCAGCTTCACGAAGTGCATCTGCACGCGCATCGATTTCTTTTTCATTGTCAAAATCATCTGGATTTTGCCAATTACGGGGGAAATGACAGTGAACATCCCAAATCACTTAAAATTCCTCTCCTTGTACTAGTGGAGTAATAATACTACTTTCATGCTAGGGCTTCCGTCCAGTTTGTAAATATTGAACTTGGAAACCAAGATTTTTCCAAAATTTCGTAGCAGGTTCGTTATTGACTAAAATATCTGCCTCAACGAGAGCAGTTCCTCGTTCACGATGATCGTCAAGAAGCAAACTTATTGCTGCAGTTCCTATCCCTGAACGTCGGTAAGTTGGTTCGATATAGAATTCAGCTATTGAAGCAATAGTTTGTTTGGAATCAGGCCAATCTGGCAGAATACGTATTACGGTGAATCCCACATTTTTATTATTATAGGTGATCCACAATAATTCTCGATATTCAATATCTTCAAAAAGTGCTGGCCAATATAGATCGAAATAAATATCTATATCTTCCGTGTGAGATTCATAAGAATTAATCTCTAAAAAGTAGCGGTGCATCATTTCATGTAGAACATCATATTCAGCATCTGTGATTGGTGTGAGTTTGATTCGGCGCACAATTATCTCAATTCATCGAGAGAGTAGATTACAGGTATTAAAGTATTTGCCTGATTAACTTTATTCTCACGATCTATGAGTATTGGACTTAACCCAACTTGCTTTGACCCCATAACGTCATTGCTATAAGAATCTCCAATAAAGGCTATATTCGAAGGGATCTCACCACTTAGTTCTACAGCATGTGTGAAAATTTGGGGGTGTGGTTTACGAAATCCTACACGTGCACTGGTTATAATATGAGTGAAGTATGAATTTATTTTTAAGTCCGAAATAATCTTGGGTAATTGCCAAACATGATTGGATACAAGTAGTAATTGAAATCCCTCCTTTTTTAAAAACTCAAGACATCTTGTAGTATCAGAGTAGAGTTGGTAATTATTTGAATCATATTCCATCTCCACTATTCTCCTTGTAATTAAGTTTAATTTTTCGTCCGAGCTCTCTATTCCTGCCTCATGAAGCCTATGGGCTGCTATTGCTTGTCGTATTTTTGAATATTCAATTTCACTATTAGAGTGTTTAGAGTGATCTACTCCCTGTTTGGTCATCCAGTTATTCCAAGCGTTATTAAGTGGTTTTTCATGAAGTCTCTCTTCAGAAACTTCAATTCCAAATTCCAGAGCTGCTTTTGTGTATATCCCATAATGTGAATTGATAAACCCTATTGTTTTATCAAAATCAAAAAATATTGCATGTTTGTTACGGTATATCATTTTTCTCCAGTATATAAGGAATCATACTATAGCTGGAGTTTTTCTAAATATTTTTCAATTATTTCAAGCCATTCTTCTTCAATTTTAGCTGTATCAATATGTAACTGTGTATTTCCAATTCTTATTGGAAAATTTACAGTTGGTAAGGCTCGTTTGTTGAAAGGTCTTTTTTCAGATATTAGAAGGATATGATTGTTATCGTAACTTACTCGATTAATTTTTCCATGGAACGCTGCGATACGGATTCTGACGAGTTGAAATAATTGGATAAGAGGATTAGGAATATTACCATATCTATCTAAGATCTCACTCTCTAACATTACAGCTTCTTCTTTTGTTGTTAACATTGAAATGCGTTGATACAGTGCTAATCTCTCATCGATCTCAGGCATATACGACTCAGGTATAAATGTTCCAAGTGGAATATCGATCATAATTGATCGCATTTCATTATATTGTTCATGTGGCAAGGGCAGAGGACTTCGTTTTTCCTGTTTTGATTTAAGTTGTTCAATTTCTTCTGCAAGCATCTGGGTGTATAAGTCGAATCCCACTGAAGCAATACTCCCGCTTTGTTCTGCCCCTAATAAATTGCCTGCACCGCGTATTTCTAAATCTCTAAGCGCAATTTGAAAACCTGATCCAAGTTCACTAGCTTCAAAAATACTACTAAGTCGTTGTTGAGCTGTATTTGTTAGTATTTTATCTGTGGGATACATCAGGTAGGCATACGCTTGATTTATTGATCTACCTACACGCCCTCTTAGTTGGTACATCTGTGCAAGGCCTAATTGATCGGCTCGTTCAACGATCAATGTATTAACATTGGGTATATCAATTCCTGATTCAATGATAGTTGTACAGATCAATACATCAAAATCACCATCAGCAAATTTTTTCATTACGGATTGCAGTACTGATTGAGGCATTTGTCCATGCGCAATTGCAATCTTTGATTCAGGGACTAAATCTTGTATTTTTTGAGAGAATAGATCAATAGTCTGTACACGATTATGAATTAAATATATCTGACCTCCTCGTTCAATTTCATGAAGGATAGCCTCTCTTATAATATTGCGATCCCACGCAGTTACATTTGTTTTTATGGCCTGCCTGTTTTCTGGGGCTGTTTGAATAATTGAAGTATCACGTATCCCACTTAAGGCCATATGCATGGTCCTAGGAATTGGAGTTGCAGACAAAGTTAATACATCAACTTCTAAACGCATTCGTTTCAAGCGTTCTTTATGCGAAACTCCGAATCTTTGTTCTTCGTCGATAATTACCAATCCTAAATTACTAAATTGAATGTTTGGATCTAATAAACGATGTGTTCCTATGAGGATATCGATTTCACCTGTATTTGCTCTGGAGATTATATTTTTTGCTTCTTTTACCGAGTTAAACCTCGAGATTACATTGATATTAATAGGGAAACCTGACATTCTTTCCTGGAATGTGCGTAAGTGTTGTTGTGCTAATACAGTTGTCGGGACAAGTACAGCAACTTGAAATCCATCTTGAACAGCTTTAAATGCAGCCCGAATAGCTACTTCAGTTTTACCGAATCCAACATCACCGCAAATCAATCTGTCCATAGGTGATGGGGATTCCATATCTTTTTTAACTTCTATGATTGCTTCTAGTTGATCGGATGTTTCCTCGTACGGAAATGATGTTTCTAATTCATTTTGCCAGGGGGTGTCTTTGTTGAATGCATGACCTTGTAACATTTGTCTTGCTGCATAAAGTCTGACAAGATCTGCAGCTATAATTGTCACAGCGTCACGTACTTTTGATCGTGCTCGATTCCATTCTGATGTTCCTAAACGTGTCAGACGTGGATTTTGTCCTGATGGACCAACATACTTTGAGACCCTATCTACTTGTTCAATGGGGATATAAAGTTTGTCATCTGCTGCGTAGGCGAGTTGAATGTAATCACGTTCTTTATCTTCAATAGGTCGTCGGATAATTCCAGAAAATTGTGCTATTCCATGATCTACATGAACAACATAATCACCTGGTTTTATATCAGATAAAAATTGTGATTTTGTAATGAATTTTTTTCTAGGATTATGGCGTATTTTGGTGAAACCAAATAATTCTTTATCAGAAATTAGTTCTAATTGAGAGGTAGGTAACGTTAAAATCCATCCCGAAGGGAGTGTATTTTGGATAATTGTCGGGTGCTCAAATAAATTTGAGAGATTGAGATGTTCAGACAAATAATTGTTAACACCATGCTCTCTTAAAATCTCAGAATAACGTTGTGCTTGTTCAGTAATTACTAATGAATGATTTTTTTCGCTATTGCGAGTGGATAAATCTTGCGCTGATATATTTAATTTACCTGAATACGATTTACTTTGTGAAAAAGGCAGGTCAATATATTTTTTGTTAGTTTTTTGTGACCATCGATTTAATTCAATTATTTTAGAATGCCCTTTTATTTTTTCCATTAATTTAGTTTTATTCATATGGGGTTTGGATATTTTAGGATCGATCTCTCCATTTTGAATGAGTAATGAATTCCTCTCTGAAGAGAGTTCATCTTGTTCAGATGCAGTCAGCTCTATTTCATGCATTTCATCAATGATTAGTACGGAATTAGAAGGAACATGGTCTAAAAGTGTTGTTTTTGTAAGTAATGGTCCATATAAGGAAGGTGTTGCAAGGTGCCCATTTTTTAAATTTGCAAGTTCCTCCAAAGATTTTTCTGTAGATACATCATTGAATGTATTGGCAAAATTTTGTATTTCTAAAGAAGAAGTGATCCATTCGCTTGCCGGACCGGCAACAAATTTTGTTTTATGTCTAATGGTTCTTTGATTTACAGGATCAAATGTGCGTATGGATTCAATTGTGTCACCAAAAAATTCAATTCGTATAGGATGAATCGCTAATGGTGGGAATAGATCAACTATTCCTCCACGATGTGCAAATTCACCAAAATTTGTAACTACCGATTCTTGTGTATATCCAATAGAAATTAATGTTTGAATAAAAAACTCTAGTTTTACCTCTTGGTCGACACTAATTTGAGTGTATGCTCTTTTGAAATCTACTTTTGCTAATGTATGACTCATTAACGATTGAGTTGAGGTAATGATGAGTGGCGATTTTTGGATTTTTGGCTGGTTTAACTTTGAAATTGTGGCCAAGCGTTGCTGCGATATGGAAGGATCTATTTCTTTACGTTCGTACGGCAAAATACTATGCGATGAGTAAATATTGACTTCAGTATCAGTCCATATTTTAAGTTGTTCAAAGTAGTCATGTACATCATTTTCACGTGGGACTACTACAACTACTGGGGATTCTGAGTATTCCCAGAGTGTAGCGATGGTTACAACTTTTGCTTCATTAGGAACACCCAGAACTAGATCCATATCATTATCTAGGCACGACAAAACTTCTGCCAGTCCTTTAGCAGATGCTATAAGAGGAAGAGCGGAACTCAAAACCATGATCCGCAATCCTTAATCCGTAACAGAGTCTTCAGCCCCGTCAACTAAACTAGTCTATAGGCATATTTTTTCTATATCTAGTTCAAAAATGTCATAGCATTTTCAAAATTGGACTCAGCAATGATCTGAATCGAATCTGCTACTTTTGTAATTGTTAGTTGTATCTCTTTCAATTCTGCATCATTAGGTGCTGATAAAACCCAGTTTGCAATTTCCTCCGAAGATCTGATCGGATTACCATTATTATATGGACGATCAATACCAATACGTATGCGGCAAAATTCAGTATTTCCCAGTGCTGAGATGATTGACCTAAGGCCATTGTGTCCCCCATGACCTCCGGACTGTCTTAATCTTAATGATGCATTTGGCAGATCGATATCATCGCATATGACGAGTAAATTATTTGAAGATAGCTTTAACTGAGACAATTGTGAAACTATGGGGGGACCACTTTCATTGAGATATGTTGTTGTTTTCACTAAGTAGACCGTGGTATTCGATATTTTTATTGTACCTATTTTCAATTTTCCTTTTGATACAAGCTTTACTTTGTATTTTTTGCTTAGTGTGTCAACAACCCAACTGCCTACGTTGTGCCGTGTTTTTGCATAACGCGTTCCAGGATTACCTAATCCGACAATTAGTAAGGTTTTGTTATTTTTCATTTCATTTAGATTAGCTGTAGAGAGAGAGGTGTCATTTTCTCCAGCGCTTTTTCTGAATGCACTAAAAATATTTTTTAGAGACATGTATTCGTGTCCAATTTTCTAGATTTAATAGTGTTTTGTATACATATCAAAGTTTTTTTTGATTAATCCACAATAAATTATATTTTTTTTCATATTTTGTTTGTTTCTCTGTGGGTAACTACATGTACAGACTACATTATATGAATATTATATGACTATGCCTTGGCGGGGGTAATTCAAGATCCGGTCTGCAGGGAAATTGAATTGGCAGACACCGAGAAGGCTTAAGAGGCGCTTACTCCGACGTACGGGAGCAGGCGTCTCTGTTTTTATGGTAACTTACACGAATTCAGTCTAGACTCAATAGAACTATTTTTGCTAATACAATATTTTTAACGGAGTTCCTATGAATCAAATAATTTCAGCAGCATTGGATAAAGGTCGTGCTCAACTCAACGAAGTTGAAGCCAAGCAATTATTAGCATCTGCAGGTGTCCCAGTTGCACAGACACAATTAGCTATAACTGCAGATGAAGCTGTGAATGCTGCCGAAGAGATTGGATATCCTGTAGTAATGAAAATCGTCTCTCCTGAAATCGCACACAAGTCAGATGTTGGTGGTGTCGTGGTTGGTGTAGAGAATAGTGATGATGTTCGCTCTGTCTTTGCAGAGATAAATCGATCTGTTGCTGACAAGGCTCCGCAGGCTGAAATAGATGGAGTCGCGATTCAAGCAATGGTTCCTCAGGGTACAGAAATAATTGTTGGTTCTACTACTGATGAACAATTTGGGCCAGTTATGATGTTCGGATTAGGTGGAGTATTTGTTGAAATTTTGGAAGATGTGGCATTTCGAATTGTTCCACTTGAGCCAAAAGATGCTAGTGATATCGTTAGAGAAATAAAAGGATTCCCGTTGTTAGATGGTGCACGTGGTCGTGAAAAAGCAGATCTTGTTTCACTCGAAAATCTTATACTGAAAGTATCTAATCTTGTTGATGAAAATCCTCAGATTGCGGAACTCGATTTAAATCCTGTGTTTGCATATTCTGATGGGGTAGTTGCTGTTGATGCACATATTGTGCTAGATACAAAATCATAAATATTGTCAGTCAGCATTATTATAAATGTTAAACTCAGTTTACATTTATGTGTTTAATTAGGTATCTTTGTATAAGCAGTTCAACAATTAGAACGTTACATTTGCCAACTACTGCTAAGGCAGTAAATGTTGCGTCGTGAATATAAGGATATTAATGTGTCAGACTCCCCATTTGATAATTATCTTGATTTAGTTGAAGCATCCCGAGTATTAGGGATTCATCCTCAAAGTTTACGCAGGCTAATTAAGCAAGGACGTGTTCCTGCTACATTATTTGCTGGGAAATATCTTTTAGAAAGAGACAAACTTGATATTTTTAAATCAAGTTATGATCCTCGTCCAGGAAGAAAGCCAATAAGGCGGCTGCTCTAATTTATTCCCCCAATCCCAAAAATTTTATTTATCTCTTGGTTGCAGGATTTCTTATGGGTGCAGCCGATCTTGTGCCTGGTGTATCAGGTGGTACTGTAGCCTTTTCACTTGGTTTATATAGAAAACTACTTGATTCAATTAATACTGTCAGAAAATTCTTGGCTAGTTTAATCCGGTTTGATATTACTTCTGCGAAACTTTTCTTTTCTGAACTTGATTGGGTTTTGATTATTACTTTGTCATTGGGTGTTTTAACAGGAATATTTCTGTTAAGTAATGTTATAAAAAAACAACTGGAATTAAATCCTATTTTGGTTGCAGCACTATTTAATGGTCTCGTATGTGCAGCGGTTGTTTTTACCTATCGTGCAGTGGGTTATCAAAATAAAATTCAGATCTTACTCATACTTAGTACTGCTATTTTAGTCTTTATAGGTTTGGGGATCTTCGATACTCAAAAAATAGCAGTAAATGAAAATATTGAGACATGGCTATTTTTTGTTGCAGGAATTATTGCTATTTGTGCGATGTTACTTCCCGGTATTAGTGGTTCATTAATGCTAATCATTATGGGGCTTTATGAATCAGTATTAAATGCTCTCGTTGATTTTCAAATTTCAATAATTTTTACATTTCTTCTTGGAGTTGTCGTGGGAATTTTTAGTTTTGCGAAACTGATTAATTGGACATTAAATAAATATTATTTTTATGTGATGTCAATTCTAATAGGATTTACTGCGGGCTCTCTCAGGATACTTTGGCCCTGGCCTAATGGAGTGGATAATGCAATGATTGGGCTGCCAGAAAGTGATATTTTGTTCTCAATTCTTTTTTGGCTGATTGGTTTTATGACTATTGCTATGATGAACTATATATCGTATGAAATTTATCAAAAAAGATAACTAAAATTGGTCTTACTCCATTTTTTCAGTGTCTAAGTAATCTTGTATTTTTCGGAAGTCTGCATCGTTTATTTTTTTATTTGCATGCAAATATTTGATGATAATATCCAAGGTTAAGATCGAATGTAACTTAATGCCGATTTGGTTTAACTTCTCCTTCGCACCTTGTTCTCTATCAATAAGTACGATGGCATCATTTACTAATAATCCTGCGTCACGTAGTCTACTAGCTGTTCCAATTAATGAACTTCCCCCTGTTGCAAGATCGTCAACTAGTACGGCAGTTTGACCAGGAATATATCTTCCTTCTATATGGGATGCATTTTCGGAAACATCTGCAATTGTTGGTCTTACATAAAGAAGAGGCACATTAATTTCTAAAGATAGTGCAGTGGCAATATGTAATCCACCAATCGGCACACCTGCAATCGCATTAAATATTTCAATTTGTTGCTTACGCTTTGTTTGACCTGTTTTAATTTCATCCGAAATAATTTGGGCGCTGAGTTGTAAAGCTGCAGGTTTAGAAATCAGTAATTTTGCATCAATATAGATTGGTGAATTTCTGACAGTTTTACCTAGAGTGAAGTTACCGAACTGTATCGCACCAGTATCCCAAAAAATGTCAGCTAACCATAATTTGCCATGATTTAAGTTGTTACTTGTCAATTAAGACTCCACAGTTTTGATATAGATAGATTATAAGCATTGCCTTCATAGTGATATAACAAGTATCCTTTCACGGAAGGTTATTAATTGTTAAATTTGAGCTTACATAGTGTTCATAGTTTTTCCTAGGAACAATAAAGAAACTTGGAGGATATATGGCTGTAAAAAATGAAGGCGAACCGTTCACAAGAATAGATGTCCATGAAGCAAAAGAAATGATAGATAATGGAGACGTACAAGTAGTTGATTCCCGTGAAATGCATGAACATGCAGAGGGACATGTTCCAGGATCTATCAATATATCTCATATGGCTACTTTGGTTCGTGCAGATGAACTTGTATCAGATAAACCGATACTATTTATTTGCAAATCAGGACAGAGGTCTGCAGTTGCGGCTGAATTTGCAGCTTCCTTAGGACATAATGACCTTTACAATGTAGAAGGTGGCCACGATGACTGGGAAGCAGCAGGCTATCAGATGGAAACTGATAACTAATTAAGTCGTTCATTTCCACCAAAACGTAAAGATATAGCTATTTGTGCCTCTTGATGTGCGGCTTCTATGGCAGGTGTAATTATTTCATTGGCTTTTGTGGCTCGGTTATAAATATCAAACGCCTCAATAATGGATTGTAGCTTTTCGTTTTCAACTATACCTATCGCAGATGAGGCGATTTTATCAGCTAAAAGCCCTAAGTTTTTTGGGGGTATAATTTCTCTTTCGAAGCTTCCTTCGATCATATATCTGAAAGAACGAATTTGTTTATATCCTTCTTGCAGATCACTAACCAAATTTTCTGGAAGTTCTCCTATTTCATCAACAGGGTAGTCTACTTTACCAATTAAGAAAGGTTCTTTTTGCATAAGTTCTAATAGTCGGAATCTTTTTTCTCCACGACTAGAGATCAAGATTGTTCCATCTTGTTGAGGGAGCGAATCAGTGATTCGTGCAGTACATCCAACTGAGTAGAGGTCTTCATTTTTTTCATCAGTATCAAGGCCATTTCGCAATAGAAGAACTCCAAAAGGTTCTTCATTATTAATACATTCAGTAATTAATTTTCTATACCGCTCTTGAAAAATACTCAAAGGAATAGTCATTCCTGGGAATAGAACGGTATTTAAAGGAAAAAGTCTGAGATTGTTGTCCATAGAAATCCTTATAAAATAATTATAAGGTAACTAAATGGACTGAGGCAGCTTTAATTTTGCTTTTACTGGGAAGTTCATTTCCAAAGGTAAGATTCGCATTAACGCTCCTCCGTCATAGTATTGGGGAATATATACAGAACCAGATGCAATGCCATCATCGAATTGAACAGGAATATGCAACTCATTATCGTTTACATCAATAATTGCGGTATCGCCTGATTTAATTCCTAATGGTTCTGCATCATTAGGATGTACGAGCATGAATAACTCACGTCCTAGTTTATCTGCATCCTCAGCTCTGATTGACGCACCATTCCAAGAAGTATATAGAGATTTTCCACTAAGAATGGCCAATCCATCTGTTTTTGTTTGTGAGATTAAATTTAGTTGTGTTCTATTGGTTGTTGATGAAGTTTCTTGAAGTGCACGAATTTTACCAGGATTTTTTGCAAGCTCCTGATAACTAACATAGCCAGGAACTTCAGAAGCAATAGCATCCATTATTTCAGATTCAGAATCTACACTGATATCAGTGCCTAGTAATTTTGCTAGTTCTGTAATCCAATAAATTCCTGATTGTTCTTCATATTGATTAATCGCAGCAGGTTTATGTCGAATAATCCGATGATCTGCCGTTGTCAGAGTCCCATTTTTTGCATGAAAAGGTAATTCCGCAAGAACTATCGAAGCCTTTTGTGCTGAGGTTGAAAGAATGGAATCAATTATTATTAAGACTTCGAGGCTATCTAAGGCTTTTTCAATTTGCTGTGCACCGGGTGAACTTAATAATGGGTTGTCTGCGTGGATTATCATAGCACGTATAGATCCGTTGAGTGCGCCTTGGATTATCTCTGTGAATTTCCGTCCATTAATTCCTGGGGCTAAATTAACATCACTCAGTCCGTTAATATTTGCTTCTGTAGGTAGATAATAGATATTATCTGCAGCATATTGATCTTGAAGTAGAATAGATAAATTGGCAATTGATTCTGCTTCGATCCCTGCAAAATTTTCCCCATAAATTGCAGTGGGTGCATAAACTAAGGATACAATTTCCTCAGAGCTGGATTTAATTCCCTTGAGAATCAAAACAGCTTCTTCAAACTGTTTTTCATCAATATAAGTACCTTTTTGGATGTGGTCACCTTCTATAGCTTTGGTGATAGCATCAATTGTCTGATGCTCAAAACCTGCCTGAGGTTGTAACCAAACCTCTGCAAAACGTACAAGTTCACTCCAAAGATTCGAAATTAATATCAACTTAGCACCATTTTTAGTAACAGCATCCTTAATCCTCAAAGATACTATCTGATGTGATTCTTCGATATTGCCACCAACGACCACAATCGTTTTTGCATTTTCGATATTGCTTAAATCTGCATGGAGCTTCTGTATTCCAAATGCCTTTTCCCATTTTTGCGCTATTACTCTGTGAACAGCACCATGGGAGAAATCTAAATTATCAGTTGCTAAAACTTCACTAGCTAACTTTTGAAGTAGATAAGATTCTTCGTTTGTATTAAGAGGTGAACCTAAAACTGCTATTGATTCAGCACCATATTTTTCTTGGATCTCTTTTAGAGAAGTTGCTGCTTGATTTAAAGCTTTATCAGGTGATGATGGAATTAACTTATTCTGTTCTCTTACTAAAGACCTTGTAAGACGATCTCTATCACTAACATCTGTATATCCAAACCTAGCTTTTACACATATTTGGTCTCGGCTGACTGGATTTATACGATCAGGTTTTACAATTACAGGTTTTTCATTCGAAAGACCATAAGTGATTGTGCATCCAACAGAACAGCCATTACATGCTGAATTTGTCCAGTCTTCTGCTAGACCTTTCCATTTATTGGGTTTTTCCATCAGTGTGGCTGTTGGACAGACATCGATACATGATCCACAAAAATTACAATCTGACTCATGGATCTGTGTTCCTGTTCCAAATGCAATTTGCGTAGTATGACCTTTACCACTTAAAGTAACAGCACCAGTGTGACGTAATTCGTCACATGCGCGCACGCAACGAGTGCAGATTATACACATTTGTGGATCGAATTCTAGATATGGATTACCTCTATCTGGTTCTGGTGGAGGGGTTTCGTAATATGATCGGCTTTCTCCTACCCAAGGTTCATCAAAATCTCCCATATCTACTATTTCGCATGATGTTTGGAGTTCACATCTATAATTTTTTGAACATGTCAGACATCGATGTGTAACTATATCGTCACGTAGGCATATATCTCCTGGCATGCAATGTACACGTCTATGGCAAGTTAGACATCGATCTGGATGGTTAGCCAAAATCATGGACATGACACTTTGGCGAGTTTGTTTTATTTCTTCACTATCTGTATTAACTACCATTCCATCAGTTGTTACAGCAGTGCAAGACAGTTGTAATGGAGTGGGGCGTCCTCCTTCAATTTCAACTATACATGTACGACATCCTGCGTAAGGTTCTAATCCATCGATATAACAAAGGTTCGTGATAGTAATACCTTGTTCTTTGATTACTTCAACCAGTGGCCGTCCTTCATCAACAGTAACTATAGATCCATTTAATGTTATGCTAGGCACTGAAATCCCCTTTTTTGTACGGAATCATTATGGCTACTTTTGTTTTTTTCTAATAGGAAGTCGTTGAGGACCTATTGGTACATCAACGCCGGCAGTATTCACACGAGAGCGTGCAGTAGGTATAGCAGTAATTAAGGGGTTATCTTCTTGTGTTTGTCCATTAGGATATTCTCCATCGGTAGACTTTAGATATTCTTTGGCTTCATTAGTTAAGCTTTCTTTATTGCGATACATATTTTCGAAAATGTATTGGGCGTCATTATATCGACCACCTGCTTGAATAGCTTGATATGGGCAAGCTTCCGTACATAATCCACAATACATGCAGATACGAAAATCTATTTCATATCTTTCAATTTCCAGAGTTCCATCTTCACGAGGTGATGTTTGTACTAAAATACAACCATCAGGACAAGCCTGCGCACAAGTAGAGCAACCTGTACATCGTTCTTCAAACCATAGAAGGTTAGTTCTTGCACGAACAGGAATATCACGTTCGTATTCAGGGTAATTAACTGTAATAGGTGGTTTAAAAACATGTTGAAGTGTAAGTAACATTCCCTTAACAACACCTAAGCCGTAAGCCATAACTCCCACTCTCATTGCGAAAATCTACCATCTGGATACTAGCACAAGCTGACCTGATAGCCGAATATTATTACAATATGAAATATATCGTAGTAACTAGTAGCGGGAAATTAAAATGGTGAAAAAATCTGAAAATCCACTTTATTGGAACAAAGGTGATGAAATCGTATTAAGGTATATCACTCGAGATGGACGTCCTGGCATGACATGGCCAGCCACTGTAATTGTCGATGACGTTGAATTAGTTGCTTTATATATTCCTAAAGGGACTGTCTATAAGCAATTTCAACGTGTCAAACCTGTAGATTCTAATATTGTGGGCTACCAGAGAGTATTAAAAGATACTGAGTGGCGAAGAGACGTTTTGCGATTAATGTATCCTGGTCAATTTTTTTCTATTTGGGTATTTTGGGAATATAATGATAACGGTCGAGAACATACTTCCTATTATGTAAATATGGAAGAACCATTTAGGAGAAGTGAGATTGGATTTGATACAAATGATCATACTTTAGATATTGTAGTTATGCCTGATTTATCTTGGTACTGGAAAGATTTAGATGAATTATCTGAACGTGTGACAGCTGGGGTTTACCCTGTTGACTTCGCAGAATTTGTAAAATCTGAAGCAGATAAAATTGTGGTTAGTATTGAAAAAAAATTGTCACCATTTAATGAAGGATGGGACAAATGGCAACCACCCAAAAATTATAAAATACCTGTGTTGCGATCTGATTGGGAATCTGCCCCTGTTACATTGTGGGAAGATCGACATTGGGCATATGGTGACGTAGCCAAATATACTTAATTTTTCCCGCAGGTATTTCGCATTATTGAAAAATTTTAAACATTTTTTTTGCAGGTTCTATGGTTTCAGTAGTATTCAAGTCTAACCTTACTATTGGTTCATCGTTCATTGGAATTTGTAAAGATGGAAATCTTCTCATTATTTCTCTAATTCCTTGATTTTCATCCTTCAATTTAAGTAGTGAAGGTATTAAATCACTACTTAAAGCTAAGGGGTGACCTCCGTGCCCTTGATAAGAAGGTTGAACAATTTTCGAATCTGATTCTGTGAGTTCTTTCAAAAGTCTGCAGATGATTTCTGGGCGAGTTGGCTGATCTACATTTTGAATTATAATTGATTCAAGTGAAGCGATATCATCACAAATCAATTTCTTGATACCAGTAATAACAGAAGTTGCTCTTCCTTTTTCCCAATTAGGATTAACTACACAATATTTTTTTGCAAACCCTAAAGATTCTTGAATTAAATCTTCTTTGTTCCCAAGTACGACTACAATATTGGAGATCCCAGAATTTTTCATTTGATTAATTTCCCAGTTGAGAAGTGGGATACCTCCCCAATCAATTAAAGCTTTTGGGTACCCCATCCTACTTGATGCACCTGCAGCGAGTAGGATTCCTGCATTCTGATCATGTTTGTCTGTGGCATTCATTTATTTTGATTACGCTTCCATTTTGAAATAGCATTGCGTATGGCAGCGGCAGCGATTACAGAACACTGGATTTTTGATGGAGGTAACCCTCCTACTTTTTCTACCAGTTCATATCTTGTAATTTTTTCTGCTTCAAACAATGTCATCCCTATAATTAAATCTGTAGCAACTGAGGCTGTTGCTATGGAAGCTGGCCCTCCGGAAGTTAAGAAAGATGCTTGCGTAATTTTTTCATTTTCTATTGATAAAAATAGATGTAAAGAATCTCCTGAGATAGGATTTTTAACTTGATATTCTATACTTGGATTACTCATCCTGCCAACGTTATGTGGATTCTTAAAATGTTCGAGCACTGTTTCTGAATAGTGAGCTGACTGATATTGATCTGACATATTGTTTTAAGCATATAACATCTAGCACAAATATTTCAGTGTTTGCTGGTACTCATATTTTTCGTAATGATAGGCTGAAGGCATTCTAATCGGCTTAAATTCGCTTCCTTAGCTAGTGTTAGTATACGAGTTCTTCCAAGTCCCTCTAAGTTGGTAAGATTTTCTGCGGCTTTTCTTTCACTAACAAATTTTGCAAAATCTTTAGCTGCACGAGCTGCCGACAATTGCATTATTTTCGGTAATCCTAATGATGTTAGTGCTTCAGCTTGTGAAACTGTTTCTGCTCTATTGAAATTATATTTTAATGCTGAATTTGCCAAAGTTGTAAAATCGACATGTGCAGTAAGGTCTTGTCTACCGGGATTGGCTAATATATTTTGTTGTGGATTGTGGTTTTTGAAGGCCATCAAAGTCCCTTGATAGCGCCAACTAGCAAAAAGTGTAGGGGCTTCATAACCGTAATCAATAGCGAATATATATCCTCTTTTTAGCTTTTTCGCAAACTGTTCCATAAGCATCGCACCAATTAATCCAACTTCTGCATTACACCCATTTCCAGGGATAATTCCTATGTTATTGAAATATATATTTATTGCGGTATCGCTTATTTTACCTTCAATTAATTTTAGAACTCCATCAACATTTTTGACATAGAATTCTCTTAATTCACCATTTATATTCTTAACGAGATGAACTGGTAGTGAATCAAAAAATTCATTGCTTATCATTACTCCTGTGACAGTTTTACCTTTATTCAACCAGTCATTTAATAATAGATGATTGCTTGTAAAACCATGACTTTCAAGTAGCTGTTTTTGTTCATTTATCCGATTTGTATTGCCGTCGAGACATATAACTTCTAAGGCATTTAAACAATCAGGTTTTTTTGCTTTCATCCAGGTAAGGATAGCTAATATGAATTTTCCAGAGCCACCTCCAATTTCAATTAGTGAAAATTTTTTTGGCCGATCTAGTTCATGCCAGCATTGAAAAATTTGCTTTGCCCATAGATATCCATACATTGGATGTATTTCTGGAGATGTCTCATAATCACCTGAGGGGCCCCATTGTAAATTTTGCTGAGAATAATAACCAAAATTCGGGTCAGAATTAGCGAGATCCATAAATTTTGCGAATGTAATTTGTCCGTTTGAATTCTCTATTTCTTGGCAAATTACATCATAAAGAGGTGTCATTGTTTCAGTAATTGACAGATCATCAAAATCTTTATCATGATGTGTATTATTCATCTGATTCCTAGGTGATTAATTGAGATCTTTAAAATTTGGACTATGTATTTGCAGGGATTTCAATACTTTTTTTACCATATCGACATCACGTGCTTCAGAGCGATGGGCCACATATTGTTGAAGATCTTGTATTGCCAAGTCATTTTGTCCTAAACGTTCATAAATCATACCTCGATCACGAATTTCATCCAGATCCCAGTAGAACATTGATAATTTTAGCTGAATTATACGAAGTGCCTCTTCGTCATTACCTTGGCGAAGGTAAGTAGTTTTTAAGTTTAACAGTATACGCATAAGAATTTGTCGTGGCGTGAGGCTTGAAAGGTAATGTGGTAACAAATCTTTTTTTGCTCCAAATGTATTCTTTATAATGACATTACAATCTCTTTCGCTTATAACTCTGCCATTGTTGAAAACGTCGATTAATAATGTTGATTTCGCTGTTGCATTTTTATCAGAATAATAGTTATATCGACAAATGACGTGTCCTGGTAGTCCGATAACTTGAATGTCCAACCCAACTCTATTACAAATTTCACTGTATATTAACGCAAGACTGATTGGAATTCCTTTACGTTCATCTATTACATTGTTGATATATAAGTTTTGTGGATTTTCATATGTATTGACATCACCTTTAAAATTGAGTTCGTTAAAAACAACTCTATTTATCAATGCAACTAAATTAGCGGGTACAACATTATCTATATTTTGTGGGAGTGAATTTTCTAAAGTCTCCGCAAAATATTCAATTTGGCGTTCATATTTTTCAATGTTTAGATTTCGGTAATTGCTTTTTGCAATAATTGCAGCTGCTCTTAATGTATCGATTTCATTATCTACCATGTTAGTTGCTGAACTAAATTCATCGTAGATATTATCAAGGAAGGTCATTAACTGATCCTAGAATGTGACGGGGAGAATCCTTCGAACTTGATTATTTTAACTGCTGCAATAGTCTCAAGTAAAACAATTCCAACAATGATCGTATCAGGCATAGAGAGAATGTAGGCTATTCCAGGCACTAGAATGAGTCCTATAATGCCTCCTAACCTTCTGGAGCCAGTAATGATCGACAAAAGAGCAGCCATTACCAATGCAGGAATTGCTGCATTGATTGCTAAGGCACAGATTCCTCCAACTGCCGTGGCCATTCCATTACCACCTCGTAAACGTAGGAAAATTGAATAGTCATGTCCGATAACAGCAATTAATGCAGCGATAATTTCTGTACTTATTCCCAGTCCAAAAATTTTCGCAATAAATACAGCTAATGCGCCTTTGCCTATATCTAATATGCCCACCCATATTGCTGGGCGAACTCCTATGTTATCTAAAACATTCATCATTCCTGGATTACCATTACCAAAATTTCGAATGTTCTGACCTGTCCATTTATAAGATACCATGGTTGATGAAGGGAATGATCCAATTACGTATGCAAGAAGTGTTACGATAATTAATTCCATTTACTCTCCGTTGGTAATTTGCCTGTTTTTTTATTTATTTGTAAATAGAATTTTGTTGTGCATACTTTTTCCTATTTATCGATCGGTTATAGTCGAAGGAAATAATTTGTTGAATGCCATCAACAAACCATACCTCTCTTTTAATAGATGTAAAAGGGGTTAGTGTTGAGTATTAATAAAAAAATAAATCGGTTTCCTTGGTTTTATGGTTGGACAGTTGTAGGAACAGTTTGCCTAACTAATTTTACTGCAGTAGTGTTTTTTAACCCAATATTAGGAGTTTTTTCCTCTGATTTAGAATATGAATTTGGATGGTCACGGGCATCAGTTGCAGCTGCAATTTCTATTGGGAGTGTGGCAGCGGCTGCAGCATCACCAATTACAGGTTGGGTAGTAGATCGTTGGGGAGGGAGATGGGTCTTAACTGTTGCCAGCCTATTGATTTCATTTGTTTTGTTTTACCTAATAGATCTTAAATATCTTTGGCAACTTTATCTTGCCTATGCTATTGGACGAGGCTTATCAATGGCAGCAGTTAGCAATGTTGGTTTTGTAGTAGTTAATAATTGGTTTATCGCAAAGCGTTCAACTGCTGTTGGCGTAGTCGCTGTGTCTCAACGAATAGGTATGGCATTACTACCTTTATATATTGCAACTGTAATTACTATTACTGGAAATTGGAGAACTGGGTGGCTTGCTTTGGGGTTAGTCGTTTTAATTTTTGGAGTTTTTCCTCCTGCTATGTTTGTAAAAAGAAGACCTGAAGATATTGGTTTAGTCGCTGACGGGGTTGAGCATAACGAAAACACCCAAGATCAAGCAAAAAATTCATTGGATAGAGACTTTTCATTAAATGATGCAGTGCATACTCGTGCATATTGGCTAATAGGGATGACTATTGCGATTGCAATGTTTACCGGTGGCTCAATTAATTTCCATCAAATTCCCTATTTGATGGATAAAGGATTTTCTAGTACCTCAGCTGCATTAGTAGTTATGGTTTATTCTTTTGTTGGAGCTATAGGTGCAATATTGGGTGGTTATATTGCTGACAAGATTACTGCACGAAAGACAATGGTTTTATCCTTTTTGGTAATGTCAGTAGGACCTTTACTACTTCTAAACACTGACAGTTTAAGTTTCGCAATGATATATGCAGTTGTTTATGGCTTATTTTTTGGGTCTAGCTTCGCACTGAGCCAGGCAATTTACGCTGACTATTTTGGACGTACCTCTTTAGGAGTAATACGTGGTTCTTTTCAACCAGTCCAGTTGATTTTGAATGCAGCAGGACCTTTTTTTACAGGTCTCTGGGTCGATTATTTCGGATCCTATACTGTGCCATTTTTTATATTTAGTGGCTGTATGTTATTAGCAGCTTTTCTATTACTGATTGCAACATATCCACAACAACGCGTTTAATTTACCTGCAAAGTTGATTTATTTCATGTACTGGATTTTCTATTCCATAATCCCATGTCTCTTTGTGAAAAGTGTCTAAAGTAGTTAAAAATGCTTCTGTTTCCGCACAAGCAGTTCCTGAGATTTCTCCTTTTTGGAGTGCAGATAAATATATACCAGCCGCAAGTCCATGGATGGAATTAGAAAGATTGGTATTAACTGAATCTAAGAGGTTAAGTGTTTCTGCAGCATTTCCTGTACGTAGTTCTACTATAGCAGCTCTAAATAATGAGTAAGCTTGAAGTTCTATTCTGCCAGCTCTTTCACCTTGTTCTTCTTTCCAATCTTTTAATTCTGTATCGTTTGCAGCCTTTTTATATAGTTCTTTTGCTTTTTCAAGATCTCCAGATTGGTACGCTGTATCTGCATCCACAACTAAATGAAAAAGATATTCAGGTTCTGCAGGAATCATGTTTGATCGAAGTCTCAAACCAGTCCATGAAATCACAGTTGTTATATCACGTTGTGGGCCAGTAATATTTTCGCTGATAGGAGTTGGAGTTGCGGTGGAGTTGGGATCGGGAGTAACAGTAATTTCAGCATTTACTTCAGTGTTGATAACGGTATCATCATTTATTTTATTATGTTCTTGGAGGACTATATCGGGTATATCATCGTCGGTCACATCTTCAAAAGTAATACTGTGTATAGATCTCAATGATAAATTTTTTGGAGACAAATTTTCTATATCAAATCCGCGATGTGCACTAGCAATAATAAGTTTTTGAGTACATAATTCACCGTTGCAGTTTTCACTCGAAATTATAGCTTCCGGGTAATTGTCTCCTGTGATATCGCTTAAACCTTCGATTTTAAGGTTTGAAAGTATTTCGTTTGCTACTGCACGAGCGGAAGTAAATAACCTATAGGCAGATTGTGAATCATCAAAAAACCAAACATCCCCAGGATTTGCCGATTCACCTTCTACTGAAACCAGATATATTATTTCATCTAAATCGTCACCATCCACGTCACCTATAAGGCAGCGATCATTTTCTATATTGAGTAATTTCCAATCTTCAACAAGTTCTGGTAAACAGTCATCTATGTTGGCCAATCCTCCTGCTAAATATTCTGCAACAAGCAAACCTCCACCGATAGGGTTGCTTGGCGCAAATGGTAGAACTACCCCATCGTCATTTTGTGACTGCACTGTGGTGGGGTTATTTTGCTCCATAGTTGATATTTGGTTTTCATCTTGTGGAATTATAGGGCTAGGAACTGCTCGGATAGTTACACCTGGTTCACTACGTGTACATGCAGAAATAAAAATTGTGATAACCAAAATTACGATCATTATGATGTTGAATGTTGATAAAGAATTGTTTATGCGTATTGACATTTTAGCTAAAAACTGTTTCTATACTAATCTACTGATGATTTATTTTTTGTGCAGACATTGATGAATCATATTATTCAGACCACCATACTGCCGAACAAACCCCCGCCGCACGGCAGGTGTTGGTAAGGAGCGAGCCATTTTGGTTCGCTCCTTCTTGTTTATGTGACTATTTACTAATTCCTGTAGATCCATAGCCACCTAGTCCTCTTTCTGTTTCATTCAATTTTTCAACTTCAGTCCACATAATTGTAGTTAAAGTCGATACTACTAATTGTGCAATGCGATCTCCGTTTGAAATTACAAATTTCCCTAAATCTGGGAGACAATATAAAGCAACATATAATTCACCACGATAATCTGCATCAATTGTTCCTATTGTGCCTATCACACCTTTTAAAAACAGTCCTGACCTAGGGCGAATTTGTAGGTCAATATCTGGTGGTGTTGCAACTGCAATTCCTGTTGGGATTAATTGTGGCAGTGTGTTTAATTCGATAGGAGTATCAATGCATGCGTGAAGATCATAGCCACTTGCTAATTCAGTTTGTTTTGCAGGGAGCAGGGCATTGATACGTAATCGTTGCCAATGAAGTTCGACAGGATCCATCTAGATTATTCCTGTTCTAGTTAACTATATTTTTGTGGGATCGAAAAAGAAATTGACTAAGCGTTAGCTGTGGTTCGGTTGAGTCCCTTACCTTTTTTAGGAGTAAGAATTTCAATCGGATAAATATCTTTTTTGAGTAATTCACGTGGAGGGTCAATATATATTGCACTCCAGCCACATGCTTCTTCACATAATCTACACCCAACACATTTTTTATCGTCAACAGTAGCCATTCCATAGTAGTCATGGTGATTTGGTGTGTCCTCAAGTGTTAGTGCTTCGAAAGGACAAATATTTATACACAACTCACATCCTGAACCTATACAATTTTCCTCGGTCACTTTAGCGAGAGGTAATTCACGTCTAGGAAATGTTCTAGCTAGATCTCCAAATTCATCAAGAATAGCTTCAGGTGGACACACTGCACCACAAGCACCACAGTCAATGCATAACTCTGCATCTATAATATGGAGTTGATTACGCAGTCCAGTAATTGCTTCTACAGGACACTTTTTTGTACATGCTGTGCAACCAATACAAGTTTCTATGATGCTATACGCCAAAGCGGACACCTTTCTAAATAGTTAACAACAATTTACCATTGCTAAAGATCGTCAGCAAGGTAGTCTTTTAATATTAATAAATTAGTTAGAATCAGATCTGTACAATTTTTCAATTTTTATTTGTTCGTCTGAAGATGCTTCGATGCATAAATTGCATAGCGTGCATTCGTCTAAGTTTTCCTCAATTGTTATTAATTGAGAGTTTTCAGAAATTTCAAAGATGTCAACTGGGCACATTGAAACTAAACGATTGCAAAGATCTTGATCTTTGTGAACAGAATTATCGATTTCGATTGCAATAAACATCGCAGGCATAAGATCTCCTTTTAACTGATCCTTTGTTTTAAAAGAGCAGGAATATCTTCAATTTTTTCCGCTACAGAAATTCCACTTTCTGAAAGTTTTACAATTTTTTCACTAGTGGTATCTGCTTTTCCTTCTACAATAGTCCCTGCATGTCCAAAACGCATGCCTGGCATCTCGTCCATAAATCGACCTGCCATAAAAGCTACGACTGGAAGTTTTGAACCAGTTGACTCCATGTATTCTGCTAATTCATATTCGGCACGGCCACCTGGTTCACTATAGATTGCAATTCCTTTTGTTTCAGGGTCTTGATCGAATAATGGCATTAATTCTGCATATGTTGATCCAATAATCGCATCTCCTCCAATTGATATGGCAGTACTTATACCTAATCCAGACTCAGAAAGTGAATTTGCTATCTCAGTTGTCATACCTCCAGATCTTGACATAACACCAATTGAACCTGGTCGGAAGGCTTGTTTGCATGATTCGAGTGCACCACCAACACCACCTAATTTTGACTTTCCTGGCGATATAATTCCTAAACAATTTGGACCGATTAAGCGAACGTTTTCTTGTTCAGCATATTCTACAAATTGGGCTACTTGTTTTCTTGGTATTCTTTCAGTAACAACAACTAGTAATTTAATTCCTGCTTCTATTGCCTCATTTACTGCATCAGCTGCAAAAGCCGGGGGGACTGAGATAACAGAGGCATCTATAGGTTGATTATCTGTAAAAGCACGCACAGTATCTTCTACAGGTACTCCGTGAACTTCACGTCCTCTTCTCCCAGGTGTAACTCCGCCAACAAGTTTTGAACCATAGTCAAGAAGTTCTTTTGCCATGGTGACAGCTTCTCTACCTGTGATTCCCTGAATTATAAATTTTGTATTTTCATCGATGAGAATAGACATTAGCTCCCCTTCATTTTTTGAACTGCACGTTGAGCTGCCTCATGCATTGAAACAGATCTATCCACGTAATCAACGCCATATCTTTCGAGCAAAGCAAAACCTTCTTCTTCCCATGAACCAGGAATTCGAAAAATAGCAATCTTTTCCGCTGGATCAAAACCAGCTTCAATACAACCTTTTATGACACCTCTAGCAACGATATCGACTCTAGTATTAGAGACAACATTCATCATTACTGCGACCTTATCAACTTTAGGTTGTGAACAAATTAGCTTAGTTAAATTTGCTGCTTTGGCTACTGAAGGATTCCCTCCGATTTCACAGTAATTTGCAGGGTTACCTCCAGCAGCTCTTACAGCATCGAAAAGTGTTAATGATCCTCCTCCAGCTCCAATAATTAGTCCTAAATTCCCATCAAATTCGGTTAGATTTCCTGCTACTCCGCGTGTATCTGCAGCATCAACATTTGCTGCATCAATTTCAAATTGAGTAGGAGGTCGTGCCTGACGATTGTCTTCTTCAGGCACTCCGATTTCTGTAAGGAAAGCACTGTGAGTATTTCTAGCTTCAGATTCCATATCTAAGTGACAATCTAAAGCAATAATAGAACCATCTTCTAATTTTCCTATCGGATTGATTTCTGCCAGTGTCAGATCACGTTCTAAAAATAACTTACATAGATTTGTAACGATACCAGATAGTTGATTGAGCTCTCTTCCAGTAACACCGACAGCTGAAACTGCATTTTTTGCAGTAAAAGGGGAGAATGGCTTTGCAGCAGAGAAGTGTGTTCTTGAGAGATGATCAGGGTGAGAATTGGCAACTTCTTCAATATCTATTCCGCCCATATCACTGAAAATAATAACTGGTTTTTTGGCTCGTCCATCATAAGTTACAGCAGCAAAATACTCTTGAAGCACATTCTTTTTTTCTTCAATTAGAACACCCACAGGATGTAAGCCATTGATATCTAATTCTAGTATTGTCTGTGACTTTACCCTTACTTCTTCTGGTGAATTAGCAAAATCGATACCACCAGCTTTCATTCGACCACCACTCAGAACTTGCGATTTAATTACTACTTCTGTAGATAAATCCGTGGCAGCATTGAATGCAGAATCGCTATTTTGAACAAACAGACTATTCGGCAAAGGGATGGAATATTTTTTCAGTACTTGTTTTGCTTCGTATTCGTAAAATCTCAATTTATTACTCCCAAGTGTTGTCTTTATACCATTTAATCTAGTGAATACAACGATGCATATTCAGGGTCTTTATTTGCTATGAGGCGTGCGTAATTTACCATGACGGCTGCTTGTTTCCAAGTAGCATCATCTTGCATTTTACCGTCGACCATTGCAACTCCACTTCCATCAGGGATGGCTTTCAGAATTTTTTGCGCTATTTGTACTTCTTGAGGATCAGGGCTGAATACTTTTCTCGCAATTTCGATTTGATTTGGGTGTAATGTCCAAGCGCCAACACAACCAAGTATAAATGCTGATCTGAATTGATCCTCACAACCTACAGGATCGCTAATATCCCCAAATGGTCCATAGAATGGAAGTGCTCCAGCATTTACACATGCATCAACCATGCGTGATATTGAATAATGCCAAAGGTCTTGCTGTGTACTTGTTCTTTCTTTTTCAGAATCTTGAGGATCGGGATCTCCTCTCACTACATATCCAGGATGTCCTCCACCTACACGAGTAGTCTTCATTCTTCTTGAAGCAGCTAAATCTGCAGGGCCGAAGCTCATTCCTTGCAATCTGGGGCTTGCTAATGCAATTTGATCTACCTGAGCTACTCCTCCTCCTGTTTCCAATAATGCATGAACAAGGATAGGTTTAGTCACTTGGTGTTTTGCTTCTAATTGAGCAAGTAATTGATCAACAAAACTTATATCTTGTGGACTAAGGACTTTAGGAATCATTAGTACATCGAGTTCATTACCAATTTCAGCTACAATTTCATTTATATCATCTAGAAACCAAGGACTATCAAGGCTATTGATACGTATCCAGCACCCAGTATTCGAAAAGTCATATTTTTTTACTGCTTGTATAAAACCTCGACGTGCATCAATTTTATCTGCAGCTGGTACGGCATCTTCAAGATTTCCACATAATATATCAACTTGTTTTAAGATGTCGGGTATTCTTGCCGCCATTTTACTATTACCTGCATTAATAAAATGAACCATTCTACTTGGTGTAACTGGTATTTCCATCAACGGTTTGGGAGCACCAATCGCAAGTGGTTTGAAAAAATTTTTGGGATTTTGGTACATTATCGCCTCTCGATACTTATATAAAACATTTTTATTAATACTGACTTAATTCTTATTGTCTGGTCTATCAATTACTTGTGCTTCATGTATTTCTTTAGATGGTATTTTTCTTAAGGTTTGTTCTGCTAAAAATGACAATGTTAACAATATCATTCCTGCTAATCCGAGTGTGATCGTATTTTGCACAGGTGCTTTAAACAATATATTTACTATCTCTTGGATGTCATTGGTTAGAGCAAGTTGATTAGAAAGCAAAGCGGCAATTAAGTACTTAATTGCTAATGTAGCTATTAGGACTAGCAGTGAAGCAATTAATGCCGATATGCCCAATGACCAGAACTTTTTAGTCCCTCTTCCTAGTAACAAAATTAGAAAAGTTGAGGCGCATACTAACATAACAAGATTTGATTCATAATTTGATAAGTTTTGATGTTGTTTATATGTGAATAAATCAATAAATAATTTTACTCCACCTGCTCCAGAGAAGAATTTTGTTTCTATAGTGCGATTGTTCTCACTAAAGGCACTAACACCGTTTGTATACAGATCGAAAGCAGAGCGCTCTAACAGTATTTTTCTTAATTGATCTGAATTAAGCTGTTCAAATTCACTTTGCGACACAGCTGTATTCGGTAATGGGAAAAGTAGATTCAATTCATTACTAGTAATCTCGTTTATATTACCGCCAATTAGTTGATCGACTTCTATTACTGTACGTATTAACTCTGTCTGCATAGCCAGTGCAACGTTTGGACTTGTTAGATGCAATGCAGATGTTAATGTAATCCAAAGCATTAGAGAGATTGTGAGGATTGTACTAGATATCCAGAATAGAACTGAACGTAGATTGAACTTTCTCTTTTTAAATTTTTTTACGTCTGTATTAGGCGGTATGGGTAAATTACCAAAAATACCTTGATCGGTTACGACAGGAGCTGTATTTTCTGACATTAAAATTCGATTCATATATTCGCTATGCTCTGGTATATCTTGTCTATGAATATACTAATATACAGTCTAATTCTTAATTCTGGACTACAACATAGATACTTGTTTTTGCTTTACCAAGTAAACGATCTGTAAGGATTACTTGGATTGTATAAATTCCATTACTAAATTCATCAGTTTGCCACTTGCCAATTTGATCTCCTGCTACTTGTGTATGATCTCGGATTATTTCATCCCAAGTTGTTGGATTTAAGCTTTCACCTATTTTAACAATTACAGACTCCCTTGTTGGTGAAACAGTGACGCCTTTGATGTTTACTTCTCCTTTTACTAATGAACCATCAAGAGGTGAATCGATTCTGACAATTGGTGTTGTAAAATGTAGATTACTTTCTGGTCCATTTTCGATTTTTACCGGCACTTGGTATTGTCTAATTCCAAATTTTTTATCCTGCATTACTATCCTGATGGTATAAATATCATCAGATAAATTTGTTGTCTCCCATACTCCTAGCAACCCACCAGAACTGATGGCAACATCTGAACTTAGTAATTCAAACCACGTAGTTGGTTCAGTGCCCGCCCCCCATTCA
>Ga0114932_10000571_pt1 | contig 43708 bp, 50 predicted proteins | sample 2SBtaG_2_FD_87286 | JGI IMG/M metagenome (GOLD analysis project Ga0114932, IMG submission 87286) | Deep subsurface microbial communities from Kolumbo volcano to uncover new lineages of life (NeLLi) - 2SBTROV12_ACTIVE470 metaG | ecosystem: Environmental > Aquatic > Marine > Volcanic ...
CCGATCTCGACGAGCTCGCCTCGTGACACGGGCACGGCCCGATCGCGGGCCAGGGCCGCGAGCACGAGGGTGACCGCAGCAGCGCAGTTGTTCACCACCACAGCGGCCTCCGCGCCGGTGAGGCGAGAGATCAGGCCCGAAGCGTGAACCGTTCGCGATCCTCGCTGCCCGCTGGTCAGATCGAACTCGAGGTTGCTCGCCCTCGCCGTCTGATGGTGTTCGAGTGGCGCGCGGCCCAGGTTGGTGTGTAGCAGGACCCCGGTGGCGTTGATCGCCGGGCCGAGCAGGGCGCGCCGCAGCTGGTGAGCGTGCTCGCGAGCCAGGTCGGCGTCCCCTGCTGCGATTGCGCTCCGCGCAGCATCGACGAGGAGCGGTTGCGGCAGGTCGATGTCGTCGATCGAACGGGCCAGGGCGTCGACGGACGGAGGATGCACAGTGCAGAGGATACGGGCGTCTGGTGCTGTGAGCCCAGGCCAAGGCGACCGCTCAGCAGCCGCCGGTAGGCTCCAGGCGTGGCTGTCCTCGTGCTCCTGTTCATCGTGGTGCCGATCGCGGAGCTCTTTGTCATCATCCAGGTCGGCCAGAGTCTCGGTGTGCTCTCTACGATCTTGCTCCTGATCGCGGTGTCGGTCGTAGGCGCCTGGATGGTGAAGTTTCAGGGCGTGCTCGTGCTGATGAGGGCACGGGAGAAGCTTGCACGCGGCGAGATGCCCAACGACGAGCTGATCTCGGGGCTGGCGATCCTCATCGCAGGCGCCCTGATGCTGACCCCTGGTTTCCTCACGGACGCGGTCGGTATCGCGTTGATGATTCCCCCCATCCGCGCTGTGCTGGTGGCGTTCGTGCGCCGACGCTTCCGTGGCCGAGTGCAGACCTTCCCGCCGATCGATCCCGACGGCTGGCAACAGCGGTGAGCGGTGCTGATGCGGTCTCGATCCGCAGCGCCGCGACCGTGATTTTGGTGCGTGACGGCGAGCCCGGGCTCGAGGTCTTCATGCTCAGACGCAACCCGAAGTCCGATTTCGTGCCGGGCCAGTTCGTGTTCCCAGGTGGGGCCGTCGACACCGCCGACGGAGACGATCCCGATCTGGCAGCGATGTGCCTCGGCCACGACGACGAATCGGCCTCCGCGAAGCTTCGACTTCCCGCCGGCGGTCTCGCCTACTTCGTGGCCGCGGTGCGCGAGTGCTTCGAGGAGGCGGGTGTGCTGCTGGGTCGGCGCGGGGGCCAGACGATCCCGTTCGTCCAACCGGACACGATCGAGCGCTTCGAGGGCCTGCGCCGCGAGATCTACAGCGGCGACCTCTCGATGGCCGAGATGTGTCGTGCCGAGAACATTCGACTCGACTTCTCCGATCTTCGGTACGTGAGCCACTGGATCACGCCCATCGGCCCCCCGAAGCGATTCGACACGAGGTTCTTCATCGCGCACGCGCCGGACGGGCAGCGGCCGTTGCACGACGGTTCCGAGACCGTCGAGAGCACTTGGATCACCCCGTCCGAAGCCGTCCGCCTTCACGAGGCGGGAGAGTTTCAGATGATCATGCCGACGATCGCCAACCTGCGTCCGCTTCTCGAGTTGGCGACGGTCGAGGATGTGATGACGTGGGCGGATTCTCTCGTAGACATCCCCGAGATCCTTCCGGCGATCGTCCCCAACGGTAAGGGACCGCATCGGGTTTTGATGCCGTGGGACCTCGGCTACGCCGAGGCGTTGGCATCGCCCCCCGCACCCGGCTCCACCATGTGAATCGTCGGCACCCACGGGTGGGTGTCGACGTCGAGGATCTCGGCAGGATCGTTCTCCGGAAACGGCGGGACCGTCGTTCCGTATGCGACGAGCGGCTCTGCCGACGTCGCGCGGAACTGAAAGGCCGTTCTCGGCGGGATCGCGAGCGCGACACCGGACTCGACCTCGACCGTCAGCTCCTCCCCGGTCGGAAGTCGGCGCCACATTTCGCCCCGACCCGACACGAACACCCAGAACTCCTCGAGCGAGCGATGCGCGACTGGAACCGACACGGTCTCGGGCGCCAGTTCGAACCTGGCGGCGCTCGCTGTCGCTGTCCGGACGAGCGGGTGCACCGTGCTGCCATCGGGAGCGAGAACGTGCGGGGCCCGATCGACCCACTGGGTCAGCCCTTCGAAACGGTCACCAGCGGTCACGGCGGTGCTTCAGCGAGTGCCGAGCTCGACGACGACCTCGCTGATGCCACCGACGCCACGTGCGCTGCAGCCCGCCATGTCGACCGGTGGTGCGACCTCGTCGACGAGCCGATCGACGATGTCCCGGAATGCGACCGCTGCGGGTCCTTCGCCATCGACCGATACGGGGTCGCCGGAATCACCGCCGGCCGACACCGCTGGTTCGAGTGGAATGGATCCAAGGAGTGGTGCCTCGATCTCGGCCGCGAGACGTTCGCCGCCGCCTTCGCCGAACAGCGGCCATGCGGTTCCGTCCGGCGTGACGAACGCGGACATGTTCTCGACGACGCCGATGATCGGCATGTGACTGCGCCTGGCCATGTCGGCGACCCGCACCGCGACCTTCTGGGCGCTGAGGGCCGGCGTGGTCACGACCAGCATCTCGGCTTGTGGGAGCAATCGGGCGAGCGCCATCTGCACGTCGCCCGTTCCGGGTGGCATGTCGATGAGGAGGTAGTCGAGGTCGCCCCAGTCGACGTCATTGAGGAATTGCTCGACCGCCTTGGCGAGCATGAGACCTCGCCACATGAGCGCTGTCTCTTCGGTGTCGACCATGAGCCCGGTGGACACGACCTTGAGGATGCCGGTGCCCTCGGGCCGCTCCTCGGGAACGATCTTGCCGCGCTCCTCGTCGCCTTCAGCGGCTCGCGCTTCGAGGCGGCCCTCGACGCCGAGCATTCGAGGCACGCTGAAGCCCCAGATGTCGGCGTCCATGACCCCGACGACGAAACCTCGCTGGGCGAGCGCGGCCGCCAGGTTGACGGTCACCGACGACTTGCCGACGCCGCCCTTGCCGGACGCGACGGCCAGCACTCGGGCGGAGAGCGGTACGGCGGTGGGGGAAGCGTTGTCGCGAGCGTTCTGGCGCGCCCGCTCCATGACCCGTGCCTTCTCTTCGGCGTTGAGCTCGTCCCAGTGGAGCTTGACCTTCTCGACGCCGGGTAATGAACCGACCCGCGACTCGCAGTCGCGCTTGATCGTGGCGCGCAATGGGCATCCGGCGGTGGTGAGCGCGATGGTGACGTGCGCGACGCCGTCCTCGAGCGACGCGCTGCGCACCATGCCGAGATCGACGATGTTGTCGTGGAGCTCGGGATCCATGACGCCGCGCAGCATCGCGAGGATGGCTTCCTCGTCGGTTTGGTGCCCTGTCACCCCCACAACGCTACCGGTGGGGTGTGGTGCACCGCGAGCCAGACGCAGCCGCGAGCGCGGCCTGCAAGAGTCCCCTGTGCTGAGGATTCGACTGGCCGATAGAATGTGTGGGTCACGCAATCGACGTCGCGGAGGGTCCCGAAATGATCATGCTCACCGACATGGCCACCGAAAAGGTTCAAGAGCTGATCGACGCCGAGGGCGAGCCCGGTCTCGCGCTCCGGGTCGCGGTGCGCCCCGGCGGCTGCTCTGGCTTCAGCTACGAGATGTTCTTCGATTCGGACTTCGCTGAGGACGACCTCGCCAAGGAGTACGGCGAGGTGCGCGTGGTGTCGGACCCGATGAGCGCTCAGCTCCTCGACGGTGCAACGCTCGACTTCAAGGACGGGCTGATGGGCTCGGGGTTTGCGATCGACAACCCCAACGCGCAGCGCACGTGCGGCTGCGGCAGCAGCTTCAGCTGATTCTCAATTGATCGATTCCGCGGCGAGCGCGCCGCGGAGTTCGGCGCGATCCCAGATGTGGTCGAGCCGGCTGACGACGGTCCCGTCGCGGTCGAGCACGAAGAGGTACGGCTCGTAGGTCACTCCCGACGCCTCCACGATCGGCGCGAGCCGGTCGAGGTCGGTGTCGGGGTCCACATAGACCTCGCCGTGGATGATGTCGAGGTCGAGCGGGCTCTCGGCGGCCTCTTCGATCAGGATCTCCAGAACGGGACCGCACATGAACACCGTCCCGCAGAATGCCGGCGTTGTGACGATGAGGACCGTGCCCCGCTCCGAGGCGATCGACTGGTCCAACGAGATCCCGTGGAAGGGGCAGGTCTCCGTCCGCGTGCAGATCCGTTCGATCCCTGCGTTGTCGTCGAACGTCGGGGTGACCACCGAGGGAAACGTGTCCCCCGGCCAGAAGAGGGTGCTGTCGGCCGGATCACCCGGAACGGCGAAACCGACATGTCGACCGTGGTCCTCGGTGGCGAAGCGGAATTCGTGGACGCCCGTCTCGCCGAATGCGACATCGACTCGGTAGTAGGGCTGAGCGACGCCGTCGAGGTGCCTGCGGGCGGCGCCGGCAGAGATCTCTGATCCAGATGGATCGAGCACCAGGTAGTCGATCGATTCAGGAGCGAGGTCGCCGAGGTTGCCTTCGTCGTCGGTGAGGCTCCACACCGTTCGCTGTGGGCGGCCGTCGGCAACGATCGTCTGATCGGAGAAGAACTTCGACGCCGCCCGTTCTTCTTCGGTCCCGCCGCCACAGCCCGCCAGCGCGAGACCTCCGAGGCCGGCGCCGGTGAGTCCTAAGAACCGTCGGCGGGAGAGGATCGGTCCGGAGCTGGGGGAGTCCACGCCGGGAACGTACCCTCTAGGCCCTCGGTACCGGGAGTCGTGTCATCAACGGGACAGTTCAGTTCAGCGTCGACGGGGCCCAGGTGGCGGTACCGGACGATGGTGGCACCCTCCTCGGGGCGCTGCGCGACCACCTCGGTCTGCGATGCGTGAAGGATGGGTGCAGCCCCCAGGGGCAGTGCGGCTGCTGCACGGTGCTGGTCGACGGGGCGCCCCGGGTGAGCTGCGTCACTCCCGTTCGGCGTGTGCGGGGACGCGAGGTGGTGACGGCCGCTGGGCTGCAACCCGAGGAGGCAGAACGGTGGGCAAACGCATTCGTGGCGACAGGCGCGAGCCAGTGCGGCTTCTGTACCCCTGGGATCGTGTGCCGACTCGTCGGCCATGAGCGAAGGGGCGCCGATCTTTCGGATCGGGACGTCGTGGACAACGCGCTCGCCGCGCATCTCTGTCGATGCACGGGCTGGCAGACGATTCGTGAAGCGGTCGAGGTCGCAGTGGCCGCGCCGGTCGGGCCGGCAGTCCGTGACCTCGGTCAGGCCGCGCGGCGGGCGTCACTGGAGTCGCACGGCCCGCAGACGGTGGGACCCGACGTGGTGCTCGGTGAGGTGGACTTCGCCGACGATGGCGCGCCGTCCGACGCCCTGGTGGCGGTTCTCGCCGACGGCGACTGGGTGGTGGGAGAGACTCTCGACGAGGCCCGACGGCTCGCCGGCAAGATCCAGGGCCGTCGCACGACACTCGACTTCGAGCCGCCGATCGAATCTCCCCCCGGCGACTGGGACGTGACGCTGCGGACGTGCTGGGTCGAGCCCGCATACCTGGAGACCGACGCCTCCTGGTGCGCACCGGGTGGCGAGCCGTCCGATGTGCTCGCCAACGGCGGAGCGTTCGGCGGCAAACTCACGAGCGAACTCGGCACGGCGGCCCGAAGTCTCGCCGATCGGCTCGGGCGTCCTGTGCGCGCCATCTGGAGCCGCGAGGACACAGTGCGGTTCGGGCCGAAGCGACCGCCCGTCGCGATCGGCGTCCGCGCAGACGGAAGTGGCATCGTGCGCGTGGGAGCTGCTGGCGTCGTCGACGTTGTTCGTTCTGTCCTGCCCGATGTCGAGGTCGAAGAGGTCGCGCTTTCCGGACCGCCGACCGCATTGGATCTTCGGGGCGCAGTGTGGACCGAAGCGCAGATGGTCAGGGCCGCGCTGGACACCGACGTCGACTGGATCACGTCGCCCGCGGGCGGGCGCGCCCGAGCCACCGTTGCGGAGGGCGGCATTTCGGTCGAAGTCGACGGGGGTGACCGTCTCGATGAGGTGGTGATGCGCAGCTACGCGATCGGCGCCGCCCACATGGCCTGGAGCTGGTTGACGTCTGAGTCGCTCGTCGTGGACGGCTCGGGTGAGGTGCACGACCTCACCATCAGATCCTTCGGGGTGGTTCGCTCGTCCGAAACGCCGCCGATCGACGTGGTGATCGGGGGATCGGGAGAACCGCGACCGGTAGGCGACGCGGTCTTCGCAGCGGTGGCCGCGGCCGGTTGGCTCCACCTCGGCGCGCCTCCGCAGATCCCCGCCGGTCCCAGCAGGTAGCGTCCGGCCCGGAGGTGTTCCGTGTCCAAGCCCGTTGCCCACTATTCCCCATCCGCTCGTGCGGGTGACCTGTTGTTCGTGTCCGGTCAGCTCGGCCTGGCTGATGGCGCCCTGGTCGACGGTGTCGAGGCGCAAGCCCGCCAGGCGCTCGAGAACATGAAGGGTGTGCTCGCCGACAACGGTGTCTCGCTCACCGACATCGTGAAGTGCACTGTGTTCATGACCGACATCGAGAACTTCGCGGCGGTCAACGCCGTGTACGCCGAGGTCTTCGGCGACCATCGCCCCGCTCGCTCCGCCATCGCCGTCAAGGCGTTGCCGCTCGGCGGTTTGGTCGAGATCGAGGGCTTCGCACATCTGGGAGGAAGCTGATGGCCGATCAAGGAATCGAAAAGCTGCGCCGACTGGTCGGCTCCGAGAACGGGCTCTGCACGATCGCCTGTCTGCGCAAGGACGGATCGCCGCATACGTCGGTCGTCAACGCCGGGGTGATGGAGCACCCGCTGACCGGTGTGCTGAGCGTCGCCCTGGTGGTGCGCGCCAACGCAGCGAAGATTCGGATGATGCGCCGTGATCCCCGCGTTGCGGTCACCTTCCGGCACAGCTGGGACTGGATGTCGGCGCACGGCACGGCGAGCATGATCGGCCTCGACGATCCCGCGGACGGCTTCGACATGGCGAACCTGCCCGAATTGCTGCGGGACGTCTTCAAGGCAGCCGGCGGGACCCACGAGGACTGGGACGAATACGACAGGGTCATGGCCGAACAACGGCGCCTCGCCGTGTTCATCGCCATCGATCGCCTGAGCGACAACACCGGCTCGGCCGCCCCCTAGCCAAATAGGTTCCAGGAGCGCTCCTGGAACCTATTTGCGGCAGAGGTATGATCACCGCCATGGCCGGAGGCATCGTCATCGCAGTGATTCTGCTGCTCGCACCCTTCATGATCACGATCAGCCTCAGCGCGGTGGCCGCACTGCTGGGGACGCTGCTCAAGCAGGACGCCGAAGCGCGCCACGAGGGCAGCAGCCTCATCGAAACCAACGTGTAGACGGCTACTGCCAGCGGGACTGGCCGAAGCGGTAGCCGACGCTGCGCACCGTCTGGATCAGGTTGGCGTTCTCTTCGCCGAGCTTGGCGCGCAGACGCCGAACGTGAACGTCCACCGTTCGCGCTCCGCCGTAGTACTCGTATCCCCACACCCGGTTGAGCAACACCTCGCGCGTGAAGACCTTGCCCGGATTCGCCGCCATGAAGCGCAGCAGTTCGTACTCCATGTAGGTGAGGTCGAGCGCCTGACCCGAGATCGCCGCCTCGTAGGTCTCGGGGTTCAGCACCAGCTCCCCGTACACGATGAGCTCGCCCTCACCGGTCTCGGTGATGCCCGCGAGCATGTGACTGATGCGGGCCTCGAGCTCTCGTGGGTGGAACGGATCGAGGCAGAAGTCGTCGAAGAGATCGTCTCGGAGGTCGAGCTCGGCGAGGTGGATGCCGCGGAGCACCACCAGCAGCGGTGCAACCGGGTTGTCCCGACGGCGGAGCGACCGGATCACGGTCCACGCGGCCTCGGGGTCGTCGCCCATCTGCACGATCGCACCGCTCCACCCGTCGTCGGGTTCGTGTGCGTTCACGTCGTCTTGCGAAGCGATGGGCTTCCAGACGTGACCGCCGAGGTCCAACAGCTGCGCGAGCTCGGGGCTCGGTCTGGGCGGGAAGACGGCGAGTGCGGTCATCGGATCACAGGCTCGAGTAGTAGCGGTCGAGCTCGAACGGGGTCACCTGGGCCTTGTAGTCGGTCCACTCGCTGCGCTTGTTGCGCAGGAACCAGCCGAACAGATGGTCTCCGAGGGTCTCCGCGACCAGCTCGCTCTTCTCCATCTCGTCGAGTGCCTCGGCGAGCGACTGGGGGAGCTGGTCCTGCCGAAGCGGCCCGCCGTGCTCGGTGTAGCCGGTCATCGAGGGCGGTGTCTCGAGCGGCAGCTCGTACTCACGCTCGATCCCTCGCATGCCCGCCGCGAGGATCACGGCGAACGCGAGGTAGGGGTTGCATGCCGGATCCGGCGCCCTGTACTCGATGCGCGAGGACTCCGAACCCGAGCTGCGCGTCGTGGGAACGCGGATCAGCGCCGCCCGGTTGCTCCGCGCCCACGACACCGACACCGGCGCTTCGTACCCGGCGATCAACCGCTTGTAGCTGTTGACGAGTTGGTTCGTCACCGCGGTGATCTCGCGGGCGTGGTGGAGCAGCCCCGCGATGAACCCTCGCGCCACCGTGCTCAAACCGTCCGGGGACTCGGCGTCGTGAAACGCGTTCTCTCCGTCACGGAAGAGGGACAGGTGGGTGTGCATGCCGGATCCCTGGATTCCCGCCAAAGGCTTGGGCATGAACGTCGCGTGCGCGCCGTGTTCGAGTGCGATCTCGCGGACGATGAGTCGGAACGTCATCACGTTGTCGGCCATTGTGAGCGCGTCGGTGTACCGCAGATCGATTTCGTGCTGGCTCGGTGCGTCCTCGTGGAACGAGTACTCGACCGGGATGCCCATCGCCTCGAGGGTCGTCAGGGTGCGGCGGCGAATGTCCGAGGCCACATCCGCGGTGGTGAGGTCGAAGTAGCTGCCGTTGTCGAGCGGAACCGGTGCTCCGTCGCGCCGCTCGGGCTCGAAGAGGAAGTACTCCATCTCCGGTGCCGTGTAGAAGGTGAAGCCGGCGCTGCGGGCCAGGTCCATTACCCGACGCAGCACCTGGCGCGAGTCACCGGGATACGGCGAGCCGTCGGCCCGCTCGATGTCGCAGAACATGCGAGCTGCGTTCTCATCGCTGCCCGCCCACCTCATCAACTCGAACGTCGACGGATCCGGCTTGGCGACGGTGTCCTCTTCGGCGATGCGGCTGAACCCGTCGATCGACGAGCCGTCGAACACCATTCCCTGCTCGAACGCCGTCTCCAACTCCGCAGGGGAGATCGCGAACGACTTGAGCTGACCATGGACGTCGGTGAACCACAGTCGAATCAGGCGGATACCCCGCTCTTCGACCTTGCGGAGGACGTAGTCCTGTTGTCGTTCCATGCCTCACCTCGATGGCCCGCGTGGGCCAGACACCATTGTCAACGACGCCGAGGCATGGATAAAAGGCGGCCGGTGCGCCGTTCACACGCTGTTCACACGGGCGCAACGGGCGAGAAACCGCAGGTCAGCACCTTGAGTGCGGCGCCGGCGCCCGCTCAGAAGGTGCACAGGCGCTCGTTCGATTGTTAAGTTCACCTGGTTTCCAACCCAGGTACAGGAGCAGACAGTGGCGTACAGGGCTGAGTACATCTGGATCGACGGCACCGAGCCGACGGCTGAGGTGAGGTCGAAGACCAAGATCCTTGCCGACGGCGCCGAGCCGGGCATCTGGGGTTTCGACGGTTCGAGCACCAACCAGGCAACCGGCGACAACTCCGACGTCGTCCTGGACCCCGTGTTCCAGTGCCCCGACCCGATCCGTGGTGGCGACAACATTCTCGTGCTGTGCGAAACGCTTCTCACAGCCGACATGTCGCCGCACCCCACCAACACCCGCGCCGCAGCGCGTGAGGCGCTCGACAGCTACGGCGATCAGGAGCCGTGGTTCGGGCTCGAGCAGGAATACACCATGCTCGATCCTCAGACGAGCTGGCCGGCCGGCTTTCCACCCAACGGCTTCCCCGCACCACAGGGCCCCTACTACTGCGGTGTCGGCGCACTGAAGATCCACGGCCGCGACGTCGTCGAGCAGCACACCACCTGGTGCATCGAAGCCGGCCTCAGCATCTCGGGCACCAACGCCGAGGTGATGCCCGGTCAGTGGGAATTCCAGATCGGCCCCGCCGACACCGTGACCGTCGGCGACCACCTCTGGGTCGCGCGCTACCTGCTGTATCGCGCCGGTGAGGTCCACAACCTCGAGATCAGCATCGAAGCCAAGCCCATGAAGGGCGACTGGAACGGGGCAGGGATGCACACCAACTTCTCCACCAACGCCATGCGCGACAGCTACGACGCCGTCGAGAAGGCGGCCCAGGCGCTCGGCGCCCCGGGCAAGCCCGAGGAGCACCTCGGCGGGTACGGCGTTGGCATCGAAGACCGCCTCACCGGCGAACACGAGACCCAGCGCTACGACCAGTTCAGCTACGGCGTCTCCGACCGCGGTGCGTCCGTGCGCATTCCTTGGCAGGTCGCCAAGGACGGCAAGGGCTACATCGAGGACCGCCGCCCCAACGCCAACGCCGACCCCTACGTGGTCGCCACCCTCATCACCAACACCTGCTGCGGGGCGCTGGCTTAGCTGGCTCCACGGCTCGTCGCCCTTCGGGCTCCTCGCTCGTGGATCGGCGCCACCCGGACGTCAGTTCTGGGCAGTTCACCCACTGTTGGCCCCGCTCCGCTCGGGGCGCGCACGCAGCCTGTGGCCGCGCGGTCTTCCCGCTGATGGTGCCTGCTGGACTGCGTGCTGGGAGCGCCGAGCGCGGCGCAGCTCCGTGGCCCGGTAGGCCCTAGCGCTTAGCCCTAGCGGAGCGGCGCGACAGGGGGTGGTCTACCAGGGGCGCGTCCGCGGACAGTTAGCCTGACCGGGTGCGTCGGATTCGGGTTGCTCTTGCGCAGTTGAATGTTCGCGTCGGCGATCTCGACGGCAACGTCGCCAAGGTCACCGGTGCCTACGACGCCGCGGTCGACGGCGGGGCCGACGTCGTAGTGTTCGGCGAGCTGACGGTCACCGGCTACCCACCCGAAGACCTGCTGCACAAACCCAAGTTCGTCTCCGACAGCCGTGACGCGCTCCAGCGGATCGCCGCGCATACCGGCGATGTCGCGGCGGTCGTCGGCTACCCGGAGTTCGATGGCCAGCTCCACAATTCAGCGGCGATCTGCGTCGGCGGCGAGATTCGGTCGACCCACCGCAAGCAACTCTTGCCCAACTACGCGGTGTTCGACGAGGAGCGCTACTTCGAGCCGGGCACCGATCCGGGCCCACTCGTGGAGATCGCCGGCGTTCGCATCGGGGTGTCGATCTGCGAGGACATCTGGAGCCCCGGCGGGCCGGTGCCGGCTCAGGCGGCAGGCGGCGCCGAGCTTGCTGTCAACATCAACGGCTCTCCCTACCGTCGCGGCAAACAGCAGATACGCGAGACCGTCGTCCAGGAGCGAGTCGCCGAGGCCCGCGTTCCCCTCGTGTACGTCAATCAGGTCGGTGGGCAGGACGAGCTGGTCTTCGACGGCGGTTCGCTCGTCATGGGCGCCGATGGCCAGCTGGTGGCCCGCTCGCCGCTGTACGAAGAGGCGCTCGAGTTCGTCGACCTCCAGTTCGACGTCGAGCCGCCGCCGGCCTCGCTCGACGTCGTTTCGATCAGCACCGGCACTCGCTCAGCCGACGTGATGCAGAGCTCCATCGCCGATCTACCGGATCCGGTCGGCGAGGTCTGGGGCGCCCTTGTCCTCGCCACCCGCGACTACGTCGAGAAGAACGGTTTCTCAGAGGTGGTGATCGGCCTGTCGGGCGGCGTCGATTCGAGTCTGGTCGCCGCGCTCGCTGTCGATGCGCTCGGCGGCGACCGCGTGCACGGCGTGTCGATGCCGTCGCGCTACTCGAGCGACGGAAGCAAGGACGACGCCGCCGAACTCGCCAAGAACATGGGCGTCGACTATCGCGAGATCGCAATCGAGCCTGCCCACCGAGGGATGCTCGACATGCTCGCGCCGAGCCTCGCCGGCAGAGAACCGGGACTGACCGAGGAGAATCTACAGAGCCGAATCCGTGGCGTTCTGTTGATGGCGCTCTCCAACGCGTTCGGGTGGCTCGTGCTCACGACGGGCAACAAGAGCGAGGCCGCGGTCGGCTACTCGACGCTCTATGGCGACACAGCGGGCGGATTCGCGGTCATCAAGGACTGCCCGAAGCTGCTGGTGTACGAGCTCTGCCGCTGGCGCAATTCTCAGACGTCGGATCCGTGGATTCCGGTCGAATCGATCACCAAACCACCGTCAGCCGAGCTGCGGCCCGATCAGCGAGACGATCAGTCGCTCCCGGCTTATGAGGTGTTGGACCCGCTGCTCGAGGCCTACGTCGAGCAGGACCACACCGCCGACGAGCTCATCGCGATGGGCCACGACGCCGAGCTGGTCCGACGCATCACCCGCCTGGTCGACATCGCCGAGTACAAGCGCCGCCAGAGCCCCCCCGGCCCGCGGGTGTCCTCCAAGGCGTTTGGCAAGGACAGGCGCCTACCCATCACCAATGGCTATCGGTGAACAGCGCGGGCGCGGGAAAGACAGACCGAAGGCTTCCCATCACCAATGGCTATCGGTGAACTGCGCGGGCGCGGGGAAGACAGACCGAAGGCTTCCCATCACCAATGGGTATCGGTAGCGATTCTGTCGATGTGTTCGGGGCCGATGCCGCAGCATCCGCCGATCACCCTGACGCCGCGGTCGATCCAGCCCTTGGCCGCCTCGGCATAACGCTCGGGGCTCATGACGCCGTTGAATATCCAGGTTCCGTCGACGTAGTCGCCGCTGTGCGCGTAGGCCCCGACGTGGCCGGTCCAGTGCTGGTCGAGCACGTCCAGACACCCGTCGATGAGCCCCGCATCGGTGTGCATCACCGACACGACCGGGGTGACGGCCGGGTCGAGAGCCTTGAGTGCGTCCTCAACGGTGTCGCCCTCTCGAAGGCGAGCCACCCCATCGTCACCGATGGGGTCACCCTCTTCTGTTCCGCACGTGAGCCCCACCCACACCGGAAGACCGACGGTGGCCGAGGCATCGAGCACCACCTCCATCCGCTCGATGCCGACCATCATCTCGAGCATGAGGAGATCGGCGCCGGCGTCGGCCATGATGCGCGCCTGGTCGACGGTGTTCTCGTGGAGCCGCTCGAGCGTCGGGGGAGTGGCCCAGCTCCAGTAGCTGATGCCCCCTGCGACGAGCACATGGTCGGCGCCGGAGTCCCCGCGGGCCTCGATCGCGAGCTCGACCCCGCGGCGATTGTAGGGGTCGAAGTCGTGCGCGCGGCCTGCGTCTACGAGGATGTTGCGACCGGTGGCGAAGGTGTTGGAGATCACGACCTGCGCGCCGAGGTCGATGTAGTCACGGTGGATCTGGCGAATGATGTCGGGGTGGCTGAGGGCGCCACCGGAGTTCCATGCGAGGTCGACCTGGGGGATGCCCCTGCGTTCGCACTCGGTTCCGGTGCCGCCGTCGATGATGATCGTCTCGCCCTCATCGAGGCGGTTCATGAGGTCGTCGTAGCGGCCCACGTGTCCTCCCGATAGGTGCCTGGCACCTAACGTTACGAATCGTCACACGAAGTGCCAGGCACCTAGTGTGGCCGGCTATGCGAGCGTCGAAGGGACGGCGATGACCGAAGCGAAACGACCGCGGGAGCCCTTCGCTCCGTGGGATCGGCGCGCGCTTCCCGGGCTGTTCGACGTCGATGAGACGGCGCGACGTGTGGGCCACTACAAGTGGGTCGAGACCAAGCTCTTCGAGGCGATGGGCGGTTGGGTCGCGACGGTGCCCGAGCTCGACGTCAAGATGCGTCTGGGCACGCACTGCTATCACCACGCATGGCACGCCGACCTGTTCAACAAGCGGCTGCCCGAACTCAGGGAGATGAAGCCCGAGCGGCTGACGATCCCACCGAACGACGAGATGGTCGCCTTCGTCGAGGCCATGACCGAGCCCGAGGCGCCCGAGCTCACGATCGAGAAACTCGTCGGTGTGTACCGGGTGCTGATCCCGCACAAGATCGCGGCCTACACGTACCACCGCAACGGCACGAGCGAGATCACCGACATGCCGACCGTGCGCATCTTGGACTTCATCGTTCAGGACGAGTTCAGCGACTGGCGCGAAGGCGAGATGCTCATCCAGTCGATGATCGAGACCGATGAGGAAGTCGACCGGGCCGCTGCCCACCAAGCCAGGCTCGAGAAGCTGATGCTCGCCGCTGGCGGCATCGCAGGGCCTGGCAGCATCGGGGATCCCTACGTCGAGGTGGAGGAAGAGGACTGATGCGCAAGATCTTTCCGGCCGACGCACTGGCCCGCGACCGGCGGTTCAACCGCCAGACCCCCGAGGAGCGGCTGAGCGATCCCCGCATCAGCCGCCCGGGCGCCGGCAACCCGTCGTCGTCCAAACTCACGCCCGAGCAGGCCAACGGCCCCGATCGAGCCCGTGCGCTGATGCACGGCATCTTCGTCGGCGAGATCCAGGCGCTCGAGGGCGCGGGTCGCACGTGCTGGGACTTCGAGGAGGGGACCGACGTTCCCTTCGAGCTCAAGCTCGACATGGCTCGCCAGTGCTGGGACGAGGCGCGCCACTGCGAGATATCCGTCGCGCTGAGCGATCACATGGGAACCGAGCTGGGCGAGTTCGCTGAGAACGTCACGCTCTATGAGGCCGCGTGCAACCCCGACCCGGTCCTGCGGCTGACCGGTGTGAATCGGGCGCTCGAAGGGCTGGCCATCGACGTGTTCAACACCATGAAGGAGTTCGGCAACATGGCCGGCGATCCGGTGTTGGAGTTCTGCGAGGACTGGATGCTCGCCGACGAGGTGACCCACGTGAAGATGGGTTCCGACTGGCTGCGCCGCCTCACCGCCAACGACAAGGAGCGGCTCGACAAGGCGCTCGAGTTCCAGCGCGTCGTCGACCGACTCTTCTCGTTCAACGGCTTCCGGGGTGAGGACGACGACAGTCCGATCCAGCTGACCCGACGTTTCCGTGAGCTCGCCGGGTTCTCCACTGACGAGATCGACGAGATCGCCGACATGGCTCGCGAGACGAAGAACGAAGCCCCTGTGTGATGGGAGTCGTGTCGGTCACGCCGGACACCTTCGAGATGGTCTTCTACGACGCGGCCGTCATCGCTGAGGTCGCTGCCGATGTGGCTGGACGCGTGGGCTTCGACGACGACTTCTCGATCGAGATCGAGGAGGGTTCGCCGCTCGGTCGCAGCCGACTCGGGAGCTACGAGCCGGTGGTGCTCCAGGTGGAGGGCGGCGCATTCGAAGACACCCGTCGACCCCGCAACTTCAGCAGGAGCCGTTCGAGCGACGTGATCGGACGTGCGCTGCTCCGCGTGCTCGACCGCCGCTCTGGCCGCTTCGACGAGTGCCCGGGCGATGACGAGCTCGACCTCGCACTGCATTCGGCGTGGGACGTCTTCAGCGTCGGCCGGCTCGAACGCCTCGGCTACTCACCCCAGCGCAAGCGGCGGCTCTACCAATTCCGCAACCGACACGGGTTCACCGACGCGGCCGACGCCGCGTTCGACGAACTGTGGGGCTCGAGCGACCTCGGCTGGGCCGACGTCGCCCGCATCAGCGAGGCCTGCCGGTAGAAGCGGCTCAGCCTCGGGCGCGGCGGACCTGTTCCTCCACCCAGGGGTAGGTGGCGGCGAGCCCGGCCGCCAGCTCGTTCTTCGGCGCGTACCCGAGCGCTTCGATGCGGTCGTTGCTGAAGTTTCGCGCTTGCACCCCGACGGGTCCCGGAACCCACTGCGGGGTGATCTCGCGCCCCGCCGCTGCTGCGACGAGGTCGACGAGCTCTTTCACCGACACGTACTCGCGTGTGCCGATGTTGGTCGGGCGAACCTCGTCGCTGTCCATGAGGCGACGCACCCCGTCGACGAGGTCGTCCACGTAGACGAAGCTGCGAACCGCAGTGCCGTCGCCCCACACCTCGATGGTGCCGTCGCTCGACTGCGCCACCTTGCGTGACAGCGCGGCCGGGGCTTTCTCCCGTCCGCCGTCCCAGGTGCCCTCGGGGCCGTAGCAGTTCTGGAAGCGGGCGATGCGGGCCTCGAATCCGTGTTCGCGCCCGTACGCGGCAACGAGCCGCTCGGCGTACAACTTCTCCCAGCCGTACTCGTTGTCGGGGAATGCGGGGTATGCGTCGTCCTCGGTGAGCTCGGCTTCGCCCACCTCCATGTCGCGATAGACGCACACCGACGAGGCGAGGAAGAAGCGGCCGACCCCGTGACGCGCTGCGGCTTCGACCACGTTGAGGTTGACCAGCATGCTGTTGCGCATGATCTCTGTCTCGGCGTGGTGGATGAATCCCATGCCACCCATGTCCGCCGCCAGTTGGTACACCTCGTCAACTCCCGCGAGGGCGCCGGTCGCGGCTTCGACGCCGCGCAGGTCGGCCACGACGAACTCGTCCGCGGCCGACGGCGTCCACTCTGGCTCCTTCAAATCGACGCCACGCACCCAGTAGCCGTCGGCTCGGAGGCGACGGACGAGGTGGCTTCCGATGAAACCGCCTGCTCCACAGACGACGGCCCTGTTGGTCACTGCTTTCCTCTCGTGCAGGTCATGCGAGGTCGTGGGCGCTGATGCCCTCGAGGAGATCGATGTCGGGCGGCTCGCTCAAGATGCCAGCGCATCCCTCGGCCATCTCCACCATCACTGGCGAATCGAAGTGGGCTCGCGCATCGTGTTCCGAGTCCCACTTCTGAATGATCACAAACCGCGTCGGATCGGTGTATGACACGCAGAGATCTGCGTTTCGGCAGGCCGGCTGGTTGCGGGTCATCACCACGTATTTCGACAGAACTGCCAGCAACTGGTCGGGATCGGCGGCCCGGAAACGCAGAGAGAGAAGAGCGATCTCGAGATCGTCATCGGCTGTCACGGGCGAGCTCTCTCTGGGAACGGAACCATGTCGGAAGCTGACCGACCACGCAGGCGGGTCGGGAAAACGCAGATCGAGTCGGAACGAATCGTGCGAACGGGTAGTGTTGAAAGCCACGTCAGTACGGACCCGCCCTCGTGGCACGAGTTTGAGCGTACCGGCGAGAAACTGTTGGTTCCGGCACCGAAGCCTGTCTGCCGAGGGAGTGAGGTCGAGAGGTGGCCAAGGAGAGGGTCGAGCGCGACGAAGAAGATCTCGTCCGGCTGTATCTCACCGACATCGGTCAGTACCCGCTGCTGACCAAGGACGACGAGGTCCGCCTTGCCCAGGCCATCGAACGGGGAGTCGAAGCGCGCGAGCATCTCGACACCGGTTCGATGGAGGACGGCTCGCCGCTGACCGCGGCCAAGAAGCGCGAGTACCGCAAAGCCAACCGTGAGGGCGAGGAAGCCGAGCGCACATTCGTGCAGTCCAACCTGCGCCTCGTCGTGTCGATCGCCAAGAAGTACCAAGCCTCGGGCCTCCCGCTGCTGGATCTGATCCAGGAGGGCAACCTCGGTCTGATGCACGCCGTCGAGAAGTTCGACTGGCGCAAGGGCTTCAAGTTCTCGACCTATGCCACGTGGTGGATTCGCCAGGCGATCACCCGCGGCATCGCCAACACGGGTCGCACCATCCGTCTACCGGTCCACGCCGGTGACACTCTCGCCCGTCTGCAGAAGGCGCGTTCGCGGTTGGAGCTCAAGTACGGGCGCCCCGCGACCCTCGCCGAGCTGGCGGTCGAGGTCGACATGCCCGAGGACAAGGTCACCGAGGCGTTGCGCTTCGCGGCCGAACCGCTCTCGCTGTCCGAACCTCTGCGCGAAGACGGCGATGCCGAGCTCGGCGATGTCGTCGAGGACCGTTCGGCGGAGTCCCCCTTCGAGGTCGCAGCCACGGCGCTGCTGCCCGAGGAGATCAACCGGCTGCTCGCACCGCTCGATGAGCGGGAGCGGGAGATTCTGAAGCTGCGGTTCGGTCTCGACCGAGGCGAACCTCGCACCCTCGAAGAGGTCGGCGAGCACTTCAACCTCACCAGGGAGCGCATCCGTCAGATCGAGGCACGCGCCATGTCGAAGCTGCGCCACCCCTCCAGCGACACCGGCGCCCGCGACCTCCTGAGTGTCTAGCTGTCCCGCTGCGTCGACACCTCCCAAGTTGAGCATCCCAAGTTGAGCAATCCGGTGCCTGACACCATGTTGCTCAACTCCAACGTCAACCGACCTCTTGGTGGCTCCTTTGGCTAGAGAGGTTGAGTCCGAGACCGCGAACTCGCGAGGCAACGTCAGGCTCCATGTCGTTCTTGCGTCGAAGTCGCTGCACTGCTGTGTGGACCGTGCTCGCGCTGTGTGCGCCGTATCGTTCCGCCACCCGCGCGGCAGAAACGCCTGTGGTTCGCAACGAGGCCGCCATCGCGACCATGCGAGGGGTGTTCGATCGACCTCGGACGACGATGTACAGCTCGTCGATGCTGACGCCGAACGCGGCGGCGACGGCCCGATCCGACGCGGCGAACGCGGCTTCGAGTGCGTCGTCGTCCGGTGAGTCGGTGAAGGACTGGTCGAGTTCGTCCAAGAGCTGCAACGCATGAGGATCGCCAGAGGCGGAGGCAACTGTCTCCGCGTAGGTGTGTTCGGACCGACCGTCGAGGAGATCGAGGTGAAGCCAGGGCAGAGCTGACCTCCCGCGGAGGTACGCACCCAGGCTGGACCAGCGGTAGTCGGCTGGATCCGGGACGAGGCCGGCCCGGTGCGGGTTGAGGTGAACGTAGAGGCCAGCGCATGTGAGGGCATATTGATCGTCGAGGGGTCGCGCATCGTAGCGACCTTGGAACAGCGCCCCGTGTCGGTCGTGGACTGCGTTGAAGGCCTTGGCGTAGCCACCATCGAGGTACTGCATTGCCTGGGCGAGACGACCTGTATTGGACCGCAGGACCAGGTGGTAGTGATTTCCCATCAGCACGTACGCCAATACGGCGACGTCGAAGTCCTCCTCGATCGCGCCGAGAAGCGCCAGAAACCGGCGGCGGTCGCGATCGGTTCGGTACAGCATTGTCTGGGCCGTGCCACGGTTGGTGACGAGGTGGCTTCCGCCGGGTGTGTCGGAGCGAGGTGCTCTCCCCATGCCGGCGGAAGCTAACTCCGGGATGGGACAGCGACGCGCTGTGAGGAGAAGTTGAGCAACGCGGTGTCAGGCACCACGTTGCTCAACTGGCACCACGTTGCTCAACTCGGTCCGGCTATGCGGCTTTGGATGAACTGCTCCGAGCCCGCAGCGAGTGTCTGCGCATGAGCCGCACCGGAGGTGCGGCGAACTCGCAGCGAAGAATGGCGGAGGTGGACGGGAATCGAACCCGCCGGACGGGGATCACCCGTCCCACCCGCTTTGAAGGCGGGGGAGCCCACCAGGCGCTCGGACACCTCCTCGCGAGGATGACTATAGGAGCTGCCGGGATCCACGACGCAGTCGATCCTGCACAGCCTGTCTCCGCGGAGACGGCGGTTCCCACTTGGCCGTCGCGGCGAGGCCGATCTCACCGAGGAGCCCGATTCGGTCGGTGTGGTGGCCGTTCCCGGTGAGGTTGATCGTGAGCCCGTCGATCCCGGTGTCCATACAGGCTTGAAGCCTCTCGCCGACGGTGTCGGCGTCGCCGAAGACGAGAATCATCATGGCCATCTCGATGATCTCCTCGTTCCAGCCCTTGGCCGCCGCGACCGACCTCAGATCCGCCTCGGCCTCCTGCATGGTCGGTGCCACCAGCACCATCTGCAGCTCGGTCACCGTGATCTCGGACCGATCGCGGCCCAGCCGTTCGCAGTGGCCGGCCAGTGCATCGCGCTTGCGCGGAATCTCCTCGATCGGCCCGCCGACGCCGAAGATCCCGGCACGACGAGGTTGGTGCTCCCGGGCGGCCTCGGTAGGCTCGGTCGAACACTTCCCCGGTGTGCCGTTCGTGAGCGCGGCGTGAGCTGTGAGGTGAAGTGCGGTGGCCCGTTTCGAGGGTCCTGCCGAAGGTCTGGCCGACCTCGTCGACCGCGTGCACGACCAGTTGGTGACGATCTCGGCGCCCCGCCGGGACGACGTGGTCGCGGCCATCGAGGCCCAGGGGCGCGGCATGGCAGCGGATGTGCGGCTGGCCGCTGTCGATGAGGTTCTCGGTCGCCTGTCGGGTCTCGGCGGTCTCCGCCGGGTGATCGATGACGACGACGTGTCCGACGTACTCATCAACGGTCCGGGCAACATCGTCGTGGAGCGTCTCGGCCGCCTCGAGGTTGCGGGTTCGATCAGCAGCGTCGAGCTCGACCGGCTCGTGGAGTACCTGCTGGGCCCCACGGGTCGAAGGGTCGACCGACGCAGCCCCGTGGTGGATGTGCGACTCGACGACCGCACGCGCTGCCACATCGCCGTACCTCCCGTCGCTGTCAACGGGCCTTGCGTCTCGCTTCGCCGCTTTCCGGCGCGACCCCGCGCACTCGACGAGTTCGCCGCGGGGTGGCACCTGCGGCAGCTCGAGGAGGTGGTGCGGGACCGTCGCAGCGTTCTCATCTATGGCCCGACCGGAAGCGGGAAGACCTCACTTCTCGCCGCCCTGTTGGCCTGTGTGGCGGGTTCGGAGCGGGTGGTGGTGATCGAGGAAGCGGCCGAGCTCCCGCTGCGCGGCAGCCACGTCGTACGGCTCGAGGCGCAGCCGCCCAACCTCGACGGCCACGGAGGTGTCAGCTCCGCAGCACTGGTCGCAGCGGCGCTCCGCATGCGGCCGGACCGCCTGGTCGTCGGTGAAGTGCGGGGCGTCGAGGCGGCGGGATTTGTCCACGCGCTCAGCACCGGCCACCGAGGCTCGATGGGAACGGTGCATGCCAACACGCCCGACGGTGCGATCTGGCGGGTGGAACAGCTCGCCCTCGGCGCTGGCGCTGTCGGAGAAGTTGGCGCGCACTTGCGTCGGGTGATCGACATCGCCATAGGAATGCGCCGGTGTTCGAGCGGGGCGCGCCACGTTCATCGGATCGATGAGGTCACTGCTCCATGACGCCGACCCTGCCGATCCTTGGCCTGATCGCCCTCGGGTGGCTCACCTCACCGGCACGTCGGCGCTGGTTGGCGACCCGCCGCCGGTCTCTCGGAAACGCCCGTCACAACAGGATGGTGGCGACCGAGCTTCCCGAACTGTGTCGCTCCATGGCCCGGCGCCTCGTCGCGGGCGACACGCTTCTCATTGCTCTACGCGAGTCGGCGGACGGCGCAGCGGTGCAGGCCGACATCGAACGCGTGGCCGACGATCACGCGCACGGAAGCACGCTCCGAAGGTCGGTGGAGCGGTGGGCACACCAATCTGGAATCGACGAGCTCCGCGCGTTCGCAGCTGCGGTCGCCATCGCGACGGGGCCGGTCGGACCGAGACCGGAGCTCTTCGACTCGGTGGCAGTGACGCTGAGGCGCCAGCGCGATCGTCGCGCAGATGCCGAGGCTCACGCTGCCCAGGCGCTCCTGTCGTCCTGGGTCATCGCCGCGCTGCCGTGGGTGGTCGCGGCGGCCGTTGTGGCCGAGGGCGGCGCGCCTGCCCAGATCCTGTTGGGCACGCCAGTGGGTCGCGCCGCCGTCGTGAGCGCGGCCGCATTGGAGGTTCTCGGCATCGGTTGGATGCGACGAATGATCCGATCGGCGATCCGGTGATGGCCGTGGTCGGAGTCAGCGCCCTGCTGCTCGCCGTCGGCGTTCTCACCCGGCCCGGCCGCCGGCTCCGCCGCGGTGGCGCCTCGGCTCGACGGGCGGATCCACTCGACCTCTCCGTGCTGTCCGAGCTGTTGGCGCTGCTCCGTCTGGGAGTCGACGCCGGACTCTCGCTCGGGGGCGCGACCGCCCTGGCGCTCGACTCCCTTGCGGACGCGGAGACGTCCTCCGAGCGCCGGATGCTAGAAGGCGGCGGGTCGGTGATCGAGGTACTCGAGTCGCTCGCGGGGCGCGGCGGCCGCTCTGTCGGCCTCGATGCGCTCGTGGTGTCGGCTCGGTACGGCCTCCCGATCGGCGCCGCGCTCGAGCGGGCCGAAGCCGATGCTGTCGCAGAGCTCCGGAGACGCACCGAGACAGGCATCAGACAGCTCCCGGTCCGCCTCTTGTTCCCGCTCGTGCTCTGCGTCCTACCGGCGTTCGTTCTCGTCGGCGTCGCCCCCGTCGTGGTGGCGGCGTTGCGGGTGTGACTTCCCGTTCTTCCCCCAGAGAGCTTCCCCTCCCCTCCCGACCAACTCAGGAGACGTCCATGAACAACAACCCAGAGAGTTCGGCACCACTGCTCACACCGCAGACGGCCGCGACCAAACCGAGCGAGTCACGCGGCGACGAAGGCCAGGCCACCGCCGAGTACGCGCTTCTGACAGGCGCGATCGCGCTCGTCATCACGGCCGTCACGGCGTGGGCGGCGAGCACCGGCAAGATCGCCCGGCTCCTCGACCTGGTGTTCGATCACCTGGCCCGCGGGATCGGGTGAGGCGTGGGAGAGGCGAGCGCGGTCAGGCCACGGCCGAGCTTGCGCTCGTCACCCCACTCGCCGTGCTGCTCCTGCTCTGTGTGGTGCAAGTCGGGCTGGTGGCGAGGGATCAGATCCTCGTCACCCACGCGGCGCGGGCAGGAGCACGAGCCGCGGCGGTCGATCCGCGACCCGCTGTCGCCGCGGCAGCTGCGCGGTCATCGGGTGACCTCGCGAGCGAGAGGATGACCGTGCACACGGGTCAGAGTAGGGGTGATGTGACCGTGATGGTCACCTACCACGCCCCCACGTCGGTACCTCTCATCGGTGCGATTCTGGGGGATGTGGAGCTCCGCGCGAGCTCCACATTCCGAGTCGAACGCTGAGTTCTCGAAATCGCCCCAAAGTTCGTCTTGCACGATCGCGTCCAGCGCGGTTCAATGACAAGCGTGTAATTACGGGCCGGTGATCCGGTCCCGGGCGGACTCGTGGCGGAGTGGATCGGACAGCGATGGCGTTTGTCGAAGACAGCAACGAAGAGGTCGTCGAGAAGAGTTGGTGGGACTACGCCAACTGCCTCGGGGTGGACCCTGACCTCTTCTTTCCCGAGCGTGGGGCGAGCACCAAAGAGGCGAAGGAGGTCTGTCGCGGCTGTGTCGTGCGCGAGGACTGCCTCGAGTACGCACTCAGCCACGGTGAGAAGTTCGGTATCTGGGGTGGGATGAGCGAGCGCGAGCGCCGCCGTCTCCGCCGCCAGCGGGCGCTCGCTCGTCGCGCCGCCGCAGGCCAGGCCGGGTAACGGCCCGTCGACCCCGCTGGTAGCCTGAGCTGCCATGGGAAGTCTTGGTGCACCGGAGCTACTTGTCATTCTCGTGATCGTTCTACTGCTGTTCGGTGGTGCGAAGCTGCCCAAGCTAGCCCGCTCCCTCGGCCAGGCTCAGAAGGAATTCAAAGAAGGCGTCCAGGACGCCTCGACGGACTCCGACGAGGCCTGACCGACGCCCACCGGCTCGGGCGGTGATCGCATGGCGGGACGCGCGGTCGTCGCGGGTGCATCTGGGGAATTCGTGGGAACCGTCGTGACGCGCCCGTCGTTGAGAGAAACGAGAAGGCACGCACCGGTTCGTGGGTGCCGAGCACAGTGGTGAACGACACCCGGAGGTCACGTCGCCGTCGCCGCCCGTCCGCGGGAGGGGTCGAGGATGTGCCCAGCTGGGAGGAAGTCGCCCAGGAGCACGGCGCCTTCATCTACACCGTTGCGTACCGACTCACCGGCCAACCCGACGATGCCCACGATCTGGTGCAGGAGGTGCTGCTCCGAGTGCGACGCGGACTGCGAACCTACCAACCCGGCTCGATGCGCGGCTGGCTCAGCCGCATCACCACCAATGCGTTCCTCGATGATGTTCGACGCAAGCAGCGTCGGCCTACCGACGCGTTGCCCGACGACCCCGAACGCGTGCTCCCGAAGTCTGCTGCTGCCGACGAAGTTCTCGCGGCCCGGGGGCTCAACGAAGAGATTCAGACAGCCATCACTGCGCTCCCCGAGGAGTATCGAGCCGCAGTGGTGTTGAGCGACGTCGTCGGCCTGAGTTACCAAGAGGTGGCCGACGCGCTCGATGTGCCCGTGGGTACCGTACGGAGCCGGATCCACCGTGGTCGCTCGCGCCTTCGGGAGGCGCTCGCATGAACCCGAATTCCGGCGGGCCGCCCGATCCCTTCGACGACACCAATGGCGCCGACGGTCTCGACCCGCGCCTCAGTGCCTTCCTCGACGGCGAGCTCGACCCGCTCGAAGAGCACGACGTTCGACAGCTGCTCGAAACCTCGGCCGAAGCGCGCGCCGAGTACGGGGCGGTGCGAGATGCACGCGACATGGTGCGCGACCTTCCGCTACTCGAGCCACCCCCCGACGTCGCAGCCCTCTTCGACGCCGTCGAGCGTAGTGCTTCGGTGTCGCCGCTGGTCGGGCCGGCGAGAACCCGCCGGGCGCGGGCCCGTGCCGTTGCCTTGAGTGTCGTTGCGACGGCCGCGTTCTGGGGTGTCGTTGTGAGCTCCAGCATCACCGCCGCCGTGACGCCGTCGCTCGACGGTGCGATCGCGGCCCACACTCTCGCTCCTTCGCTGGGTGGCGACGACGCGGCCATGGACGACGTCGCGATGGACGATGTGGACATGCCGGTCGAGGCTCCCGGCAGCATGAGAATGGTCCACGTCCAGCGACGCGGCCGCAACACGCATGCGATCTACAGCGACGGAGAGCGCCAGATCAGCGTCTTCGAGGAGCCAGGCCACGTTCGCTGGGACGAACTTCCGCCCGGCGAACCGATCGACCTCAACGGCTCCCGCGGCTGGCACGGGTCAGTCGATGGCTACGAGGTCTTTGTCGTGCAGCGTGGCCGGCGGGTATACACGATCGTTGCTCAGGCCCAGGCCGACGAGATGAAGATGATGGGCGACCTCAGCGATGCGATGCCCGAGGACGACACATCGCTGCTCGACCGGGTACGCGACGCGTCCTACGACGTCGTCACCGTGTTCGGCCTGCGCGGCTGACCAGCTGACCAGTCCGATCTGGTCTCCACGGGACGTGTGCTGCGGCTCCTCGGCGAGTCAGGCGGTCGCGCGCGCCATGGCGTCGAGCCGACGCTGCTTCAGGATTCGGCGGCGCTGCCGCTCAGAGGTACCGCCCCACACGCCGTGGTCGATGCGGTTGCGCAACGCGTACTCGAGGCACGGCTGCTGCATCGGGCACTCGTTGCAGATCTTGCGTGCCTTCTCGACTCCGACCCCGTCACTGGGGAAGAAGGTCGACGGGTGTTTCTCTGCGCACAGGCCGTTGGCCATCCATTCGGTGGTCATGACGTGTCCTCCGTCTCACCACTACTGACGAACGAGACTCCCGAGCGGTTCCAAGATGTCGCGATTTATCCCAATTTTTTGGGAAGGGCGCCCTGTCGCAAACTCTCGCGGGTCCCAGATCCAGCGACTCGCGCTCTGCGGTAATCCGCAGATGGGGCAGTACCATTTGCGGGTCGTTGAGAAGGAGCCCCGGTGACCGACGTCGAGACGCCCGAAGAACTGCCGCCGCCCGAGGTCGGGATTCGCGTCGTGTATCTGGGCCCGGTGGCGCCCCATTGGGAGATTCAGGGTCTCTACGGCGAGGAAGCCGACGTGGCCGAGTTCCGTCGTCGCACGATGGCCCGACTCCAGCTGCTGCCGCCTCACGATCCGCAGTTCCGTCGCAACCGCGAGCGGGTCGCCCGCGATGCGGAGCGTGAGAACTACGAACTCGAGTGGGATCTGGGCGTTCCCGAAGAGGACTGAGCCCGTGAGGGTGCTCGTCACCAACGACGACGGTGTGGGCTCCGAGGGCTTGTGGGCGCTCGCTCGACGGGTGGTCGCCGCGGGCCATGAGGTCGTGGTTGCCGCCCCCATGGTCGACATGACGGGGATGGGCGCGGCGATCGGTGGCGAGCTCGGCAACGACGAGATGCGGTACGAGCGCGTCGATCGGTCCGATCTCGGCTCGGCCTCCTGCTTCGCTGTGGACGGTCCGCCCGCCCTCTGTGTGATCCTCACCCAGCTCGGCGCGTTCGGTGATCCCGTTCAGCTGGTGGCAAGCGGGGTCAATCCGGGGATGAACGCGGGCCGCTCCACCCTTCACTCCGGCACGGTCGGCGCAGTCATGACTGCCGTGAACAACGGAGCCCATGGGATCGCGGTGAGCCAGGACCACCTCGCAGCCGGCCACCCAGCCGATGAGTTCCAATGGGATACGGCCACCCACCTGGTCCCTGAGATCATCGAACGGGTGGCGGCGGTGGACAAGGGTCGGCGGGCGGTCAACGTCAATGCGCCCAACGTGCCGCTCGATCGGATCGACGGCGTCGCGACCACGAGCCTCGCCAAGTGGGGCGATGCAGCCGGTGTGCTCGAACACCTCGAGGAAGGCAAGCTGCGCTTCGTCCGACAGCCGGGCGCTCGTGCCCCGATACCTGGCACCGATCACGCTGCGGTGCGTGAGGGCCAGATCGCAGTTGCCGAATTGATCGGCTTTCGGGTCGCGGATTCGGACCTCGAGCTGGACGGCCTCACGGTCTGATCAGGCGAGGCCGGCGAGTCGTTCACCGGTTGTTCACTCACTCCGTGGCAGCCGTTCACCTGATCAACCGAGACCCGTCACCCGCCCTCCCTACCGTGCTCTCCGTGCAACGACATCCACACTTTCCCCCCCGACGTCGCCGGATTCTCCTCACGGCACTCATCGGCGTTCTCGCCCTGTTCGCCGCAGCCTGTGGCGACTCCGACTCTGGTGACTCGAGCAGCTCGGACTCCGATGGATCAGGTGGCCTCAGCGGCTCGATCTTCATCACCGGGTCCTCAACCGTCGAGCCGGTGACCAACCTCCTCGCAGAATCGTTCGCTGCGGCCAACCCGAGCGTGGCGTTCAGCGTGCAGGGTCCTGGTTCTGGTGACGGGCACAAGGCCGCCTGCGCCGGTGAGGTTCCGATCTGGAACAGCTCCCGTCAGATCAAGGACTCCGAGGCCGAATGCCTGGCCGAGGCCGGCATCGACTTCATCGAGCTCCGGGTGGGCATCGATGGCATCTCGGTGATCACCTCAGCGGAGAACGACGCGATCGATTGCCTCGACTTCGAGGACCTCTACAGCCTGATCGGGATCGAGTCGACGGGAATCGGGTCCTGGGCCGACGCCAACGATCTCAACGTCGCCCTCGGCGGTGAGGGTTCGTTCCCCGACGCCGACCTCGAGATCTTTGCTCCGGGCGAAGAGTCGGGCACCTTCGACAGCTTCGTGGAGATCGCCCTCGAGGGCGTCTGGGAAGCCCGTGTCGAGAGCGGTGACGCCGACGAGAACTTCGCAGTCCGGCCCGACTACAACGCGTCGGCCGACGACAACGTCATCATCGACGGGGTAGCGGGCAACGGGACCAGCCTCGGCTGGGTGGGCTTCGCCTTCGCCGATCAGAACCGTGAACGGGTGAGGCTCGTGGAGATCGACGGTGGAGACGGATGCACCGCCCCGACCCCTGAGACCATCGCGAGCGCCGCCTTCCCGATCAGCCGCTTCCTCTACACCTACATCGATGCGGGTCAGGCGGATGATCCGGCGGTGAAGGCGTTCGTCGACTACATGCTGAGCGACGAGGGCCAGGCGTTCGTCATCGAAGCCGGATACGTCAACCTCGATCCCGCCGACCTCGAGCAGGGCCGCTCCAACTGGTCCAACCGCACCACCGGTCGGACGTTCTAGGCTCCCGCCCGGTGTTTCGGACCGCTGACCCCCACGGCGACCCTGGCCGCTCGTGACGACGACCCTCTCCATCGACGAACTCCAGACCGCACGCGGGCGGCGGGCGCGTGCGTCCGCCGCCCGGTGGGTGTTCCTGTCCGCCGCCGCGGTGACGGTGTTGGTGAGCCTGCTCATCATCTGGACGATCGCGTCCGAGGCCTGGTCGTTCGCGAGCGAGGTGGCGCGCGATCAGCTGTTCGCGATCGGCTGGTACCCGCGTCGCGGGCTGTTCGACCTGAGCACGCTGCTCGTCAACTCAGCTCAAATCTCGGCGGTGGCCATGATCGTGGCGATCCCGTCGGGACTCGGCGCCGCCATCTACCTGGCCGAGTACGCACAACCGCGGGTACGCCGTGTGATGAAGCCGACGCTCGAGCTGCTGGCGAGCGTGCCGAGCGTTGTGCTCGGCGTCTTCGCGATCAGCTTCATCACCCCGTCGTTGCTGAGCAACTTCTTCGACGACATCAACTTCTTCAACAAGCTGGCCGCAGGGATCGCCGTCGGCCTCCTCGTCATCCCGTTGATCGCCTCCATCTCGGAGGATGCTCTGCGGGCGGTGCCGAACTCTCTCCGCGAAGCGAGCTCGGGTCTCGGCGCCCGCAAGGTCACCACCACGATCCGGGTCGTTCTTCCCGCGGCGCTCTCCGGGCTCATGGCGGCGGCAATCGTCGGGTTCAGCCGGGCCATCGGAGAGACGATGGTGGTCACGATCGCTTCGGGCGGCGGTGACACCTCGTTGTTCAACACCAGCCTCTTTGAGTCGGGTGGCACGATCACCTCCGCCATGGCGTCCCTCGGGCTCGGTACCGATCAGGTGGCCGGCAACGATCTGGCGTTCCAGAGCCTCTACTTCCTCGGGGCCCTGCTCTTTCTCATCACCCTGGGCCTCAACCTCATCGGCAACGCGATCGTGAATCGCCTGAGGGAGAAGTACTGATGGCCGTCGTCACCACCCCCGGTCAGGTGGCACGCACCACCGCCGCGGATCTGGAGAAGAGGGCCGGCGCGGATGTGGCGGGCGCTGTCTTCAAATGGACCCTGATCGGTGCCACGACCTTCGCCACTGCGTTCCTGGGCGTGTTGCTCCTCGTGATGGTGGTGGACGGCTGGAGCGTGCTGTCGGGGAGTCTCGGGCATTTCCTCACGCACGGCTTCTCGCAGTCGGCAGACAACACCGGCGTGTGGCAAGGGATTCTCGGGTCGCTCCAGATCGCGCTCGTCACGCTGGTCTTGGCGGTTCCGATCGGTGTCGCGACCGCCATCTACCTCGTCGAGTACTCCGGCGGGAGCCGCTTCGCTCGACTCGTCGAGCTCAACGTCCGCAACCTCGCCGGCGTGCCATCGATCGTCTATGGACTCCTCGGGCTCGCAGTGTTCGTGCAGACGCTCGAGAACTTCACACAGGGACGCACCGTGGTGGCGGGCGGGATGACCCTCGCCGCAATGGTGCTGCCGATCGTGGTGATCACGAGCGTCGAGGCACTCAAGGCCGTGCCCCAGGAGCTGCGCGAGGCCGCATACGGCGTGGGGGCGACCAAGTGGGAGGTCGTGTCCAAGCAGGTCGTCCCAGCAGGCGCCTCGACGATCCTCACTGGAACCGTCCTCGCCCTCGCCCGCGCGCTGGGCGAAGCGGCGCCCCTCATTCTCGTCGGCGCCGCCACCGGGTTCATCTCCTTCGGCGACGCCAACTGGCTGGAGACATTCACCGGGCCCTTCACAGCTCTTCCGGTCCTGATCTTCAACTTCGCCCGCCAACCGGGCGAGGAGTGGGCAGCCAACGCCGCCGCGGCGTCGGTCGTCATTCTGGTGGTGGTCCTCATGGTCAACGGGTTCGCCATCTACCTGCGCAACAGATTCGAGAAGAAGTGGTGAATGTGAACGAGCCCATCGCAGGCCGCAGAGCGGAGTCCTTCGTGAGCGTTCCCATCAGCGATGATGTGGCTGCGATGAACACGGAGCACGCGACCGACCAGCAGTCACCCCACGACGCGGTCTTCGCCGTCGAGGACCTCGAGGTCTACTACGGGGAGTTCCGAGCCCTGAAGGACGTCTCCCTCGACATCAATATGCACGAGGTCACGGCCTTCATCGGACCGTCGGGCTGTGGCAAGTCGACCTTCCTGCGTTGCTTCAATCGGATGAACGATCTCATCGAAGGCGCGAGGGTCGAGGGGCGGATCGACTACCACGGCGTTGACCTGTACGACGAGCGGGTCGATCCGGTCGAGGTGCGGCGTCGGGTGGGCATGGTCTTCCAGAAGCCCAACCCGTTTCCCAAGTCGATCTACGACAACATCGCATACGGGCCCAAGCTCGCCGGAGCCAAGAAGGGCGACCTCGACGACATCGTCGAACGCTCGCTGCAACGAGCGGCCCTGTGGGACGAGGTGAAGGACCGGCTGAAGTCGTCCGCGTACGGCCTGTCGGGCGGTCAGCAGCAGCGTCTGTGCATCGCCAGGGCGATCGCTGTCCAGCCGGACGTGGTGCTGATGGACGAACCCTGCTCTGCGCTCGATCCGATCGCCACCGGCCGGATCGAGGAGCTGATCGGCGAACTCACGAGCGACTACACGATCGTGATCGTCACCCACAACATGCAGCAGGCGGCGCGTGTGAGCGATCGCACCGCCTTCTTCTCGGTACAGCTCAACGATGAGGGGATGCGGACCGGTGAGCTGATCGAAGTCGGCGAAACCCGAGCGATCTTCACGAACCCTGCGGACTCCCGTACCGAGGCCTACATCACCGGCAAGGTCGGCTGAGCCGTCGTCGGTACGCTCTTTCGAGGGAGCCCACGCCCATGAGCAACGACGAGACCCGTACGCAATTCCAGACCCTCCTGGAACAGCTGCGCACCGACCTGGTGCACATGGGCGCGATGGTCATCGAGGGCATCTCCGCAGTGACTGAGGCGCTCCTCGCTGTCGACGTCGCCGCCTCAGATCAAATCGTGACCGCCGACGACGAGTTGGACCTCCTCAGCCTCGAAGCCGAGGAGATGTGCATCGAGATGCTGGCGCTGCAGCAGCCCGTTGCGATCGACCTCAGGACGATCGTCACGGATCTGAAGATGGTCGCCGAGATCGAACGCTCCGGCGACCTGGTGACCAACATCGCCAAGGCGATCCCGCGCATCCAGGGGGTGGAGCTGGAGCCTCGCCTCCGGGGTCTCATCGATCGGATGCGCGAGCAGGCCGTGAAGTTGTTCGGTCTGGCGATCGACGCGTACTCGGAAGGCGACGCCGGGCTCGCGTCGGCCCTCGGCGATCTCGACGATCGGCTCGACGATCTCCACAACGACTTCATCGACACCGTTTTCTCCAGCCGGACCGACCGTTTGCTGACCACGCAACAGGCGGTGCAGCTCGCGGTGATCGGGCGGTTCTACGAACGCATCGGCGACCACGCGGTCAACATCGGTGAGCGCGTTCAGTACCTCGTGACGGGCGAACTCCCCGAGCACGCAGGTGCGCAGCGGGCCCGTGCTCGGCGGGAGGCGGAGAGCGCCGGATGACTGTGCTCCTCGCCATCGCAGCTGCTGCTCTCGCCGCTGCGCTGGCGGCGTCCTGGGTTCGCTGGACGATGTGGAAGCGCAACATCGGCCGGCGCCTCAACCGGGTGGTCCTGCAGCTCGATCCCGCCCCCGTGGCCGACGACCTCTCGCTTCCGGATCTCGTGGGGCGGATGGAAGGTACGGCCGAACGCTTCTCGATCGACTCCAACCTGGCCCAGGAGGAACAACGCCGTCTGCTGCTGGCCCTGGACGAGCTCACCGTGGGAGTCGTGGTCGCCGACCAGGACGGCACCATGCTGGTCCGCAACCCCGTGGCGGATGAGTTTCTCGCGGCGCGCCATGCCGCCGCCCTCGTCGGCGCAGCGGTGACCGACCTGCTCCAGGTGGCCAGCGGCGGTCGTGGCGGCGAACGGACCGTGAACCTGACCGGTCCACCCGCGCGGGTCATCGAGGTCCGTTCGCATCCCCTTTTCGACAGCCAGCGACCCATGGGCGCCGTGGTCGTGATCGAGGACAGCACCGAAGGCGACCGACTCGACCGGGTTCGCCGTGATTTCGTCGCCAACCTGAGTCACGAGCTGCGGACTCCCGTGGGAGCGATCGCGCTGTTGAGCGACACCCTGGCAGGCGAGGACGACCCCAAGGTGCGGGCTCGGCTCGTGGAGCGCATCGGGCTCGAGGCGGAGCGCGTCGGCCACATCATCGATGATCTTCTCGAGCTGAGTCGCGTCGAGCTCGACGGTTCGCCTCGACAGGACCTCGTGGACGCGGAGGCGCTGCTCGCCGAGGTCGCCGACCAAACCGCGCAGACCGCCGATCTCCGCGAGATCAAGCTTCTACGCCTGCCCGCTGCAGCGGAGCTTCGTCTCCTGGGTGACCGAGGTCAGCTTGTGCGCGCGCTCGGCAACCTCGTCGACAACGCCATCAAGTACAGCGACCCAGGTGGGTCTGTGGAACTGGCTGCTCTGCAGAACGGCTCATTCGTGGACATCGTGATCCGCGACCAGGGAATCGGGATCCCCCAACACGAGCACGAGCGGGTGTTCGAGCGCTTCTACCGGGTCGACAAGGCGCGCTCACGCTCGACCGGCGGCACCGGGCTCGGCCTGAGCATCGTTCGCCATGTGGTTGCCAACCACGGTGGTGAGATCTTGATCCGCTCGCGTGAGGGCGAGGGAGCGACGTTCACACTGCGACTCCCGATGGGGGTCTCCTCGTGACGTCGGTCCTCGTGGTGGACGACGAGCCGAGTTACGCGGACGCACTCACGGTGAGCCTCCGCCGCGAGGGCTTCGATGTGACAGCAGTCGCGGATGGCAGCGCTGCGATGGCCGCGATCGAGAAGAGTCCACCGGACTTGATCCTCCTGGACGTCATGCTTCCCGGCATGTCCGGCATCGACATCTGCCGCGAGATCCGCAAGACATCGAGGGTGCCGGTGATCATGGTCACCGCCCGAGGTGAGGAGATCGACGCCGTCGTCGGCCTCGAGGTGGGCGCCGACGACTATGTCACCAAGCCGTACCGATTGAGGGAGCTCGTGGCCCGCATGCGGGCAGTGCTCCGGCGGGGGGGCGGTTCTGTCGAGGGCTCCGACGACGAGATCGATGCGGTCTTGCGTGAAGGCGATCTGGAGCTCGATCTCGGCAGACACGAGCTTCGGGTGCGGGGCGAGCTGGTGACGTTGGCGCTCAAGGAGTTCGAGCTGCTGGCGTACCTGCTCGAGCGCTCGGGTCGGGTCGTCACACGCGACAGCATCATGCAGAACGTGTGGGGCTACGACTACCTGGGCGACACGAAGACCATCGACGTCCACGTGAAGCGGCTTCGGAGCAAGATCGAAGAGGATCCCGCCAGACCCACGCGGATCACCACCATTCGCGGCGTCGGCTACCGCTACGAAAGATCGGCCTGACTCAACCCTTGCGGCGGAATCGCGACTGCTTGCGCATGGGCTGCTCGTCGATCGGCGGAGCGGTGAGGAGCTCGGGATCCGGATTCTCGACGACTCGCATGCCGAGGTCGGCCGGCGGCTCGATGATCTGACCTGCGGTCGGCGCGGGAAGGTCGACCGGTGGGGTCGCGGCCGGTTCGGCTGGCGGAGCGGTGGGGTCCGGCGCAGGCAGGCTGTTCACTTCGCCGTCTGTCACCGATGGTGCCGGCATGTCCAGCGCGGCTTCGGTCGGCGGAGCCAGCTCGGTCACCTCGGGCCCGAGGCCCATGATGTCGGCCGCCTCGTCCGAGGTCATCTCAACCTCGGGCGATGCCTCCTCGGCCCCACGACGTGAACGACGGCGACGGCCCTTCCTGTCCTCGGAGTTCGAGACCGCATCCGAGTCGACGGCGTCGGGAGCCCTGTCCTTGGAGCGGCGACCCATGAAGCCTCGGCGTCGCTCCGGTTCCTCTTCGACGACCAGCTCCGCCGAGGGTTCTGCGGACACCGCTGTCTCGTCGAGCGAGGTAGGTGGCACGACTTCGATCGGGTCGCCCGTCGGCGGTGCGGCCAAGAGGTCGTCGGTCAGGGTGTCGGTCAGATCGTCGAGGCCCGTGGCCTCCGCAGTCACCGCGACCCCGTTCGGGTCGGGGAGCGATCGATCGAGAATCACGTGCTCCTCGGTCGGCGGCGGGAGGTCCACCGACTTGGGATCGTTGGAGCGGCGACGACCTCGACGGCGACCTTTGGTGTCCTCTGACACGACCGGGTTGACGGTGTCGTCGACGGCGCGTCGCCCGCGGCGGCCCCGTCTGCGCTCGGTCTCGGTCGGGAGGGCGCCAGTGACGACGTCGTCGACGGCGATGGGACGCAGAGCAGCGGCCGCGGTGACGCGACCGGGAATGATGTCGTCGTATGCGGGATCCCAGCGCTGTGGGGTCACCGTCCGAGGCTGTGGCGCCTCGGGCGCTGACGGCTCGGCCGCGATGGGTACTTCGGCGGCAGGCGCGGCGAGAATCTCCTCCAACCAGGGGTCGGCCTCGGTGTCCACCGGATCCGGCGGGGGTGAGATGTCGAGCGGTGCGAGCTCCGCATCGCTGACCAGCGAGGCTGGGGGTGGCGGCACCGCGAGGGGGTCGACGGGCGTGGTCTGCGGCGCCGGTTCGATGTGCTCGCGCGGCTCTTGTGGCGCCTCCATGGCCGGCGGCTCTGGATCCGGCTCGGACGCGATCTCGAAGCTCGGTGTGTGGGGCTCGGGTTCCGGCTCGGTGACGGGGTCCTCGAGGGAGTCGAACCAGTTCTCCTGGGCCGGGCTTTCGGCTTCGGACTGGTCGCTGAAGAAGCTGCTGAGATCCGGGAGTTGCACGTCGTCCTCGGTCGGGTCGATCGGCACCGCCGCGTCGGTGTCTGCTGCCGGTTGCTCGGGCTCAGTCGCCGCGGGGGGAGTGTCGATTCCGGCGAACCAGTCGTCCGGGCTCGGCGCAACGGCCGGCGAGGCCGATGGTTCGGCGTGGACCGTTGGGGGTGCGACGACCCCGGCCGGATTCGAGTCGACGGGGTGTTCGGGTTCGTCGGTGGCCTCGGGCTCATCGGGGGTCGACTCTTCGAGCCCGCGGACCAGTGCCTCCATCGATTCCTTGACGTCGTCGAGCGACTCCGTGCGCGCTTGATCCTCCGGTGGGAGATCCTGCGCTGCGTCCGCGTCGTTTGGCTCGTTGTTCTCGCCGTAGACGTTGCCGAGAAAATTGGAGAGACCACTCATCGCTGATCGCAGTCGTCCAGATCGAGGGTCGCGTAAGGATGAACAATTCGCGGCGCCCGGCTGAACGTCATGCCCTCTGGGTTCTTTCGAGCGGAGTCGCCGCTTACAGTGGCCGTCGTGAACGGCGAGCCGCGGCCGACCCGGCGGAGCATGAACTCGGGCCGAGGAGCCGAAGCGTTCGTCGTGAGCCCCTTCACCCGGCTCGCTCGGGTGCACATTCTCGGTGCTGGGGGCGATGCGCTCATCGCCATCGCGCTGGCCGGATCGCTGTTCTTCAACCTCGACCCCGCTGCCGCCCGCCCCAAAGTGGCTCTGTATCTGCTGCTCACGATCGCCCCTTTCGCCATCGTCGGGCCTCTCATCGGTCCGCTCATCGACCGGGCTCGTGGTGGCCGGCGCGGCATGGTGATCGTGAGCGGGATCGGCCGGGCGATTCTCGCGGCGCTGATGATGCGCCACCTCGACTCGCTTCTCCTCTTTCCCGAAGCGTTCGGGGCGCTGGTGCTCGGGAAGACCTATCACGTGGCCAAGAGCGCTCTCGTCCCGGGCTTGGTCAAGGAGAAGGACGACCTCATCGAGGCCAACTCCAAGCTGTCGCTGCTGAGCGGGGTGGGAGGGTTCCTCGCCGCCGGTCCCGGGCTGCTGCTCAGCTTGCTCGGCTCCCAATGGGTTCTGGGCGCCGCAACGATCGTGTTCCTGTTCATGGTCCCGGTGGGTATGCGCATTCCGCGCTTGCAGGTGGCGGCCGAACCTCTCGACATCAACGAGCGGAGCGAGCTTCGATCGACCGGGATCGTGATGGCTGCGTCGGCGATGGCCGTGCTGCGAGGCATGACCGGCTTCACCCTCTTCCTGATCGCGTTCTGGCTGCGGACCGAGGACGCGTCGACCGCCTGGTTCGGCGCGATGATCGTCGCGAGCTCGGTGGGGCAGCTCTCTGGAGCGATCACCGCGCCCCACCTGAGAAAGGTCGTGCGCGAGGAGTACCTGCTGGGCATCGTCCTGGGACTGTCGTCCCTGGTCGCCCTCCTGGTGGCGTTTCCGGCGGACCGTGTCTCGGTGTTCTTCTTCGCGATGGCGATCGGGCTGTCGGCTGGCCTGGGCAAGCTCAGCTTCGACGCGATCGTGCAACGCGATGCACCGGACGCGAATCAGGGCCGGTCGTTCGCCCGGTTCGAGACCCGCTTTCAGCTCACGTGGGTGCTCGGCGGCATCGTGCCCGTGGTCGCCCCCAACGGCATCCTTCCCGTTCGAGCGGGATTGATCGTCCTCTGTGTCGCGAGCGGGGTCGCCTGCTTCCTCTACTTGGGCGGGCTCTGGGCTCTGCGCCGTGGCCGGCGCACGCCGTTCCAGGTGGTGGCGTCGAGACTCTGGACGGTGGCCCGGTACGAGCGCGTCAAAGCGCGGCTACCTGCACGCGTCGGCGGCGCCCTTCCGCTTCCTGCCGCGCAGACATCGATCGATCCGCCCGCTGACGACCCGCCTGATCGCGAGCCACCAGCGGTGTGATGCCGCGGGTCGTCAGTCCGAGTCGTCGGGCAGGTCGATCCTCGCCAGCCACAGCCCTGCAGCCTCGACCTCGTTGGGTGTCGGCAGGGTGCGGGGGGATTCCCACAGCCGTGCCAGGCCTTCCTCGCCGGATCGTTCGACCACGCCCGCGACGAACCCCTGGCCGCGCTCGACCAGATCGGCGCGCAGGTCGACACCGAGCAGCCGTTCGACGAAGCGATCGCTCGCGCTGGCGGTGACCCGGCGACGCCGGAAGGCTTCGACCAAGCTGTCGTAGGAGCCGATCAGGCCTCGCCCCACCTGCTCCATGATGTGATCGGTGTACCCCACGATCACGGCGAGAAGAGCCTCCAGATCCGGGACCACGGCCGCCTGTTCGGTACTGCGCATTGCACCGAGGAGCGCTTCGGGGTCGCCGAGGACCTGCTGCATCTGCCGCTGGAGGTCTTCGGGATCTCCGGCGCCGAGCTCCATTTGGGAGAGGCGTTCCTCGATGGCGTGCGGATCGTGGTGGAAGCCGTCGATGTAGCGGCCGAGGAGGTCGTTGACCTGGGCGCGGACGTGGGGAACCGCCAGCACGGAGTGCATCGTGAGCTCGTGGACGCACACCCAGAGGCGGACGTCGTCTTGTGGGATGCTCCACTCGTCGGCGAACTCGGCCAGGTTGGCCGCCACCACGAGGATCCGGTCGCCCTCCCGCGGAATCGGCAGGTCGTAGATGCCGAAAGTTCGGATGGAGAGGTGGCCGGCCATCGAACCGGCGCTCATGGCCATCATCATGGGGTTCAGGAACTGGAACAGCCCGCCGAGCAGCTGAGCCTCCGGTCCAGCTGAAAGGTCGTCAGGAGGGCTCGCCTTGAGCCGGACCGCCAGTCGCTCCATCAGTGGACGCTGCGATTCGAGCGTCTCGCGCGCCCACTCGGAGCGGGTGACAGCGTCGATCCGAACCGGGCTTCCGCTGCTCGTGGCGTCGAGACCGGTTGCCGTCGCCACCTGGAGCTCAGCAACGCGGGCGAGCTCGGTGAGGCGCACTCGATCCGTGGGATCGACGTTGGTTTCGGGTGTTCCGCCCGTCGCCAACTGGCGCGCGAACTGCTGTGCCGCTTCCCAGTTGATGGGCCCCTGCGTCTGGAACATCTTGGCCAGATCGCCGAGGAATGGGAGCCCGCCAAAGGGGTTCTCGTCGTCGAGGGGGTCGTCGTCGGACACACGAGCATGGTAGGCCGGTGCCCATGAACCTCCACGTCGACCCGCGGTCGCTGAGGACATCAGCCGGTAGGCGAAGGTCTGAGATTCCAGAGTCGCTGCACTCCGCTCTTGTCGCCTTCGGCGACGGGCCGCTCGGGCCACGCCTCCGATCCGGTCCTCGCTGGCGCTCCTCCCTACTCGCGCAGCTCCTGAGCCCGGTGGTGAAGCGCTGTCGATGAGCGCTGTCGCGGTCGTCGGATCCTCGGGGGCGCTGGGTCGACAGGTGGTCACCGGGCTCGCTGCCGCGTTCGGGCGGGTCGTCGCGATCGACCGCGCGCCGGCGGTGGGCGCGCTGCCGTCTGTCCGGGCGGTGATGCTCGACGTGCTCGCGGAGCCGCATCGACTGCGGGATGCCTTGGCCGATGTGACGGCGATCGTCCACTTGGCGTTTCAGCCAGACGATGGCGACCACCGCACGCTGCGCGCTGTGTTGTCTGCGGCGACCGATGCCGGTGTCGAACACGTGACTCTCGTCAGCAGCGCAATGGTCTACGGGGCCTGGCCGAACAACCCGGTGCCGATCTCGGAGGACGCGGCGGTACGACCCAACCCGACGACGGCGTTCGCGGTCCACAAGGCCGATGCGGAGCGCGCGCTTCTCGAGTGGCGCGATCACTCCGAGGACCGGAGGGCGGCGATCCTGCGACCGGCGGCCGCAGCTGCGGAATCCGAGAGCAGCCTCATCGGTGAGGCCATGCTCGCCGCGGCCCCGATCCGCACGGGCCAGGACGACCCGCCGATTCAGTTCGTGCACGTCGAGGACCTCGCGAGCGCTGTCGTGATCGCCGCCGCGGATCAACTCGACGGTGCGTTCAACGTCGCGCCCGACGGCTGGCTGTCGGCCCGCGAGCTACGTGAGCTGCTTGGCGCGCGGCCGAAGATTCGCGTGCCGATCCCGCTCCCGCGGCGGTTCGACCGATTCGTCGGACGGCGGGTGGGGAGGCCCGTGCCGACAGGGCTTCTGCCCTACACCCGCTACCCGTGGGTGGTTGCCAACGATCGACTCCGCAGCCACGGGTGGAGGCCGCGGTTCGGCAACGATCAGGTCTTCGTGGCAGCCGACGCCGGAATGCCGTGGGACAGCATGAACGCCCGCCAACGGCAGTACGTGTCGCTCGGTATCGGGGGCGCCGTCGTCGTTGGCCTGATCGTTGGTGCAGCTCTCGCGATCCGTCGTTGGCGTCGCCGCCGCTAGTTGAGCTGGCCGACAACCAGGTTCACCGCGACCCGTCGCCCATCGCGGAGCAGCTCCAAGGTGACGGTGTTGCCGGGTTCGAGCAGGCGGGCGTCGACGACGAGGTCGCTCATTCCTTCGACAGGACGGGCGTCGAGGGCGACGATGATGTCTCCCGCCATGATGCCGGCTCGCTCGGCAGGACCGTCCGGCCCCACCTCTTGAACCAGAACGCCGGTTGCGTGGCCCGATCCCGCCAATTGATCGCGACTTGCGTCGAGCCCGCGCAAGCCCAGGAATCCGTGTCTGGCGGCGCCCCACGTGATGATGTCGGTGGCGACCTCATGGGCGATCTCGACCGGGGTGGCGAATCCCAAGCCCTCGGCACCGACCTCGCTGACGGCGATCACCGTCGTGATGCCGACGAGCGCCCCCTCTGAGTCGACGAGGGCACCGCCCGACGAACCCGGTGAGATCGGAGCGTCGGTCTGCACGAGGTCGTAGAGCCAATCGCCGTTGGGTGACTGCAGGCGCCGGTTGACCGCGCTCACCACGCCGAGGGTCACGGTGGGTCCGCCGGCCAACCGCAAGGGCGAGCCGATGGCGATCGCGGGATCGCCGGCCCGCAGTTCGGTGGTGGTGCCCACGGCAGCGGGAACGAACGGTTCCGAACCCGACTGGGCGACCCGCAGGACCGCGATGTCGGTGAGGGTGTCCATTCCCACGAGGGTTGCGTCGAGCACGTCACCGTGGGCCATCACGACCCGGTAGTCGGTTCCGTCTTCGACGACGTGGGCGTTGGTGATGATGTGGCCGTCGTCACGAATGATGACACCGGAGCCCGACCCGATCGCCTGGCGGTTGAGGAAGACCTCGACCCGCACGACGCTCGGCGTGACTGCGGCGGCGATGTCGGCCACCGGCACGACGCCCACGGCGGCACCGGCTTGGCGGAACGAGCTCTGCACCGACTGCCGCTCCACGACCCGCTCGACCACCTCGGTGGTTCGCGGACCCACGAGCGTCATCACGCCAGCCGTGGCGGCCGCTCCCACCAGGCCTGCCGCGAACGCAACAACGACGATGCTGCGGTACGAGACCGTTCGCTTCGTGCTCGGCGCGGCCCCAGACGTCGAGGACTCCAGGTACCGAAGTTCGCTCGGGTGCCGCCAGAGGCGATCCTCGGGAGGGAGCGGGTAGGGCGCTGTCGGTGCGTCCTCGAACGACTCCTCGATGTCGTCGATGTGGTCGAACGGATCGGACCACGGGGGCCCGCCGGACAGCTCACCGGCACCCTCGGCGTCATCCGCGCCGTCGCCTCGGCCCTCGTCCTCCACGGCCGCAAGACTAACGACGGAGAGTGGCCACGCGTCCGCGGGCGAAAGTACCGTGTGCCCTCTGTGGTCTGTCGCGCCCGACGGCCTACCATTGCCGATTGTGACGCCGCCCGACTCGAGCGACACGTGGGTCGCCCTCACGCATGACGAGCTACCCGTCGGCGTGATGTACGACTGGTGCGTGCGCCCCGACTGTGGGGCTGTTGTGCTGTTTTCGGGAACGGTGCGCGATCACGCCGACCACCGCACGCAGGTGACCGAGCTCGAGTACGAGGCCTACGAAAGCCAGGTGGAGTCGCGGCTGGCTGCGATCGCCGAGGAGATTCGCGTGCGCTGGCCCGATGTTGGCCGGATTGCGCTGGTCCATCGGATCGGCGTGCTGGGGCTGGGGGAGTCCTCGGTCGTGGTCGCCGTGTCGGCACCCCACCGTCCCGCGGCCTTCGAGGCCGCTCGGTTCGGAATCGATTCGCTGAAGGCCACCACCCCGATCTGGAAGCGCGAGGTCTGGGAGGGTGGCGAGGACTGGGGCCTCGCGAGCCAGGACATCACCGATGTCGAGGCGTTCGGCGAGCGACCCGGGGCGGGGAGCGCGTCGTGCTGAGCCTCGCGTTCTTGTCGGTCGCCCTCGTCTTCCCTCTGATCGGCCTGATCATTCTCGGTCTCCGCGGTCGCCGGGCCCAGCCCTGGGAAGCGGGCATCGACGACTTCCAGGAGCGCCTCGACTCGCTCCGACCAGATCCTGCCGACGAGATCCAGTGGGCACTGCGACAGGTCGATGACGAGGGAAGGACCTCCGCTGGCTCGTGACCTCGCCATCGATCTCGGCACCGCCAACACGCTGGTGTACGAGCGTGGGCGCGGCATCGTGCTCAACGAACCATCTGTCATCGCTCTGAACGAGCGGTCCGGCGACGTTCTCGCCGTGGGCCGCGAAGCGTGGCAGATGATCGGCCGCACGCCCGCGTACATCGTCGCTGTTCGACCGCTCCGAAAGGGAGCGATCACCGACTTCGACACAACGCAGCGAATGATTCGCTTGATTCTTCAGCGGGTCGGTGTCGGCCGGTTCGGTAAGACCCGGGTCGTCGTGTGCGTTCCGTCGGTGATCACTCCCGTCGAACGTCGCGCGGTGACCGAGGCGGCGCGTCGCGCCGGGGCCTCAGACGTTCGCCTGATCGATCAGCCGATGGCGGCTGCCATCGGGTCGGGTCTTCCGATTCACGAGCCCGTCGGCAACATGGTCATCGACATCGGTGGCGGTACCGCCGAGACCGCGATGGTGTCCCTCGGCGGTGTCGTGTCGCTGAAGGCGATTCGCGTCGGGAGCTTCGACTTCGACGCCGCATTGCAGGGGTACGCCCGTCGCGTCCATGGCGTCGCGATCGGCGAGCGCACCGCAGAAGAGTTGAAGGTGCAGATCGGCAGCGCCTGGGCGGGCGAAGACGACTACGACGCCGAGGTGAAGGGCCGCGACCTCACCACCGGCCTACCGCGCATCTTTGTGGTGACACCCGAGCAGGTGCGGGCGGCGCTCGCCGAGCCCGTGCAGACGATCGTCGACTCGGTCGTCGACTGTCTCAGCCAGGCTCCGCCGGAGCTGTCACAGGACTTGATCGTCAACGGCATTCATCTCGTCGGTGGTGGGGGACTGCTCCGTGGACTGGGTCAGCGCATCAGCCACGAGGCGAAGGTCCCGGTGCGGGTGGTCGAGGCGCCGATGGAGGCAGTCGTCCTCGGGGCAGGGAAGGCGCTCGAGAGCTTCGAGGCCCTGCAGTCGACCTTCACGAGCTACGGCCCTCGGAACTGAGGCCGCGCCTCCGTGCGATTCCTTGACCGCGTCGGAGGCCTTCGTCGGCTCCTCGTCGCGGCGCTCGTGTTGCTGGCCGCCTGCACCGAGGATGCGCCGCCGACGGTGTTGGTGGAGACGACCGTGCCGCGTCCCGTCGAACGCACCACAGGATGGGATGGCGAAACGATCCGTCTCGCTGTTCTCGCAGACGTCTCTGGTGTCGGAGCTGCCCTCGACCGCAAACGCATCGCGGGAGTGGAGACGTTCTGGGCGGGCGTGAACGCAGCAGGCGGGGTCGACGGCCGATTCGCAGTGGAGCTGCTCATCCTCGACCACCACGGCGACCCTGCGCGAGCGGCCCAACTCCTCGAGGAGGTCGCCGACGAGGTTCTGGCGCTGGCGTTCGTTTCCGAGACGGTGCTGGACGCGCTGCTCCCCCAGGTCGCGGAGCTCGGCCTGGTCGCCGTTCCTGCGATTGCTACGGCGTCGTGGGAAACGGCGGGGCTCCTCACGTTCGGTCTTCCGATCGAGGCCGGCCTCATCTCCTCGGTGGACGTTTTGCAGGATGCGTCCTGGTGCGTCGTCGTGGATTCGTCGGATATGGGGCGGCGACTGGTCGCGACCGCCAACGCGCTTGGACCAGAGGCCGGTGTCTTCGGCCTCTACGACGTCGTCAACCCGGACCTCGTCGCATTGCTCGACGATGCTGCCTGCAGCCACGTGTATGTCGAGGTTCGCCTCCATCTGACCCAGATCGCCGTCGCCGCGGTGCCGCCGGGTCGAACCATCGTCGTCCGCTCGGAGCTCGGGCACGGAGCGGCGCGGCCCGATGGGACGCGGGTTCTCCTGGTCGACGATGGCACCGAGTGGCGAAGGGACGCCGCGCCCGGAATGGCGCGCCTCCTCGACGACCTGGCGGCCCACACACCAGACGCGCCTCCATCCCCTGCGCTTCGGAACGGATACGCATCGCAGATCCAGCTCCTGGCGTTGATCGAGGCGGGGTTCGCCGAGGGTGACCTGAGACGTGACTTCCTGCTCGAGGAGGCAGCCGACCTGCCGCTCGTGGACATGCTCGGGCTGTCGGACGACGTCGATCGGTCCGTCGATCCCCCCGAGCGGCCGCGCCAGCTGCGTCTGTTCACCCCGTCGGACGAAGGTGGTGGCCTCGGTTGGGGGTTCGTCCTCAGCCACCGAATGGCAGGCCTCGAACCGCAACTCTCGACCTTGGCAGCAGCAGGGTAGGAGTGGCTGGGTGGGACGGCGGAGTCGGGTGAGCTGTGCGGCGTAGCGGTGGGGTGTCGGGACCCTCGGAATGCTGACATGAGTAGCCGTCCTGCTCGTTCGAGCACGAGACACTCCGGACATCTGCCTGGACAGCACTCCCGCCTCGTTGGAGTGGTACGAGGAGCGGATGCCATGGCGGACGATGGTTCCCGAGGGCGAGCCTCCGGTCGTAAGGCAATTCGATCAAACGGACCCACCGATCGGACTGGATGCTGAGGTCTGCGAAGGTCTCACAGCCTCCGGATCGTCGCACTTGACCGACTCACTCGATTCGTTCTCCGTGTACAGATATGTGGACGGTGGCGCGGCACGCCGCGCCTTGCTCGACGAGCTGGATCCTCAGCTGACACTCGTAGCTGATCGAGGGACATACGTGATCCTCGCCGAC
>Ga0114932_10000573_pt1 | contig 43626 bp, 31 predicted proteins | sample 2SBtaG_2_FD_87286 | JGI IMG/M metagenome (GOLD analysis project Ga0114932, IMG submission 87286) | Deep subsurface microbial communities from Kolumbo volcano to uncover new lineages of life (NeLLi) - 2SBTROV12_ACTIVE470 metaG | ecosystem: Environmental > Aquatic > Marine > Volcanic ...
CCAGGACGATCTGCTCGACCTGCGAGAGACCGGCTCCCACGTGTCCTGCCAGGCCCAGGAGAGCGATCTTGACGTCGTCGCCACCCGCCCGCTCGAGCCCCTGCTCAATGCTGTTGGCCGAGCCAGCCGTGGCCGCGCTGGGCAGGTGCTGCAGCACCTGTGCGGCTGCGATGGCCCGTGAGGCTGCGTCACGAGCGAGCATGTCCGGCTCGCCAGCGACTGCCTGCAGGTCGGCCAAGGCCACCTCGGAGACCACTGCGGCCACCTGGTCGCCGTAGCGTGCGCTCACCAGATCGGACTCGTCCGTGACGATCACCACAGGCACGTCGGCGCTGCGGGGGTCGTTCAGCAGGCCGAAGATGACCGTGTCGAGCGTGACGCCGTTGAGGCCGTCGCGTACCACGATCACGTCCTTCGGCGGGAACTGCTTGGCCTTCATCAGGCCTCCGGCGGCCGTGGAGCTGCCCAGGTGCTGCCAGCCAGCGGCGTTGCCACTGAGCCCCGTGTCACCAATCGAGAACACCAGGCGATCGGGGATCGACTTGAGCGCCTCACCCAGCACCGAGACCACTCGGGCGTCAGCCAGACCCTGGGAGCCCAGAGAAAGTGCAGCAGCCACAGAAACGGCCTGGAAGTCGCTGTCGAGGGCGCCTCGCAAGGCTGCGACCTCGCCCTTGCCCGTGCCCATGCTGTCGATCAGAGCCGCAGCAGCAGCCGCCTGATCGTGCGACAACAAGGTGCCCAGAGCGGCGCCTCGGGCATCGCCAGCCATGGCCAGCTTGATCTCAAGGGACGGCAGCTCATCGGCGGCCGTGGACAGCAGATCGCTGTCCTGCAGGCCCGGGACGTCGGCCCCAGCCATGATCTCGGCCTTCATGGACGCGTGCACCGCAGCCAGACCAGCACTGATCTCCTTGCCACCGCCCAGGGCCATGGCCTGGTCGAGGGTGCCCTCGGCCAGGTGCAGCTGGTACAGGCCGCCCAGAATGGCCTCGCCCATGAGGCCGCCGTCCTGCCAGCTCCAGGCTACCTGGCCATCGGCGTAGGGCTTGACGATGTCGGCGTCGCCCTGAACCCACTTGGACGCCAGGCGCAGAGCCAGGGTCGAGGGATCGCGGGTGCGCAGGCCCATGGCGTCGAGGTCGTCGCCCAGGCGGCTCAAGGACTCGGCGGCGATCTGCCGTACCACTGCTTCGTCGTCGCCCGCGGCCAACCAGGCCAGGGAGGCTGCGGCACGGACGTCGCCGATGGTGCCTAGCACCGAGGCCGCGTTGGCCCGGGTGGTCATGTCCTCAGAGTTCAGCGCTTGCATGAGCGGCGGCACCGCCCGATCACCGAGGCGAATGAGCGCCTTGATGGCCAGAACACGACGATTCGTGTCGGAGCGGTCAGCCAGGGGACCCAGCAGCGCGGGCACAGCCCACTCGCCGTAGGTCGCATTCAGCTCGCTCAGGGCCTGCTCAGACTCAAGGGAGCCAGCAGACAGATAGGTGTCGACCAGGTCGCGCGCCCCGCCGGGATCGCTGAGCACGGCGCTGCGGCCCACCTTCGCGATGCCCAGGAAGCGCTTGGCCAGGGCACCGACCTCGCCGCCGTCCATGAGCATGGCCAGGATCTGGTCCTGCTCGAGCTTCTGCCAGAAGCGGAAAGCGTCTTCGTTGCCCGGGTTCTGGGCCAGGGCGTCCTTGAAGGCGTCGATGGCCCCCTGGGTGTCGCCTGACTCATAGGCAGCCACGCCGGTCTCGAACAGGCTTTCGGCGTCCTGGGCGGCTGCGGAAGGCAGCGCCAGGAACAGGGCTGCAGACGGAACCACGAAGCGACAAAGCACGGAACGGAGCATGATCGAGCTCGCTGAAGAGTTGGGTTCGGGGCCCCACGTAACGGCCGGAGTCGTCGGTCCGCAGAGCGAGGCACAAATCTTAGGCAGGGACCCTGATTTATCAAGGCCGACCGGCGACGTCACGCGATGACCGCCCCGGAAGAGCGAGGAACAGGGCCAGGCCACTGCCCCCCAGGGCGACCCAGGCGGCCGCCGGCGCAGCCCCCTCAAAGATCAGTTCACCGGGCAGAAGCACGCATCCCAGGACGAAAACGGTGGCTGCGAGCCAGGCGATCACCAGCCGGGGCACGGCCCATGGCGAGGGGCGATCGGCTCCCCGAAGAGGGCCCCAGAAACCCACAGGCTGCACCAGATCGTAGAAGCGGCGCAGCTGGCCAGGGTCCACCGGGGGCGTCGCCAGGGTCACCGGCACGACCACCAGGGTCGAGAAGACGACCACAACCAGCAGGGTCCCGGCGAAGACAGGCTGCCCTCCTGCGACCAGCTGATCCGGGAGCAGACCCGCTCCCCACTCGGGCCAGCGCTGCAGGGCCCAGGTGACCGCGCCCGAGGTGATCAGGGCCGCGATCTCGGACCAGGCGTTGATCCGCCACCAGAGCCAGCGGGCCAGGTAGACCACGCCCACCCCTGAGAAGAGGGCGGTGAAGACGTCGAACATGCCCCTCACGCTGTCCGAGGCGGCGGCAAAGAAGACGGCCAGCGCCAGCACCAGGGGACCGGTCACCCGGCCAGCCCGCACGTAGTGCTTTTCGGGCTCGTTGGGGCGTAGAAAGCGCCTGTAGAGGTCGTTCACCAGGTAGGAGGAGGCCAGGTTCACGTGGGTGTCGATGGTCGACATGAAGGCGGCCAGGAACGACGCGGCGAGCAGCCCTAGCAGGCCGGAGGGCAGAAAGCGGAGCATCATCTCGGGGTAGGCCGCCTCGTCGTCCGTGCTGGCCAGGACCTGGCCGGCGCGGACCTCATCGCCCGAGGAGACCAGGGGCACGGCGTCCCAACCTTCGACGGCGGTGGCTGGCAGGGCCACCTCGTGGACCGCTCCCAAGCCGTCGGTGAGCACCATGGTCACCTCGTTGACCGAGGTCACCAGGCCGTCCACCGGGCTGGCCACCTGGGCCGGAGGCAGCACCAGCAGGGACGCCAGGGCCACGAGAATCCAGGGCCAGGGGCGCACGGCGTTGTGAGCCACTGCGTACCAGAGCGTGGCCAGCCAGGCGTGGCGCTCGTTCTTGCTGGCCAGGATGCGCTGGACCATGACGCCGCTGCCGTCCGCGTTCTTGTTGGCGAACCAGATCACCCCCACGAACACGGCGAACTGCCAGAAGCTGGCTGTCCAGGTCACCGGGTCGAACAGCTCCACGCCCTCGGTGTTGGGGGCCATGGACAGCTTGTCCGCCGAGAGGGGGTTCGCTCGCAAGGCCTCGACAAGGCCGGCGGTACCGCCGAAGGCGTTGACCACCATGACCATGAGTGTGATCGAACCCGCCAGGGCCACTCCGAACTGGACGAAGTCGGTGAGCACCACACCCCAGAGGCCGGCGACCTCGGAGTAGATCAGGGCCAGCAAGGCGCAGCCCAGCATGACCGCCCAGACCGGCGTGATGGCCACGGGCCCCAGGCTGAAGAGAGGCTCGCTGCTCAGATCGAAGAGCACGGTGAGCACCTTGGTCATGCCCAGGATCACCCAGCCCATGACGAAGCAGTGCATGAACACCACCTGGTAGATGCTCTTGAAGCCGCGCAAGAACCGAGCGGGACGGCCGGAGTAACGCAGCTCCATGAACTCGATGTCGGTGAGCACGGCCGAGCGGCGCCAGAGGCGGGCGAAGAGCACCACCACCAGCAGGGTGCTCATGATGTAGGCCCACCAGCGCCAGTTGCCCGCCACGCCGCCGGTGCGGGTCCAGCTGGAGATGACCAGGGGCGTATCCGAGGCGAAAGACGTGGCCACCATGGAGGTGCCCGCCAGCCACCAGGGCAGCTGCCGCCCGGAGAGAAAGAAGTTCTCCACGGTGCCACGGCTCTTGCGGCCGACCCACACACCGATGCCCAGGGCGAACAACAGGTAGGCGCCGATGACGGCCCAGTCGAGGCCGGTGAACCCTGCGCGACTCACCGACGCAGCGGGTCGATCAGTGCCCGGCTGGGCACCTTGATGGTCGGCTCGACAAGGAACAGGATCTCGGTGGTCTGCTCGTCACTCAGCCGGCTCTTGAAGAACCAGCCCAGCAGGGGGATGTCGCCGAGAAAGGGCACCTTGGTCAGGGTCTCGATGTGCTGCTTCTGGCGCAGACCACCGATGGTGAAGCTCTGCCCGCTGTACACGTGCAGGGTCGTGTCGGTGGTGCGCTGACTGATGATCGGCGAGGACACGTCCACGCCGTTGATCACGAAGGGTGTTGCACCGGTCTGGGACGAGACATCGATGGAGAGATCGACCCGGATCAGGTCATCGGCCACGATGAAGGGGATCAGCTCGACGGTCACGCCGGTCTGTTCGAACTCGGTGGTCACGGTGGGGTTCGTCACCGAGCCCTTGGCCGTGAACACGGGCAGCTTGTCGCCGGTGGTCAGCCTGGCGTGATGGCCGTTGAGCACGGTCACCTTCGGCGTGCTGAGCAGCTCGGCGGCGCCGATGGTCTGCAGCACGCTGATGATGCCCTTGACCGAGAAGCTGTCGTGCACGCCCTGCAGGCTCAGCAAGAAGCCGGGCAGGCTGATCGGGCCGTCAGGGAAGCTCGAGAACCCAGCTCCCGAACCGTCCGAAGCTCCATCATCCAAGAAGGGGATGCCCGAGCCGAAACCTCCAGCGGGTGGGTTCGTGTTCGGGTCATAGGGCAGGTTGCGGTTCTCGAGCTCGGCCACCTTGAGCTTGGCGTCCCAATCGATCTTGTCGCTCAGGTTCACCTCGACGATGGTGATCTCGATCTCGATCTGGGGCTGATCGCCGAGCACCTTCTGCAACAGCTCGTCGATGAACAGCAAGGTGGGCGGCGGCGCGGTGACGTGGATCACGTCGGCGATGTCCGGCTTCATCAATCCGTTGCGTGAGCCGAACTTGTCCGAGACCTCATCCTTGTAGAAGTTCGGCTGCAGCGACCAGCGGATGATCTCGGTGGCCGGGCGCTCCGGAAAGTTCGGTGTGTTCTGCTCTGCGGGGAAGTCGGCCACGTAGGCCCGCATCAGCGAGACGATGTCGTTGCCCCGGCCGGCGCGCACCGAGTACATCTTGGTCCACGAGCCATCGAGACCATGAATGACCTGACGGCCCAGGCGGTGGAAGTCCGTGGGCGCCTGGTCGGCCAGGAAGTCGGGCTCGAGATCGTCGGGCGTGGCCGCGTCGAAGAACGAGAGCTGGTCGCCGCCTTCGTCGTCAGCCTGGGTCTCGGCCACCAGATCGAGGGGGTCGATCGTGGGCCGGTCTTGAGACGTGGGGCTCACCGCGATCACGGGCGAATCAGAGGACAGGCTCCAGGACGCGTTGGGGGCCTTGACCTCCTCGGTCACGCAGCCCGCAGCGGACAGACAGAACGCGGCGGCGAGAAGGCGTCTCATCGTAGTCATGACTCGGTCGGCGCCCTGCCCAGAGAAAGAAATGCCCCAGGAAAGCCCCGGGGACTCGTCAGCCCATCAGGAGGGAAGAGCCGCAATGACCCTATCGGTGACATCGGGGGCCGGCTCCAGGCGAGAAGTCACCCCACCGGTCTGGACCACGGCCTGCAAGGCTTCATCGCGCACCACGGCCTTCAGGGCATGCTGATAGACCTTCTCCCACTCTGCTTTCAGAAAGTGGTACTGGGTGTCGTCGGGATCGAGATTGAGCCAGTCGCGATAGGCCGGAATGGCCTGCAGGACGGCTTCTTTATCCATCTCGGCGACGCCATCACGGGCCTTGGCCTTGCCCGCCCAGAGCGAGCCGTCGATGTGATAGACGGGCAGCAACTCGATCACCGCCCAGGTCTGATCTTCGATGGCGATCTCACCACCGGAGACTCCGCCCAGGTGGGTGATGACGTGGAGGTCTTCGCTGTCGGCCACAGCAGCCAGGGCGCTCTTGACGCCCTTCTTGGCCTGGGAGAACAGCTGCTTGCCCCGACCTTCCGCACGGTCGAGACCCAGCTCTTGCATGCGCATGAAAGCCGGGTGGTTGCCGTAGACCTCGTTGATGTCGACCTCGGCGCCCCGGGTGGGATTGCTCAAGGGGCCGAACACCACCGTGGTCTTGTCGATGGTCAGCTCGCTCTGGCTGACTTCAGTGGCCAGGACAGGGAGCGCCAGAATCACCATCAATGAGAGCGTTGTTGCCCCGGCCCGCAGGGTTCGACTTGTGGTGATTCGCATGGTGCACTCCCTCGTTCTCGAGACGCCCAGATCGAGAACCTGTCTATTAGCGCTGAGTATATGCCTTGGCACGACCTTCGTGCCGTTTCTGATCCGAGCCGAATCGGTCAGAGGGGGATCTCTCCTCCAAGCGCAGGCAGAAACCAGGGGGCCAGCTCTAGGGTCGACCCTCTGCCTCTGTTCACTTGAGCAGAAGCAGAGGCGGGGCAGAAGAGCTCGGCGGCCAGCCACCCTGTAGCGCGTGCAGCGACACAGGGTGGCCAGCAGCCACAGCGGTCAGGTCAGGAAGAGCTCTCGCCCTCAGACCCGGCGCCGCTACCCACGGCCTCCGCACCCTCTTCGACAGCCTTCATCGACAGGCGAATGCGCTTGTTCTCGTCGATATCGAGAACGGTCACCTTGACCACGTCGCCCATGGAGTACGCGGTCTCCGGCTCACGGATGTTCTCGGGCAACATCTCCGAGACGTGGCAGAGACCATCGGTGCCTCGGGAGACCTCGACGAAGATGCCGTAGGACTTCAGCCCGGTGATCTTGCCCTCGTAGACCTCACCCTTCTTGGGCATGACCTTGGGCTCGGACGAGCGGCTGTCGCGCCCACCGCCACCGCGGCTCTCACGACGACCACCTCCGCCGCCACCAGAACCGCCGCCGGTCTCGACCTCGGCATCAGAGTCTTCGCCCGCCAGCCGCACCCGACCGAAGTCGTCGATGCTGATGACCTTGACGTTGAGCTCCTGGCCCACTTCGAGCACGTCGTGGACGTCCTTGACGTGCTCCTTCGAGATGGCGCTGATATGCAGCAGGCCTTCCTTGCCCGGGAAGATCTCGACAAATGCGCCGAACTCCCGCAGCGAGACGACCTTGCCCTTGTACATGGCACCCAGCTCGGCATCGCCAGTGATGGCTTCGACCGCGGCAGTCGCCGAGTCGATGTCACCCTCGGGACCGGAGGCGATGTTGACCACGCCTTCGTCGCTGACCTCGATGCGCACCTTGAAGTCAGCCTGCAGCTGACGGATGACCTTGCCACCAGGGCCGATGAGAGCACCGATCTTCTCGACCGGAATGGTGCGAGTGACGATCTGCGGTGCCCACTTGCTCACGCTGTCGCGAGCCGAGGAGATGGCCTCGTTCATCTTGCCGAGGATGTGCAGCCGCCCCGCCTTGGCCTGGGCCAGGGCTCGACGCAGCAGGTCAGCAGACAGACCCTTGATCTTGATGTCCATCTGCAACGCGTTCACGCCTTCGGCCGTACCGGTGACCTTGAAGTCCATGTCGCCGTGGTGATCTTCGCTGCCGAGGATGTCACTCAGGATGTAGTGGTCGTCGCCATCTTCGATCAGTCCCATGGCGATGCCCGCAACCGGCGAGCGGATCGGGCAACCGGCGTCGAGCAGGGCCAGCGAGCCGCCGCAGACCGAGGCCATGGAGGAGCTACCGTTGCTCTCCAGGATCTCACTCACCACGCGCACGCTGTATGGGAACGTCTCGGGGTCGGGCATGACCATGTTGACCGAGCGTTCGGCCAGGTTGCCGTGCCCCACTTCGCGACGGGACGTGCCCGTCATGCGGCGCACTTCGCCGACGCAGAAGGGCGGGAAGTTGTAGTGCAGCATGAAGCGCTTGCTGTACTCGTCCATCAGACCGTCGACGATCTGCTCGTCGCGACCGGTGCCCAGGGTCACGCTGACCAGGGCCTGGGTCTCACCACGGGTGAACAGCGTCGAACCGTGGGTCCTGGGCAGTACACCCATCTCGATCTCGATCTGGCGAATCTCATCGAGAGCGCGACCGTCTGAGCGACGGCCCTTCTTGATGATCGAGCCACGGGTCAGCTCGGCCTCGAGGTCGTGGAAGGCGTTGCCCACGTGCTTCTTGGCAGCGGCGAACTCATCGCCTTCGAGACCGTCGAGCAGCTTCTCGCGAGCCTCGTTGGAGACCGCCTTCATGGCCGCCTTCTTCTCGAACTTGCCGTCGACCGCCATGGCGGCCTCGAACGCATCGTGATAGGCGTTGACCTGATCGGTGAACGGGTTGGCGACCTCTTCCTTCACCTCTTGCTTGGGCTTGCCGACCTTGTCGACCAGCTCCTGGATCATGTCGCAGAGCTGCTGGATGTAGCCGTGGCCAAACATGATCGCGTCGGCCATGACCTCTTCGGGCAGCTCAAGGGCGCCCGCTTCGACCATGGTCACGGCGGTCTTGGTGCCGCTGACCATGAGGTCGAGGGTGCTCGCGGCCAGCTGCTCAACCGTGGGGTTGATCACGAACTCGCCGTCGATGTAGGCCACCCGCACCGTGGCGCCAGGGCCCTGGTAGGGGATGGTCGAGATGCTCAGGGCGGCCATGGAGGCCACACCGGCGAGCACACCGGGCTCACTCTCGCGGTCGTAGCTCACGACCTGGTTGATGATCTGCACCTCGTTGCGATACGTGGGCGAGAACATGGGGCGCACGGGGCGGTCGATCGAGCGGGCGATCAGGATCTCAGGATCGCGGGGCCGCATCTCACGCTTGAAGAAACCGCCCGGCACCTTGCCGGCTGCGTAGGTCTTCTCGCGGTATTCGATCGTCAGGGGGAAGAAGTCGAGGTCAGGGCGACCCTTCGAACTCTGCACGGTGGACAGCACTGCGGTCTCGCCATAGGTGGCGAAGATGGCGCCGTCTGCTTGCTTGGCCATGCGGCCGGTTTCGAGGGTCAGGGTGCGGCCGCCGATTTCGCAGCTCACACTGGTGGGGTTGTTCAGTTTCGTCATTGTCTTTGTCTTTGTTTCCGGATCGACGCAGAGATGGAGTCCCGATTGGACCCCGAGCGCCGATTGCTTGAACTGGGTGCGCAAATTGCGCACGGACCCCAAGCCTGTGCTTGAAGCCCGTTGGTGCTCAGCGGGGGGCGAGACGCCCCCGTGCAGGGGTCAGACGTTTGTCCGGATCCCGCGGATGCCGAGCTTCTCGATCAGCTGCTTGTAGCCTGCGTCATCGTTCTTGCGCAGGTAGGTGAGCAGCCGGTTGCGCCGGCCAACGAGCGTGACGAGCCCGCGCTGGGTGTGCTTGTCCTTCTTGTGCTGCTTGAGGTGCTCGGTCAGACCGCGAATACGCTTGGTCAACACCGCGACTTGAACCTCGGTGGAGCCACAGTCCCGCTCGTGGACCTGGAACTCCTGAATGATTGCGGCCTTATCGGCCATCTTGATGCTCATGTATCAACTCTTGTCTTGATCGGGTGGCGGGTTCTCATGCTCGCCAGCGAAGGCCGGCTGCCGCCACGGATGTCTTCTTCGGATCACACAGATAATTTGGGTGAGATCCTAGCAGACCCCTGAGAGGCCCCGCAAGGCGGCTGAACCCCGAACGACGGGGCCCGGCGCTGATCGCCCTGGCCCGCTCAGCCGTCCGCTGAAGCCGCGAAGGCCTCTTCGGCACGAGCCCGCCTGCGACACGACTCGCATTGCTCACAGGGCCGCTCACCACCGTCGTAGCATGACCAGGTCACGTCCAGAGGGGCGCCTACGGCCATTCCAGCCGCATAGAGTTCGACCTTGGACATCTCCAGGGTTGGCGACTCCACCCGCACCGAGCCCCGTGTCGAATAGGCGAGGGAATCATTCAAAGCGCTCAGATAGTCACTACTATTATCCGGGAAAGTCTCTGCTTCTTCCTTGTTGAAGCCCACCACCACGACATCCAGGGAGCGAGCCTCGGCCACGGCTGCGGCCAGGTTCAGCAAGACGCCGTTGCGATTGGGGATCCACACCGCATCGGCGGTGGCCATGGCCTTCGGGCCATCGAGGTCGCCCAGGTCTGGATGGGGAAGGTCCTGCTTCCCGTCCACGAGCGCATTGCCTGCCAGGGCTCCCAGAAGCGGCACGGCGGTACAGAGCACCTCCACCCCAAGGGCCTTGCCCACGGCCAGGGCAGCCCGCTCCTCTTGCTGGACCGCTCGTTGCCCGTAATCAATGAACAGGCCCCAGCTGAGCTGGCCACCAGCGGCCTGGTAGAGGCTGGCGGCGACCGTGGAGTCCAGGCCGCCAGAGATCAGAATCAACGCTGAGATGGACTCTCCTCCTTGGCATGTTCAAGGGCACAGCCTGGCGGGTGCGAAGCCAGGCGCCTGTGGTGGCAGGCGCCACAGGGCGGGTCGGGGCCCCCTGGCGAAGCTCGTTTGAAATCGCAAAAGACCCAGGTTAGCCGTCCGGCTGGGGTCAGCTCAACGTTGTGGCAATGCCCCCGAGCGACCTGGCAATTGAGTACCCCGTTGTTGCTCAAATCGCGGGCCGCCGCTAAAACGGGCGCCCGCTCCCGGTCTGATCAGCACCGCTGTTGCAGCGTCCCGCCCCACCCCTGGAGGCCCGCCGTGCGAGCCATTGTCCTGTCGATCTGCTGCCTGGCTGTCTATGCGGCCCCGGTTTCATCCCAAGCCTTGGAAGGCATGCAGCCCCAGGCTGAGACCCATTGGCAGGCCCTGTCCAAGGGGCTGAGCCGCCTGGATCAGAGCCTGATTCAGCAGCTCGACGGCGCTCTCTGGGCCGATGTGCGCGACTCGGTGGCCCTGGGTCTCGAGAGTATTGATCAGGCCCACAAGCTGGGTGCGCCCCTCGATGTCTGCCAGGCGGCCCGGGTCACCTTGCGCGCCGTCGGCGCCCGCCAGGACCTGCTCGAGCGGGAGGCCTTTGCCGAGGACACGTCCTACGGGCAGGCCCCCGATGACGAAGAGTCGCGCCTGGCCTGGCTCGACGACGAGTACAACGCTGTCTACGACGGCTACGGCGCCCTGGCAGACGATCTGCTCTACCAGGAGGGTCGCCTGCCCCAGACCACCATGCTGCTGGTCGAGCTGCTCTTCGCCGTCGAACGAGACAACGAGGCGGCGGATGCCTTGAGCCAGGGCCTGGCCCTGTGGCCACGCGAGGCCACCCTGCACGAGCAGGCCAAGGCCTGGGCCGACATCCTGCCCGCGCCGGAGAACCTGGCCGCTCAGCTGCAAGAGCGGGTCGACCTGCTCGACATCGCCGACGCCGACTTCTCAGGCCTGGCCCTCGAGACCATCGCCCTGCTGCAGACCGCCATGGGCCGCAAGGCCTACGATCTGCGTGACTTCAGCCTCTCTGGCCTGGCCTTTCACCGGGCAGCCATCTCCCTGCAGCGCAGCCACTCCATGCCCCGCCAGTGGGGCGCCGACGAGATCGCCTTCCGCCGCGCCGACAACCTGGTCAGCGCCGCCTACAGCTTCTTGGGAGTCGCCCTCAACCTGTGGAGCGAAGACCGCAACGCCCCCAACGCCCAGCTCGCCGTCGAAGCCTGCGAGGAGCAGATCACCAAGGCACTGGTGGCCGTGCCAGGCCACCCTGCGGCGACCCAGGCTGTGCTCTGGCTGGGAGATCACCTGATGAACAAGGGCGACCCGTCGATGTCGTCCCTGGCCGATCAGGCCCAGGCCCGAGACCTCTACGGCCGCATGGCCGAGCGCTTCGACAACTCAGACTGGTGGAACAACTACGCCTTCTGGTGCCGGGAGACGGGCACGGCCAACGAAGCCCTGGGCAACACCGAAGAAGCTCACTCGCTCTACGAGAGAAGCTACGCCGCCTACGTCAAGACCATCGAGCTGGCGCCGGAGAACTCCCGCTACGTCAACGACACGGGGCTCATGCTCTTCTACCACCTGGGCCGCGACCTCGATGAGGCCGAGTCGCTCTTTCAGCGCAGCTGGAAACTGGGCGCCGAGGTCTGCGACAACCCCTTCGTGGATGAAGCGGTCTTCGAGCAGAACTTCAGCGCCTACACGGACGCGATCCTGAACCTGGCCCGGCTGTACCTGCAACGGGGCGACCTCGACCAGGCTCAGACCACCATGAACACGCTGATCGAGCTGGCCCCTGAGCGCATGGACGCCCAGATGACCCGGCGCGAGATCGACATGGCTCGGAGCGCGCGAGGGTGACCCAGATCGGGGCTGGGGACGTCCGATGATCCCAGCCCAGCTGCTGGCCTCGCTGCTGCTGGCCCTGGCCTTGCCTTCGTCGCTGGCCCTGGCCACGTTGTTCCCGGCGGACGACGGGCCCGTGGTGGGTCTCGCCGCTGGCCCGATCGACGAAGCCGCTCAGCTCGCTGCTGAGCTGCTGACCACGCCGGCAAAGAGACAGCGTCCCGTGCGCCTGGCCCTGGCCCAGGTGCTGCTCGACACGGGGTCTGCCCAGGAAGCTCTCGACACCCTGGCGCCCTTGCCGCTCGCTGAAGATGGCGAGGCCACCAAGCTCACCGGCCTGATCTTCGCAGCCCTCGGCGACGAGATCGAGTTCGGCGGCGGTGCTGTCGAAGACGCCGACTACTTCTACGGCGAGGCCCTGCAGTACCTGGAGAACGCAGCTGCCCTGGCTCAGGGCAAGGACACGGACGCCGCCGTCGAAGCGGCCTACCTCGCTCTCTACATCTTCGCCGACTGGTCCAAGGCCGAGGTCCTGGCAGACGACGCCTTGGCCCGGGCCCCCGACGACGGCGAGGCCCTGCTCGCTCGGGGCTGCGCCAGGGTGCGGGGCTTCGCCGACATGGAGCGGCACATGACCCCGTCCCTGCGCAGAGACAACTGGGACGTGGCCGTGGCCGATCTGAAACGAGCAGTGACCCTGCTGGGCGCCGACCGCAGCGAGCCCTGGTGGCAGCTGATCTGGATGTACGAGCAAGAGAACCTGCCCGACGAGGCCCTGGCCGCGGCCCTAGCCCATCACGACGCCACGGGCCGGGCCGACAGCTCGACGCTCTTGCGCCTGGCGCTCTCTTTTGCTCGTGCGCAACAGCTAGACCCAGCCCTCGCCGCCCTGCGAGCCCTCGTCGAGCGGGACCCGGACGGCCTGCTGGCCAACCTGCGCGCCAGCGAAGACCCCACCGCCGACGTGGTGGCGTTGAGCTGGGCCATGGGCCCACTGCTCGCCAAACGCCGCCAATCAGAAGCCCGAGACCTGCTGCACGTCCTGGGGCAGGCCGAGCCCGCCGACGCCGACTTCTGGAACAACCTGGCCTTTCTGTGCCGCGAGACCAGGCAATACGAAGACTCGTACGCCGCCTACGAGAAGGCCGTGGCCATCGACGACAGCTCGCCGCGGCTGCTGAACGACACGGCGCTCATCCTGCAATACCACCTGCATCGCCATCTCGATCGTGCCCGCGCGTTGTACGCACAGGCCATCGCCCAGGCAGACGCAGGCCTCGATGAAAAGCCCGATGCAGCCGCCGCCCGAGAGCTGCGCTCGGCCCGCACCGACGCCCGCAACAACCTCTCACGCCTGGGCTCGAAGGGTCGCTAGCAGCTGGTGAAGAGAAGGCCGCGCGCCGAGCACCGAGTGCCAGGCTTCGCCACCGGGCTCACTTCTTCTTGGGGTTGTATTCGACCCGCACCCACTCGGCCCAGGCGCTCTCGAACGAGAGCATCGACGTAGACCAGCACTTCTTCAGGATCTCGCGGGTGGGCGTCTCCATCTTGGCCAGCTTGATGGCCAGGCTCATCTTCTTCGCGTCGCGGGTCATCAGGTAGTCGACCCACGACCAGACGAACTGGTGCTCTTGCGGCGACAGGGCCTGGGTGGGCGTGCTGATCACCCGGGGGAATGACGGCACGTCCTCGGCCATGACGGCCTTCCAGACGTTCTTGCGCCAATCGCCGCCCTTCCACCGCGCTGTGGTGTCCTGCTCCTGGCTGCAGTGGGTGGACGCCTGGCCGTCGAGATCGATCTCGAACCAGTGGGCCAGGCCCGCGTCGAGCCAGCCGTACTTGTCCGCGAGCCACGGCGGGGTCAGGCCCTTCTGCCCTACCTCGAACCAGTTGGGGTTGTAGTACACCGACGTGAGCTGGTGGGTCACGCTGTGGATCCAATGGCGGTAGAGGTCCTCGTCAGAGGTGTGCACGTTCTTGTTGTAGTACATGACCAACGTCGAGTTGTGCTCTACGCCACCTGAGCGACGGGCCGTGGTGTTGCTCGACATGTTCGCGTAGGCCGGGCCCACGTTCATGGCGTCGCGCAGCTTCTCGAAGATGTAGATGTGGTGCTTGTTGCGCATGTTGTCCTTGTCGACCACACCAAGAAGGTCTTGGTAGTGACGATAGAACGTCTCCATGCGCCGAGCGTAGAGGTGGGCCGCGTCGTGGGTGCGGTAAGTCTTCTTCTTCGACGTCTTGATCTTTGACAGATCGAAAGCCAACACGAAGTGGGTCGTCTCCAGGTGCACGATGTCGTTGGCCGTGGCCAGCTTGTCCATGCGCCGCCGCTCTTTCAGCCAGGCGTGCTTCTCGGCGTACACCTCGTCCCAGCGAGCCTGGGCCTGGTCCCGCAGTGACGGCGCCTTGCAGCGCGGGCAGGGCATCCAGTCGAGGGCCATGTCCTGCTCGGCGATGGCCTCCGAGCAGTAGAGGACCTCCCAACCGTCACCCCGCTCGTACTCGTTGAGCCACTTCGAACCGATCTCGAGGTCGACCACGCCGGTGGTCTTGCAGGTGCCGCAGAGCTGGTCGCCAGCTTCTTGTGCCCCCAAGGACGCCCCCAAGGAGCCGACCATGAACGCGACGACGGCAGCGACGCCAAGCACTGAACGAAAGGACAAGGACATGGGCGCGGGCTCAACCGAAGGGGGGGGGATTGGTCGGGTGCCGGGAGGATCGTTCGACTATAGCAGCCAGTTCACACGCGCACCGCGCACCCCGCCGGGAGTGGTGTGCCTTGCGAGAACCGTTGCAGACCTGTCGACACCAGACCAACGAGCGGTCTGTAGCGACCGGGCTACGCATCTAGGCAGACGAGGAAGAACCTGCTCAAGCTAGGCGAGGGGGTACTGCGCCCCGCGCTGCCAGACCACCCGTCCGCCCTTGATGACCAGGCTGACCGGGTTCCAGCCCACCTGATAGCCGAGGAACAAGTGGTTGGGTACATCGAGAACCACCAGATCTGCCAACGCGCCGGAAGACAGCTGCCCGCGAACCCCTGGCAGCCCCAGGGTCTGGGCCGCGTTGCGCGTCGCGGCGGTGATGCTCTCGGCCACGGTCATGCCCAACAGGCCGCAAGCCAGGCTGATCACCGCCACCATGGACGGCACGTAGGACGTCCCCGGGTTGAAGTCACTGGCCAAGGCCACGGACAGACCCGACTCGATCATGGTGCGGGCCGGGGCGACCTCGGGCAGGCGCAGGGAGAAGCACGTCCCCGGGAGCAGCACGGCGGTGGTGCCCGCGGCGAGCATGGCTTCGAGGCCCTCGTCGCTCACCTTCACCAGATGGTCGGCGGTCTGGGCCCCCAGCTCTGCGGCGAGTTCAGCGGCCCCCACCGGCGCCAGCTCGTCGGCGTGGACACGGCGGGCCAGCCCGCAGTCCCGGGCAGCGGTCAAGACCACCCGGGCCTCGTCCACGGTGAACGCGCCCTGGTCGCAGAAGACGTCAGCCGACCGGGCCAGGCCGCGACGGGACACCTCGGGCAGGATGCGCTCGGCCACCAGCCGCACGTAGGCTGCTCGGTCCTCCTTGAACTCGGGGGGCACCTGATGGGCCGCCAGGCAGGTGGCGTCGATGTCCACGGGATGGTCGTCGTCGGCAGCGGCCAGCAGCTCCAGGGCCAGCAGCTCGGTCTCCATGGTGAGCCCGTAGCCGCTCTTGGCCTCGATCGACGTGGTGCCGCTGATCAGAAAACGGTCGAGGTGTGTGGACAGGCGGCCGGCCAGCTGCTCGGGCGTGGCGTCGCGCAAGTGGCGCACGGACGAGAAGATGCCCCCACCGGCAGCCGTGATGTCCTGGTAGGTCCCTCCCCGGGCGCGAAGGTCAAACTCGCCCTCTCGTGTGGCCGCGAAGACCGGGTGGGTGTGCACGTCACAGAAGCCGGGCAAGACCGTGCCGCCCTGGGCTGACAGACGATTGTCAGACTCGAAGCGAGCGTCGATGTCAGCGGCCGGGCCCACGTCGAGCACCAGCCCGTCCTGAATGGCCACGGCCCCCTGGGGGATCAGGCCTAGCGCCTCCATGGCCGCGCCGGTGACGGGGCCCGGCTCGCCCTCCGCCACGGTGACCACCTCGGCCCCATCACACAGGATCAGATCTACCTGGGTCTTCATGCTCACCTCGACGCAGCGCACCACCAGCCCATGGGCCGCCCCCCTCAGCAGGTGGCGATCTCAGGGACCCTCACGCCCGCAGGCGTCCCCGAGGGTTATACTCCACCCCGCAGCCAGGGACGCTCCCTGACCGCCGCCCCCGGCAGGGCGACGCTCTGCCCCGACAGCCGCATCCTGGAACCTCCACCTACCACATTCTTGATGGCAGCCGCGCTGGGCGAGAGCTCTGTCGGCTGGTGGACAGCGGCCCTGGCCTGTCTGTCGTTCCTGCTCGCGGCGCTTGAACACGGCTGGACCAAGCTGCCCCGCACCAGGCTCGCTGACACGTCGAGCGGCCCGGCGAACCGCAGTCGCCTGGAGCGCATGCTGGCCGAAGGCGACCGTGTCGAAGATGCGCTGATCGTTCTGCGCGTGGGCACGCAGGTCGCCCTGGTGATGACCCTGGTGGTGCTCTTCCAGCGCTGGTTCGCCCCGGAGAACGCCCTGCCCGGCCCGGTGAGCCCAGAGATCCAACCGCTGCTCGCCGCTGCGCTCACCGCCTTTCTCTGGATCACCTTGTTCTGCAGGGTGATGCCCGGCGAGCTGAACTCCGGGCTGCTCGAGAGCCTGGTGCGCAAGACCATGACCTTCGTGGTGCTCGTGGCGCGGGTGCTCAGCCCCCCGATCAGTGGCTGGCGCCGGGTCGCCCGCCTGCTCACGGGGCACACCGAAGAGGCCGAGAAAGAGCTCTACAACGACGAGATCCTGTCGGCCCTTGAAGAGGGCGAGCGCGAGGGGCACCTGGCCGAAGATCAGGCGGACATGATCGAGCGAGTCCTTGAGCTGAAGGACACCGAGGTGCGCCACCTGATGACGCCGCGCACGGACATGGACATCATCGACGTGAACTCCACCGTGAGCGACGTGCGCGTCGAGGTGAAGCGCTCAGGTCGGTCCCGCTACCCCTTGGTCGAGAACACCGTGGATAGCGTCGTCGGCATCCTGCACGTGAAAGACCTGCTGGAGCACCGCGACGATGAGCTGGTGCGGGAGCTGGGCAGAGAGCCCCACTTCATCCCCGAGACCAAGTACGGCACGGACCTGCTGACCGAGTTCAGGGACAGCCGGGCCCACCTGGCCATCGTCCTCGACGAGTACGGCGGCACGGCGGGCCTGGTCACCATCGAAGATGTGCTCGAAGAGATCGTGGGCGAGATCGACGACGAGTTCGATGAAGAGGTGCAGCCCGAGCTGCAGATCCTTGACGATCAGCAGGTCATCGCGCCGGGAGCCATGCACGTCGACGAGATCAACGAGCAGCTGTCGATTCACATTCCTGAGAGCGACGACTGGTCGACCTTGGGTGGCTACATCTTCCACACCCTGGGGCGTCTGCCCCTCGAAGGCGAAGAGCTGCAGTTCGAGAACCTCACCTTTCAGATCGAACACGTGGCGGACCGGCGCATCCATCGGGTGCGCATTCAGATCCACGACATCGCGGCCTGATCTGAGCGCACAGGCCTGTCCTGAGATGTGGGTCGGGAGTCGCTGACCGCAGCGTCTCTGCCCGCGCTTGGCACGACGCCTGCGCCCCGGCTACCCTGCCCACTCAGGGACACCGTTGCTGGCTCTCGTCGGCCGTGACCCACCACCTTCCCTCCCCACTCTTCTGGCGCTGATCTCGACATGGCCCACACGCTGCCCGACTTGCCCTTCTCTTCCGACGCCCTCGCTCCGATCATCTCGGCGGAGACGCTCTCGTTCCACCACGGCAAGCACCACAACGCTTACGTCACCAACCTGAACAAGCTCATCGACGGCACGCCCAACGCCGACCTCTCTCTCGAAGAGCTGATCAAGACGTCGTCCGGCGGCGTGTTCAACAACGCCGCCCAGCACTTCAACCACAGCTTCTACTGGAACTGCCTGGCCCCCAACGCCGGCGGTGAGCCCAGCGGCGCCGTGGCCGACGCCATCAGCGGCAGCTTCGGTTCGTTCGCCGCCTTCCGCGAGGAGTTCAGCACCAAGGCGGCCACGTTGTTCGGCAGCGGCTGGGCCTTCCTGGTCCAGAACCCCGACGGCAAGCTGGCCATCGAGCAGCACGGCAACGCGGGCTGCCCCCTCACCGGCGCCGGCAAGCCCCTGCTCACCTGCGACGTCTGGGAGCACGCCTACTACGTCGACTTCCGCAACGCCCGGCCCAAGTACGTCGAGGAGTTCTGGAAGCTCGTCAACTGGGAGTTCGTCGCCAGCAACCTCGCCGGCTGACTGTCCCCCAGCACACCGCGGCCTCGGTCGCGAATGTGTTCACGAGGCCCGCCCGTCGATGCCTCTCGACGGGTGGGCCTCGTTCGTTTCATAGGTAGACGTCCAGGTCCTTGGCTCTCAGAGCCGCGACGATCTCTTTCACCCCTTGGTCGTCGTCCCGGCGGCAGACCATGGTCGCGTCTGGCGTGTGCACGATGATCAGGCCGTCAACGCCACGGGCGGCGACCACGCCTCCGTCGGCTGAGACGATGGTCGAGGTGGTGTTGAGCAGCACCGCTTCGCCGTCCACCACGTTGCCGTCGTCGTCGCTGGGCTTCAGGTTCTCGAGCGCGGTCCACGAGCCCACGTCGTTCCACTGCACGGGCAGGGGCAGCATGAGCGTGCCATCCAGCTTCTCCATGACGCCCACGTCGATGGAGACCTTCTCCAAGGTGGGGAAGACGTCCTTCAGGCAGCTCTCGAATCCGTCGCTGCCGAACGCGGCGGCGATGGTGTCGAGGCCAGCAACCATGTCGGGCAGGTACGACACGAAGGCCGCGCGCAGGGCTGCGGGACGAAAGGCGAACAGGCCCGCGTTCCATGAGTAGCCACCCTCGGCCAGCAACGCCTGGGCTCGGGGCAGGTCGGGCTTCTCGATGAACGCGTCCAGGCCGTAGAGCGTCTTGCCCGAGAACTCGCCGACCTTCTCGCCCTGGCGCAGATAGCCGTAGCCGGTCGCCGGGTGGGTGGGCTCGATGCCGAAGACCAGCAGCCGCTCCGGGTGGGCATCCAGGGCCTCCCGTGCTGCGTCCAGGTGCTCGCGAAACAACTCTGGGGGAGTGATCACGTGGTCCGAGGGCATGGCCACCACCATGGCGTCGGGGTCGACCGCCGCCACCAGGCGCCCGGCCAGCCCCAGACAGGGCGCCGTGTCCCGTCCCTCGGGTTCACCCACCACATGTTCGGGCGGCAACTCGGGCAGCAACGCTCGCACCGCATCGACGGTCAGCTGGCTGGTGATCACGAACTGGCGCTCCGGCGGAATCAACTCGCCCAGACGCCGGCTCGTCTCCACCAGCAGCGGCAGATCGCCACCGATGGGCAGCAGCTGCTTGGGACGAGCCTGACGACTCGCCGGCCAGAAGCGCGTGCCAGAACCACCAGCCATGAGCACCGCGTACATCGCCGTCATGAAGCTTCTCCGCTGGTCTCGGAAGACCGTGGCGTGGCCGGGTCGGCGGACCCGCGCACGTAGACCCGGCGCACCCGCTTGCCCACCGCGCAGGCCACCTCGTAGGGGATGGTGCCGATGGTGTTGGCCAGGTCGGGGATGGTGATCTCCCGCTCGCCGTCGCCGCCGATCAGGGTCACCGTGTCGCCCACGGAGACGCCGCCGATCGCGGTGACATCGAGCATGGTGTAGTCCATGGAGATGGCCCCCACGATGGGCGCCAGCTGACCGCGCACCAGGGCCCGGCCACAGTTGCTCAGCCGATAGGAGAGCCCGTCGTTGTAGCCGATGGGCAGGGTGGCGATGCGCGCCGGGCTCGCCGTGACGTGGGTGCCGTTGTAGCCCACCGGCGTCTGCTCGGGGACGTCCTTCAGGTACACCACCTGGGTGCGCAGGGACATCACCGGCTCGAAGTCGGCACCCTTCTCGGCCAGCTCATGGGACAGCACGCCGTAGAGCGAGATACCCGGGCGCACGAGAGGCAGCTCCCGCCCTTCGCCGCCCAACAGCGCGGCAGTGTTGGCGAAGTGCACCAGGGGCGGGGCGATGCCATCGTCGGCCAGCTCGCCGAGCAGACTCGCGAGACGCCCCCGCTGCACGGCGATGAACGGGTGCCCAGGCCGAGAGGGCGAGGGATGGGTCGTCACGCCTTCGAGGACCAGCCACGCCGAGGCCTCGATCAGCCGGGCAAGCGCCGCGGCCCGGCGGGGCTGGGCTCCGAGGCGTCCCATGCCCGTGTCGACCATGAGATGCACCTGGGTCTTGCGACCCTGACGCTCCGCCTCGGTCTCAAGCGTGCGAATGCGGTCCTCAGAGTGGATGCAGACCCGGATGTCGTGGCTGACCACCTGGGGCACCTCGTCGGCGATGATGGTCCCCAGCACCAGAATCGGCGCCTCGATGCCTGCCGCCCTGAGCTCGAGGGCCTCGTTGCTGTCCCCCACGCCGAAGCCCCACACCAGTGGCTCGCTCTCCAGGGCACGGGCCACGGGCACCGCGCCGTGCCCGTAGGCGTCGGCTTTCAGCACCACCAGCACTCGGGCCGGAGACTGGCCGTCATCGGACGACAACCGCTCCCCCACCCGCAGCAGGTTGCGCTGCAGGGCGCCGAGGTCGATCTCAGCCCAGACCCGGTGGCTGTTGTCCGCCATGAGAGAGCCCTCCAGGCCAAGAGTCCCGGGGTACGGGACGGGGTACGTGGGCGTTCATGGACGGCACCGCAAAGCCGCACATTCGCCGGCAAGCATCGTAGCGCGGCGGCGGGGCAGCACACAGCACACCGTCGGCTTGCCCTGCTCAGCGCCGGTCAGCCAGCGCTGCTCTGTTCCGGTCAGCGCCGGTCAGCCCCCTCGCTCGTCCAACGCGATCTCGGCGTGGGAGCGCTTCAGGTACAGGGGCAACACGGTCGCAGGGTCGTCGCCGCCGCTCGCCAGACGGGCCGATGCCAGGCGCGCCAAGAACATCGCCGCGGGCTCGGGCTCGGTGATCACCGCCAGGTCGTCAGCCGCTGTCAGCTGCTCGATCTCTGACGCCGGCACCAGGCACGGCGCCCGGGTCTCGACCATGCCCCGCTCACCGGCGCGGTCGTAGTCGGCTCGGTAGCACTCTCCCCGGCGAGCGTCGACCACGGTGATCACGGTCTGCACCTCGGGGCGCGACGCCAGCAGGGACGCCGCCGCGCTGGACACCGAGGGCAGGCCTACCAGGGGCAGACCACTCGGCCAGCAAAGGGCGCGGGCGAAGGCGATGGCTGAGCGCAGGCCCGTGTACGAGCCGGGGCCCACTCCCACCGCCACTCCGGCGAGGTCAGCCACCTCCAGCTGCCGGGCGGCGAGCAACCCAGCCACCGCCGGGGCCAGCTGAGCCGTGCCCCGCTCACCGGCGGGCTGCTGCCAGGTGCCCCAGTCGCTGCCATCCGGGCCCAGCACCGCCGCCGCGGCCCGCAGGGTGGACGCATCGAAAGCCAGCACGGGAGCCGACAAGCTCGCAGGGCCACTCACGCCGTGGCCGCGCCGTCCGGGCCGTGAATGGCGATCTCTTCTGTCCACACCTGGGACAGCTCGGCGGCCAGATCGTCGACGGTGTCGCCATCGATCCCCTCGACCATGACCCGGGCCAGGCGTTCGGTGCCGGAGTAGCGCAGCACGATGCGGATGTCGTTGCCGAAGCGCCCCTCGGCCATGGCCACCCGCTCTTGCAGGGCGGGCAGGCGGTCGACGGGCGGGCGAGATTCAACGGGCACGTTGAGCAGCACCTGCGGCACCACGGGCATGGCGTCGATGACCTGGGCCAGGGTCTGGTCCGTGTCGATCAGCGCCTGCAGCACGCGCAGGGCGGTGTACAGGCCGTCGCCGGTGTATTCGTGCTCGGCGCCGAAGAGCAGGTGCCCCGAGTCTTCGCCCCCCAGCCCGTAGTCGCCCGTGCGCATGGCCGCCTTCACGTAGCGATCGCCCACGGCGGTGCGTAGCAGGGTGATGCCGTGGCTGTCGAGCATGCGCTGCAGGCCCAGGTTGCTCATCACCGTGGCCACCACGGTGCTGCCCGGCAGCCGTCCTGCGCCGTCGAGCCAGGTGCCCAACAGGCCCAGCATGTGATCGCCGGTGCAGGCTCGGCCCAGGGCGTCGACCATGAGCACCCGATCGGCGTCCCCGTCGAAGGCCAGGCCCAGGTCGAACTGGCCATCCCTGTTGGCGGTGGCGATGCGATCGAGATGGGTGGAGCCGCAGTCGTCGTTGATGTTGCGGCCGTTGGGTTCGGCGCACTCGAGGGTGACCGTGGCGCCCAGGGCCCTGAGCACAGCAGGCGCCGTGCGGCTGGCGGCACCGTGAGCGCAGTCGACCACCATGGTGAAACGGGACAGGTCGAGGCCCTTGAAGTGCGCCAGCACCGCGTCGACGTACTCGGCCACGCCGTCGTCTTCGTGCACGGCCGAAGCGCCTCCGGCCAGGGAGACCTCGGCGGGCAGCCTGCCGTCTGATTCGCCGCCCAGGTCTTCGACCCGAGCCTCCAGGGCGTGTTCCTGTGTATCGGTGAGCTTGTGTCCCCCGGCGCCGAAGACCTTGACGCCGTTGTCTTCCCAGGGGTTGTGGGAGGCCGAGATGACCACGCCCCTCAGGGCGCCCCGAGCCCGCATGGCCATGGCCAGACCGGGGGTGGGCAGGACGCCCAGGTCGATCACCTTGGCACCCGCCGCGTTCAGTCCGTCGGCCAGGGCGGTGGTGATGGCGGGGCCAGACTCCCGGGTGTCCCGAGCCAGCAAGACCAGGGCCTGCGCGCCCGGCTCTGCGCCACGTTCGCCCAGGTCGGCCTGTGCCTGCTCACCGAGGGCCAGCCCCAGACGCACCAGAAAGGGCGTGGCCAACGGGCCCACCCCGGCCTTGCCGCGAATGCCGTCGGTGCCGAACCAGGTGCGGCTCAAGGCGAGTCTCCAGTGACGTTGGTCGGTGGGATGGTGGCGATCTCTTCGAGCGTGTACTTGATCTGAGGGGTGCCGCCCTTGTTGGCAGCCTCGATGCGGATCGAATCCGGGAGCAGGTTGGGCGTTGCCACGTCGATGTTCGCCACGGGCAATCGAGCGTCAGCCCAATCGAACACCGGGTGGATTTTCTTGAGCAGCTGCTCGTCGCTGTACAGATTCGTGTCGAGCAGCTCCTTGGGACCGATGACCTGGATGTCCACCGTCTCGGTGCGGTCGACCCAACGCATGCCCCGCAGACCCAGCGCCTCTTCGTTCTCGTAGCGCACGGGCACGGAGTAGAGCAGCCGCACCAGGTCCTCTTCGTAAATGGGTACCTGGACCGTGACCGAGTCGATCAGCGCCAAGCGCACGGTACGGTCCACCTGATCACGGTCGAGGCTCACGGTGCGGCTCACGGTGTAGGCCTCGCCCTCCAGGTCGATCACCTGAAAGACCAGCAGCGCGGGGTTGTCGCGGATGGCCTTGATGTTGAGCCTGGGGCCGATCAGCTCGACCTGGCTCGGAGTGACCAAGGCCCGGCTCTCGTCGACCTTGTGGCCGGGCTTGGGCACGCCGGTGAGCTGCACGTTGTCCGGGCCCAGGTCGAGGGTCATGCGGTCTTCCCTGGCGAGCTGCAGCTCGATCTCAGGGGGCGAGACGATCAGGTCCAGGTCATCGAGGGCCGCGCCGAGGGCCCGAAACTGGGTGGCGTCGCTGAGGGCCAGTCGAAAGCTGCCTTCGTCCGCCGTGCCCAGGGCGTCCGGCGGAATCTCGAAGACCGCCGACAACTGCAACGCATCGAGGTCGGCCTTGAGCCCTCTCACCACGATCTTGGCCTCCACCGCGTCGCCCTGCAGCAGGATGAACTCGTTGGGCTTGACCACGTAGAGCGCGGGCACCCCCACCTGGGAGTCTTCAGCCTCGCGCCGGGTCTCCACCATGCGCAGCTCCAGCACGATGACCCGCTCGCCCGCCAGGTTGCTGGACAACCAGAACCAGACGCCCACGGCGAGACCGAGGGCCGTGAGCTTGCGCCCGATGTCCTTGCGAAAGAGCGTCCAGAACACGGAATGACCCATCAGCCCTCGGCCTCCTGCGCCGTTCGCTGATCGGTCAGGCCCTCGCCCGCGAGGAAGTCTGCCAAGGTCACCAGCAGGTTGTCACGGCCTTCTGTGGTGTGCAGCAGACCGCGCCGAGCCACGGAGACGCGCCCCGTCTCTTCGGAGACCACCACCGCCACCGCGTCAGACTCTTCGGTGACGCCCATGGCCGCCCGATGCCGGGTGCCCAGGTCGCGAGAGACGGACGTCGAATCGGTCAGGGGCAACATGCATCCAGCCGCCGAGATGCGACCGTCGCGCACGATGACCGCGCCGTCGTGCAGCGGGCTGTTGGGATAGAAGATCGACTCGATCATCGCCCCCGAGAGCGCGGCGTCGAGAGGCACGCCCGAGTTCTGCAGCCCCGCCAGCCCGACCTGGCACTCGAACACCACCAGCACGCCGGTGCGCTTGGTGGCCAGGTTCACGATGGACTCGGCGAAGTCGAAGAGCCGGTTGGGCTCGACGCTCGACGAGCGCCCGCTCCGTTCGCTGACCCGGGTCAGGCCCGTGCGCAGCTCGGGTTGAAAGAGGATCACCAGCATCACCAACAGCAACGGCAAGATCACCGCGCCCGCTGCGTCGAGGCGGGGAAACGACAGGGCGAAGGTGAACTCGAGCACGTTCAACAAGGCCACCACGATCAAGATGATCACGCCCACGCCCTTGAGCACCGCCAGGCCCCGGGTGCCGTGGAGAAAGTTCAGCACGGCGTAGAACAGGCAGAACAGCAGGGCGATCTCGATGCCCGCAGCCAGCAGGTCCTTGCTCCAATCAAACTCCATGGAGAGCGGCTGAAGAGCCAACCAACGGCCGAGCCCTGAGCCGGCCATCATCACGGTGAGCTGGCCGGCTGAACGGTCTCGCCCGCCGCTGCGAGGACGGCGCCCACGGTCTCTCCCAACAGGGTGTCGGGAGTGGATGCGCCGGCGGTGAAGCCCACGTGGACCCCTCCCTCGGGCAGCCAGTCGGGGGTGGAGATCATGGTGCCGCTGGCGGGGTCACGATGGCGAATGACGCCAGCCTCGATGGCCTCCGGGCCAATGACGTGATAGCTGGGAAAGCGTCCGTCGCCCACACGAGTGAGGTTGCGCGTGTTGCTGGAGTCGTAACCGCCGACGACGATGACCAGGTCGAGCACGCCGCGCTCCGCCATCTCGGACACCGCGTCCTGGTTCTCCTGGGTGGCCTTGCAGATGGTGTTCAGCTCGCGGAACTGATCGACGCCCCCGTCACGCTCGCGGATCGCCGCCCTGATCAAGCTCTCGATCTCGCGGGTCTCGCTGGCCAGCATGGTGGTCTGGTTGATGGTGCCGATCTTGGCCAGGTGCTGCTCGGGGTCGAAACCCTCTGAACACACGCCATGAGCGAAGCCCTTCAACAGCTCGGCGCTGCTCAGTCGACCCAGCACGAACTCGCACAGGCGTTCAGCCTCGCGACGATCTGCCACCACGACGAACTGCCCGCCCTTCGAGGCGATCAGACTGCACGAGGCCGCGGTCTCTTCGTGACGAACCAACCCGTGGATCACCGTGGTGTAACCGTCTTCGACGTAGCGCAGGGTGCGGCGGTGAGGGCGCACGACCCATGGGCATGTGGTGTCGATGATCGTGCAGCCCAGCAGCTCGAGATGGCGCATGTCTTCGACCCGGGCCGAGAAGGCGGGGATGATGATCACGTCATCAGGGCCAGGACGACCCGGATCATCCTCGGCGAAGGGGCCGCGCAGGAAGCGCACGCCGGCTCGCTTGAAGTCGGCGTTCACCCGGGGGTTGTGGATGATCTGGTCGAGCAGCCAGATGCTCCCGTCGGGGTGGGCCTCAATGGCGTCTCGCACCATGGCCACCGCCCGGTCGACACCCCAGCAGAAGCCGAACGACCGGGCCGTGTGCACGGTCACCCGCCCGCGGGTCATGGTCCCATCGCCCGAGCGGAGCGACTCGATCAGCTCGCTGCGGTAGCTGTAGCGTTGGTGTGCGTCGGCGTAGGGGTCGGCTGTGTGCTTTTTGGTCATGGTCTCGGTGCAGGCGGCGAGCGAGAAGCCAGTCTATCAACCGCCTTGCACGGGGGCATCTGCGGTGCTCGTCGAGCCTGCCGAGCCGTCTTGGCCACGGCGGCCCCGGGGGCATCGGTCGGTCACCGCGGCCAGCACCGCCAGGGCCTGACAGGCCGCCCGGGCGTCATGCACGCGCACGAAATCCACCCCCGCCTGGGCCGCCAGAACCGTGGTCACCGTGGTGCCGTGCTCCCGGTCATGGACATCAGCTCCGCTCACCGCCCCCAGGAAGGCCTTGCGAGAGCAGCCCAGGACCAGGCGCTGGCCGAGAGCGCAGAGCTGGGGCAGCGCCCCCAGCAGATCGAGGTTGTCCGCGAGGCGCTTGCCGAAGCCCATACCCGGGTCGAGCAGGAGCTGGCTGCGATCGATGCCCGCCGCCACGGCGCGCTCCACGGCGGCTTGCAGCTCGTGGACCACCTCGCTGACCACGTCGTCGTAGCGGGGGTCGTCCTGCATGTGGGCGGGGGTGCCCTGGCGATGCATGAGCACCACGGGCAGGCCCGCCTCTGCCGCCACCATTGCCAGCTGGGGGTCGTCCGCCAGGGCAGAGGTGTCGTTGAGCACGTCGACCCCCACCTCGCAGGCCCGGGCCAAGACCTCGCCGCACGTGGTATCGAGCGACAAGGGGACCGGGACCGCAGCCCGCAGCGGTGCCAGCACCGGCTCCAAGCGCCGCCACTCCTCTGCAGCAGAGACGGTCGCAGCCCCCGGCCTTGTGGACACCGCTCCCAGATCGATGAGCGCAGCGCCAGCCTCTACCGCAGCGACCGCTGCCTCGATCGCCGAGCGGGGATCGAGAGACACACCGCCGTCGCTGAAACTGTCCGGCGTCACGTTGATCACCGCCATGACCCGGGTCTCACCGGGAGGCGGCAGGCCACGCAGGGTCACGCGGGTTCAGGCAAGGGCACGTTGGTTCCGTCGAAGCCCTCGTCGTCTTCGGGCTCAGCGGAGACCGTCGGTGGCGTGGACTCTACGGGGGGAGCGCTGGTGCCCTGCTCGTCATCTTCAGAGCGCAGCTCAGACATGGTGGCCCCGGCCAGCAGGGCCCGCACCTCGGCGCCACTCAGCGTCTCGTAGTGGATCAGCGCTTCGGTCAAGCGTTCCATCTCGTCGCGATGCTCTTCGATGATCTGCGAAGCCTGGCTGTGGGCCGCCTCGAGGATGTCGTGCACCTCTTGATCGATGGCCTCGGAGGTCTTCTCTGAGTAGTTCTTGTTGCGCAGCAGCTCGTCACCCAGGAACACCTCGCCCCGGCTCTCGCCGTAGGACACCGGCCCCATGACATCGGACATGCCCCAGTTGCAGACCATCATGCGGGCGATCTCCGTGGCCCGCTCGATGTCGTTGCTCGCTCCGCCAGAGATGTCCTCGCAGAACTTCTCTTCGGCCACCCGGCCGCCGTAGAGCATGGCCAGCATGGCCTTCAGCTCGTTGCGTCGGTGGTGATACTTGTCCCGCTCGGGAAGCTGCATGGTGGCGCCCAGAGCCATGCCCCGGGGGATGATCGTGACCTTGTGCACGGGCTCGACCAGGTCGGGCAGGGCCTCGGCCACCATGACGTGTCCCGCTTCGTGGTAGGCGGTGAGCCGCTTGTCTTCTTCGATGAGCACCCGGGTCTTCTTCTGGCGGCCGAAGCGCACCTTGTCCCGGGCCTCTTCGAGGTCTGACTGATCGATCGCCTCTTTGTTCTCGATCGTGGCGATCAGGGCGGCCTCGTTCATCAACGCTTCGAGTTCGGCTCCGGAGAACATGGGGGTTCCCCGGGCGACTTCAGACAGATCGACATCGTCGGACAGCACCACCTTCTGGGAGTGCACCACCAGGATCGCCTCCCGACCGCGGATGTCCGGCAGATCGAGGGTGATCTGGCGATCGAAGCGACCGGGCCTCAGCAGGGCGGCATCGAGCACGTCGGGACGGTTGGTGGCCGCGATCATGATCACCGCGGAGTCGGTGTCGAAGCCGTCCATTTCGACCAGGATGGCGTTGAGCGTCTGCTCCCGCTCATCGTGGCCGCCGCCCAGACCGGCGCCGCGCTTGCGCCCCACCGCGTCAATCTCATCGAGGAAGATCACGCAGGGTGCGTTCTCGCGAGCCTGCTTGAAGAGGTCGCGGACACGGGAGGCGCCCACGCCCACGAACATCTCCACGAAGTCACTGCCGCTGATGGCGAAGAAGGGCACGCTGGCCTCACCCGCGATGGCCTTGGCCAACAACGTCTTGCCCGTACCCGGGGGCCCCACCAGCAGCACGCCCCGGGGCAATCGCCCACCCAGCCGGCTGAACTTCTTGGGGTCTTTCAAGAAGGCGATGATCTCGGTCACCTCTTCTTTGGCTTCTTCGACTCCCGCCACATGGTCGAAGGTCACCTGCGAATCATCCGGCTGGATCATCTTCACCTTGCTGCGGCCGAAGGACATGATCCCCCCGGAGCCACCGCCGCCGCGCATCTGGCGGCTGAAGAGAAACAGGAAGAAGGCGATGAACAGGAACCAGGGCACCAGGGTCAGCAGCAGGCCGCCCCAGATGTCGCTGTCAGGCTCGCTGCTCACCTTGCTCTCGTAGCCCACGTCTGCCGGGCCGATCTGCACACCGAGCGCATCGGCCGCGGCGATCAGCTCGGCGACCTTGCCACTGCCCGCGGAGCCCTTGAGGTGGGCCCAGTGCACCTGGCCGTTGGTCATGTACTGAACGAACACGCCCGAGTAGCCCTCCCGGGCGTCCTCACGAGCGCTGTTCATGGTGTAGCCGCTGACCAGCTGCCAGCCCTCGCCCACCTGCCGCAAGGCATCTTCGAGGGTGATGTTCATGGCGATGTCACGATCGACCAGGCGCTCGAGATCAACCAGCTGCTCCACCGCGTAGGGCGGCACGGGGATCGACTCCCACTCTTCGTCGGTCCGGTTGCGGGTCACCGTGGCATCGAGGTAGCGCTCGCCGCGAATGGAGAGCTGGACCACGCTGCCCTGGTAGGCCAGCCGGCGCAGGCTCTGGTACGTGCGCCCGGCGGCTTCGGGGTTGACGGTGGAGAAGCTCTTCATCAGCAGCGCGGCCATGGCCAGGATCAGCACCAGGGTCAGGGCGCTGCCCATGCGGCTCGGCTCGCGCTTGGGAGGCTGTTTCTGAGAATCAGACATGGGTCAGAACTCCGCTTCGAGTGCGCGCACCACATCTCGGGCCAAGAGCCTGAAGACGTCAAGTCGGGCACTGTCTACGTTTTCGGAAAGATTGGGCACAAAGTCGCCGGCCTGGGTGAGGTTCACGGTCTTGTAGACCTCTCCGCTGAAGGCGTCTCGGAGCTGGATTTCGATGGCTATGGACGTGCTGCGAAAGGTCGGCGTGCGGTCGGGGTCCTCGGATAGCACGGCCTGCCTCACATGGACGATGCGTCCTTCGATCAGGACCTCGGCCTCTTCTTTGCTCGTCAGGTGGAGCCCAGGCCTGGACAAGATCTCGGCGACCACCCGCTCGGTCAGCTTGAACTCGACGTCCCGGTAGAAGGTGTCGTTAGCAAAGAAACCAACGAACACCGAGTCTCGATCCAGGGGATAGAGCCCTCCCCGAGACAGGCTCACGCAGCCCTGGGGGGCCAGGGCCGAGAGCAGCACCGCGGTGAGCAGAAGCCACTGAGCTCTCATCGGTCTTCGCTCCAGGGGCTCTTCTCCGGGAACTCCCGGTCGATGGAGGTCAGCCCCGGGTCGGCCGCCATGAGGTCGGGGTCGAGCCCGGCTGCCCGCAACAGCTCGAGGGCCGCCTGTCCGGAGTCGGTCTCGGGATAGAGCACCGCGGCGTTGGCCAGGCGCAGCTGCCGGCCCACCTGCCGATCGCGGCTGGCGTAGAAGTCGGCCGCCATCAGGTGCGTGGCGGCCAGCAGCTCCCGGCAGGTCGCCAGGTCGGCCTCCGCGTCTTTGCGAGCCACTCCCCGGCGATGCACTCGCAGCGAGGTTCGCAGCAGCTCCTGGGTCTTCAGCAGACCGTTGTGGTCGTAACCCGGCCCGTAGACCAGCTTGAGCCTGCAGTTCGCGGCCAGCCAGAGCGACCGTTCGGCCCATTCGCTCTCTGGGTACTCGTCGAAGAGCTGCTCGTAGGTCAGCGAGGCTTCGAGCCATTCTTCATTCTCTTCGCTGGCGAAGAACTCGGCGATGTGGTGCAGGGCGTCATCCGCCAGATCACTGTGCCGAAAGTGAACCTGCAGCAGGGTCATGACCTCGACGCCACGCCCCCGAGAGTCGAAGAAGCCCCCGTAACGTTCATCGTACAAGAGGCGCTCGCCGATCTCGAAGAGGCGCCGTTCGATGGTCACCACATGGGGCGACCAGGGCGCGGTCTCCAGCAGGGTGCGGTAGTTCTTGAAGGCCTTGACGTCGAGCCCCAGGGTCATCTCGGCCTCTGCCGCCAGCCACGCAGCCTCTGCCAGGGCCTCCGCAGACCAGGTCTCCTCGAGCTCACCGCTCAACACGGCCTCGGAGAGCGCAGCAGCCTCTTCGAACGAACCCTCATCGAAGTAGATGCGGGCACTCTGAACTGCATCTGCGTCAGGAATGAGGGCCGGGGTGCCACAGCCGGTGCAGGCTGCCCAGAGGACCGAGGCAAGCAGAAGCGTGCGCATGGGCTCAGGCCACCCGATGCAGGACATGGCAGCGTGGCGGTCGTTCGAGCACGTGGGTCATCACCCGATCGTAGTAACGCCGCATCTGATGGTCGATGTCTGAAGGAAGGCTGATCGAAGACAGGCCCCGTGGGTCGGATCCGGCCAGCTGCCGGATCACCTGGGCCGCCCCGGCCGAAAGTGAAAACGAATGATCTCGCCCATCGCGGCAGCTCCCACAGACGATACCGCCCTGCTCAGGATCGCAACGCAGGATGTGTTTCAAGGTGGGCCGACGGCTACAGGAGACGCAACGATCAAGGGTGAGCTCGAATCCGGTGAGTCTAAGGATCCCGCCCTGCAGCGCAAACACCACCGGGGCCAGGTCCTCTCGGGCCGGAGCAGCCTCGAGAGCAGCCAGATAGGCGAGGGCGAGATCGAAGATCTGAGGCACCCGCTGACCCTCGGGAACCAGCCCCTGCAGCAGCTCCACCAGGTACTCACCGGCCAGGAGCAGATCAGTGCGCCTGCGGATCTGGGGGTGATGGCCCAGCAGCCGCCGTTCGTAGACCTGGGGCATGGCCCGGCTGCCCCGTCGGGAGCTGAAGCTCACCTGGCAATGGTCGAGCAGGTCGACGCCGCCCCCCTTGCGGGACCGGGGCCTGTGCACGCCCTTGAGGATCAGGGGCAAGAGCCCGTGGGAGCGGGTAAGAAAAACGGCGATCTGGCTGGTCTCCCCGAAGGGGGTCCGGCGCAGGGCCAGGGCCTCTGTGGTGACGCGTGGCATGCCTTGCTAGCCTATCACCCGCAGTGCCAGCCTTACGCGCCGAGAACGCGGTCATCGAGCCCAACAGCCCCACCCAACCCGACCGCACCGGCTCCGGCGCGACCGATCCCCGCCCTCCCCGGCCCGCGAGCGTGGTCCTGGAGGATCTCGACGAGTTCGAGAAGCAGCGCAAAGATCGAGTCAAGCGCGGCGAGCCACTGCCCACCGAGCTCAGGGGCAGCATCCACGACCCGAAGGTCTGGCGACGACTGGGTCGCTACATCCCGCCGCACAAGTGGGCCCTGGTGTCGTCGTTCGTCCTGTCGCTGTTCTCCGCCGCCGCCAAGATCGGCACGCTGTTCACCCTGGAGAAGCTGCTCAAGCCCTTCTTCGACGCCAGCGGCGGGGTCATCACCAAGAGCTTCGAGCAGCTCTTCGCCGAGCTGTCCACCGCCTTCAGCCATGGGGCCAGCACACCCCTGACGCTCTTCTCGTGGACCCTGCCCTTCGACCCCTGGCCCTACACGTTCGGGCTGACCAGTTTGTCGATCTCGCTGGAGCAGGCCTGGAACAGCATCCCCCCCAGGGAGCAGCTGCAGATCGCCGGCAGCGCCATGATCGCCCTGGTGATCATCGAACAGATCAACAAGTACTCCCAGCGCCTGATCATGCGCAGCGTCTCGCTCGACGTGGTGCGGGTCATGCGCGCCGACGTGTTCCGCAAGCTCATGCGGCTGTCCATGCGCTTCTTTCACGCCAACCACTCGGCCAAGCTGCTCTCGCGGATCACTTCCGATCTGACCAACCTGGGCAAGCTGCTGGTCGATGTGATGGTGCACATCCTGACCGACGCGTTCACCGTGGTCCTGGCCATGACCTATGTGTGGATGCGCAGCGGCGGTGCGGTGATCCTGGCCCTGGTCCTGGTCACGGTCACCTTCCTGCCCATCCAGATCGTCGCTCGCAAGCTGCGCAAGCGCGAGATCAAGAACCAGCACAAGCTCTCCCTGGTCTTCCAGTACATCCAGGAGTCTCTCGGCGCCCAGAAGATCGTCAAGGCGTTCGGCGCCGAGAAGCACGAGATCGAGCGCTTCAACGGCATCAACGACCGGGTCACAGCGGGTCGCATGAAGGCCGCCGAGCTCAGGGCTCGGGCCGATCCCATCGTCGAGATCATGGGCGCCGCTGCCGTGGCCGGTTTCATGATCTGGGGCGGCTACAAGGTGGTGGACGGCGACTGGCACGGCGAGGAGTTCTTCGTCATCGTCATGGCCCTGATCACCGTGGTGGCCTCGCTCCGCCGGCTGGGTGACACCAACATCAAGATCCAGTGGGGCCTGAGCTCTGCGGATCGTGTGGCGACCCTGCTGTACAACGAGCCGGAGATGACCGACAGCCCGAACGCCGTCGAGCTGGAGCAGTTCACCTCGCAGATCGAGTTCCGTGACGTGAGCTTCGCCCACAAGGCCGACATGCCCGTGCTGCAGGACGTCAACTTCACCGTCCGCCGAGGCGAGACCCTGGCCCTGGTGGGGCACACCGGCTCGGGCAAGTCGACCATCGGCGACCTGGTCGTGCGCTTCTACGACGTCGACTCCGGCGCCGTGCTCATCGACGAGCACGATGTGCGCGACATCGCCCTCACGTCCCTGCGCCAGCACATGGCCGTGGTCACCCAGGAGACCATGCTGTTTCAGGGGACAGTGCACAGCAACATCGCCTACGCCCGCCCGGACGCCAGCCGCGAAGAGGTCACGGCGGCCGCGCGATCAGCCTTCGCCCACGACTTCATCGCCAAGCTGCCAGGGGGTTACGACACCGAAGTGGGCGAGCGGGGCATGACCCTTTCGGGCGGCGAGCGGCAGCGCATCGCCATCGCCAGGGCCCTGCTCTCCCAGGCTCCGATTCTGCTCCTCGACGAGGCCACGTCGGCCCTTGACTCGAAGTCCGAGCGCATCGTTCAGGATGCCATCGACAGCGCCCGCAGCAACCACACCACGATCATCATCGCCCACCGCCTGTCGACGATTCGAGACGCCGATCAGATCTTGGTGCTGGAGAACGGCGCCGTGGTCGAGCGAGGCAACCACGCCGAGCTCATGGCCGCGAGAGGCCTCTACGCCAGCATGGTGCGGCTGCAGAACGACAGCTGAGACTCAGGCGCCGGTCAAGCGGTCGAGCAGCTGCCTCACCGCCGCGATGTCCGGGATCTCATCGGGCCGATCTGCCGGGGACAGACCCGCCGCCGCGGCCAGGGCGTGAATGACGAACCGGGCCTGGCGTCCCTCTTGCCGGGTGGCTCGCGGTTGCAGCCAGGTCTCGAGCAGGGCGATGTCTCTGCGCATGGCCACCCCAGCAGAGCGATCTCCCAGGCGCAGCAGCATGGCCGCAGCGCGAAGCCGGGTCGGCCCGTCGTCGCTGAGCAGCTCGGCCCGGTGCTTCTGCTCCAGACCGTCGAGGACGTCGAAGTCGTCAAAGGTGAGATTGCTGCCCGCGTCCACGGCCCAGGTCGGGTCGCCGTAGAGCAGGTGGTCAGCCCAGAGCAGGCGCCCCGCTCCGAAACGTCCCAGGACACCCTCGCTGCCAGACTGCATGGCCCCACCGATGGGCGCGCCCCCGCCGAGTGCGCGATAGAACGGCACGGCGAAGAGTCGGGCCACCTCGTCCCGGACCTCCCACAGGGTGGCCACCACATGACGCACCCCAGCCATCAGGAAGGCGCTGGCCAGGCCACCGCTGCGGCCCATGGGATCTTGCCGGGTGACCAGCTGGCGAGCGTCCTCCGCCGAGCCGCAGGCGTTCAGGAAGACCAGCCCGGGCATGTCCACCCGGCCCGCCAGCTGCGAGAGCAGGCGCACGGAGAAGAGGCCGTCCGAGAAGCGCAGGGCCGACTCGCCAGTGGCCCCATCGAAGTCGGCGTGGCCGGCGTAGTGCAGCACATCGTGTCGGCTCAGCTCATCGCGAAACGTCCGCACACTCACATCGCCAGAGAGGATCGTCACCGGCCCCGCCGTGGGCCAGCCCTCGACGATCTCCTCGACCTCTGCGGCCTCGCGATGGGCGCTGGCCAGATCTCCGCAGGTGTCCGCCACGATCAGCACGGACAAGGGCGACGACATGGCCCGCTGCAGTCCCCGGGAGCGCTCATCGTCCACGGTCACCAGGCGTCCCATGCGAAAGCGGCGTCCCAAGAAATCGTCGCCGTCGTGGAGCAGCTCCCAGGGGATGCCCAGGAGCTGGCGGTCGAGGTGCAGCACCAGGTTGCGCCCCTGAGCCTCGGCGAACTTCTCCTTGAGGAAGTCGGGCAGCAGGTCGACCCAGATGGCCCGTCCCGCTTCGGTCAGCTCGTCGAGCAAATCGTCCTCGCCGGCGTTCGCACGGGCCAGCAGGGCCAGCACATCACGAGCCCGCTCGGCGACCATCCCCGAATGAAAATGGCACGTGCGCGAGGTCTTGATGGTGCTCTCAACCACCGAGCCCTCCTTGAAGGGCGTCACCCGGATGCTGTCCTCTGACTGCCAGAGCACTTGCAAGGTGACTTTCTGCTCAGTGGGACGCATGGTCGGCGTCAGGGCAGCAGGTGAAAGGTCTCGCCCGGCAGGGCCTCGACACCCGGCAAGACCTCGACCGTGCCGCTGGGCAGCAGCACCCGGCGGGTCAGACCGTCGCTGGCCCCGATGACCACCGCCAGATCGAGGCCCGCGGCCACCAGGCGATCGGCGTCCGCCAGGGATGCCGTGGTGGGTTGCGGGCGCAGGCCCGTGGCAGGGTCCCAGGCCAACAGCACTCGGGCGCCCGCCAGGTCGGTGGCCAGCACCAGCGCACCGCCCGCCACGGGAGCGGCGTCGAGAATCTGGAACAGGGGCAACGCAGGCTGGTCCAGCGCGCCAGGCACACCCAGCTCGACCCGGGTCAGCGAGATGTTCTGGGCCAAGACGGCGCCGGCTTCTGCGGCGGCGACCGGGGCTGGTACCACCAGGGCCAGCTCATCGTCGACCAGCACGAGGCGCAAGGGGTCCACGGCCAGGGGATAGGGACGGACCCAGCCGGTAGACAGGTCGTACACCGTGAGCGCACCAGGCAACCCTCCCGCACGACGGGTCAGCACCAGCAACCGCGACCCTTGCAGGACCATGTCAGCCACGGACTGATCGCCGTTGAACCCGGCGGTGAAGGGCATGGCCGCAGAGCCGCTGATCAGGTCGATCTCCCGCACCAGCAGATCGTCTTCGGCCACGAAGGCCGTGCGCCCGTCGTGGCTCACCGCCCAGCGCCGCCCGGACACGGGCTGGCCCAGGGGCTCGATCATGAGGTCGTTGTAGCGATCGTCAAGAAACTGCAGCCGTCCCGCAGGGGGCAGCCCCTCGAGTCCCAGGGCGTCTGGCCTGACGATGACGAACGCCGGGCCCGCGGCTGTGCTGTGGGCCAAGGCGTCGCCGTCGGCGTCGAGCCTGTAGATCACGTTGGGCCGTCGGTCCCAGGCTCCGGCGGAGCGCACTTCGAGAGCGCCCCCCTCGCGCAGCACGTAGCCCACCGTGCCGTCGGCAGAAAGAGCCAGACCGCGCACAGGCGTGGTGCCTGGCAAGGCTGGCTGGAGCACCGTCCCGGTGCGCAGGTCGACGCGCTGCCACCCGACGGTGGTAGGCAAGACCACTGCCGGGGGCTGCACCAGCAAGGTGCATTCCGCACGAGCGGCCGAGCCGAGAACCGAGAAGGACAGCGCGATCAGCCGCCCCGCATCGTCGGGGTCGTCGAGCAGCACGCGCAGTTCGAGCAGGCCTGACTCGTCGGCCACGCCCAGCACCTGCAGCACATCCCCTCGGGGACTGGCCTCGCCCCACACGCCGCTGGCCAGAGACTCCCGCACGGACGGCGGCGCCTGGGCTGCCATCTCGAGTTCGATCAGGATCGCCACGCCCGGGCTGCCCCCTTCGAGCACCAGGGCCAGCTCATCCCCCGCCAAGGGGAACGAGTGGTGCACCAGCAACTCGTCGCTGCTTTGAGCTGCAACCCGTCCGGAGACGGTGAGCAGCAAGGCGAGGAGCAGGGGAGCGATGCGCATGGCGTCAGAGTAACGAGTCAGGGCCAGGACTGTGGGACGTGAGCGCTGAAGAAGATCTGGCCGAAGGGGCTGAACCGATCAGTCCACCAGGCGCTGGGGACGATCGTCAGCCTCAGCGACCGACGCCACAAGGGTCTCGACCAGCTGCGAGACCTTGGCCACCTTGTCGAAGTCGATCTTGTCGAGGGTGTCCCCCGGCTGGTGGTAGTCCTCATGTTCGCCAGCGAAGAAGAACACCACGGGAATACCCTTTTCAGCGAAGTTTGCGTGGTCTGAGCGGCTGTAGTAGGTGTCCACACGGCGGCGATACTTACCTTCGCCAGCTGACCAGCTCACACTCAAGCCCACCCCGGGTCCCGCGGCGACGGCCTGGGCCACCAGGGTGTTGTAGTCGGCGTGCTCGGGGGAGGGAGTGATGCCCACAGAGTCGGGATCGTTGCGACCGACCATGTCCACGTTGATGTCGGCGATCACAGAATCGATGGGTAACGTGGGGTTTTTGACCCACCATTCGGACCCCAAGAGACCTTTTTCTTCTCCTGAGACAGCAAGGAAGAGCACGGACCGGCGCAAGGGCTCAGCCCGACTCGCCAGGGTCTCGGCCACGGACAGCAGGGTCGCGGTCCCTGAAGCGTTGTCATCGGCGCCGTTGTGAACGGCTCCCTCGGAGTTGACGCCCACGTGGTCCATGTGGGCAGACACCACGATCACCTCTTCGCCCAGCTCAGGATCGTCGCCTGGCAGCAAGCCAGCCACGTTCTGGGCCCAGAGCTCATCGACGGCGACCTCGCCACGCAGGGTCAGCTCGACCCCATCGAGAACAAGCCCCGGGGTCATGGGCTCCTCGGCCCGTTCGGTGAGTTCGGTCTGGAAATCGAGTCCTGCTGCGGCGAGCAGGGCCTCGGAGAGCCGTGGCTCGGGGTAGACCCGCACCAACGAGGTCGGGCTCGCGGTCGCTCCGCCCAGCACCAGTCGGGCGTGGGTCGCCGAGCGCCTCAACCAACTGCGCGTGCGCGCCGCCTGCTTGTCGTCTTCACCGCTCAGCAAGATCAGCCCCAGGCCACCCCGCTCTTCCACGGCATCGCGCTTGGTCCCTGAATGGACCCGTTCGTCGAGCCCTTCGAAGCCAGGAGGCACGCCGGTGAAGACAGCGACGAAGCGGCCCTCGATGGGCAGGCCGGCCAGCTGGTCGAGGCCGGACTCGCTGTCCACGACTCCATGACCCGCGAAGACCACTTCTCCTAGAAGGTCAAGCGGCTCGGCACCCAAACCCCGCAAGGTGTAGTCGTCGATGGGAGCCCACGGCTCGGCACCACCGAAGCTCAGCTCAAGGGAGTCGAGGTCGAGCTGGCTGCGGTGCAGGGGGTAGTCCTGGGTGTACAGGCCCCCTCCCCCGGCGGGGGCCAGGCCCAACCCCCTCATCACAGAGGCCACGTAGGCCGCCGTGATCTCTCCTTCGATGGTGCCGGTCTCCCGGCCTCCCATGGCATCGGAGGCCAGGAAGCCCATGTGGGCTTCGATGCGCTGCCGAATCGTGGTGCGCAGGGGCGCTGGGGTGGTGACCCCGCCAGCGCTGGCAAACGACGCGAGGGGTGCTGCGGTCTGGGCCTGGGTGCCGGAGCAGCCCACGAGCAACACAGAGAGAAGGGTTCGGGTAAGCAACGGGGTCACGAAGACAATCTCCTTTGTGGTCGTAGGGCGCCGTGGCGCGCCGTGCAAGGTCAGTCGTTTCGAGGGTCGATCTGCAACACACGACCCTGGGCAACAAACACCATCATGGGGCCGTCGCCCACGAACAGCGGCCCCTGGAGCAATCCTCCGCCCAGGCGCTCGAAGTCGTAGACAGCTCGACCCACCTCGAAGTCAAAAAGGTATAGCGCCTCATCGATGGGTTTCGCTTCGTCCTCGCTGAAGGTCGCCTGACAGTACGCCAGATAACGGCCATCATGGGAACTGGTGACATGAAAGTGGTGGATGGCTCCGGTAGAGATGCCGTAGCGCCCGCCGCCACGCAGATGGGTCTGCATGAGCTGCAGATAGCCCTCGTTGTCCCGAACCGGCGCCACCATGAGCAGCGGGTCCCCCCGAAAGCCCGCCGAGAAGGGCACCCGCTCCGAGTAGCCCAGGTTGCCCGAGGCCATGAACGAGAAGCGCCCGGAGTCGAGTTCCAGGCGGAAGATGCCCTTGGTGGGGCCATCGAGAATCAGGGCGTCGCCCTCAGGGGAGAAGACGCCGAAGCCCCCCGAGCAGTCCGCGGCGGTGACCCGGCGTGCCGAGCCATCGTCAAACACCCAGGCTTCCCAGCACTCGTGGCCCAGATAGGCAAGGGCCCGCCGAGCCCGGCTCAGCAAGACCTCGGCCCCCTGGGGCAGTGAAGCCAGGCCCCTGGGGTCGGACAGCTCCAGCCAGCCCTCGCCGTCGTCGGCGATCACGACCAACCGTCGGCCGCCCTCGCCCTGGGCAGACAGCACCGGGAGATCGCTGCCGTCCAGGCCCACCAGCTCCCAGTCCATGCCCCCATCACCTGCCGGAAGGTCGGGGCCACTCTGCACCACGCCGTCCTGACCCACGCGCACCAACCCGGTGGGCAGCAGGGCCATGGCCGAACCGTCGGAGGCCAGGGCGGGCAGACCGATCAGCCCCGCTGGCAGGGCCCACTCCCCGACGGGCGACGTCTCGTCGGCGCTGAGAGAGCGCCATCCCTGGCCATCGCCCACCAGAAAGCGGCCCACACCGGGGCGGCCGATGAGCTTGTCCCCGGAGCCCAGATCCACGGGTTCGAGTCCCGAGGAGGACAGCCAAAGCAGCACTGCGGCGAGGATTCCAGCAGAAACGACAAGCCGGGCAACACGGCCCAGGCTGAGAGGAGTGCGGGTCATCGGTGGTCGGTCCAAGGCAGAAGCCCACCAAGCTAAGGGTTTGCTAGCCTTCCGGATATGTCCGGACGGGTCTTTCTGCTCTTCATCGTCCTCAACGTAGCCGCGGGTGTGGTGTTCCTCTCCGATTCCGGACCGGGATTCCCGCTCGACGACACGTGGGTGCACATGGTGTATGCCCGGGCCTTGGGCCTGGGTCAGGGTTTCGCCTACAACCCGGGCCAGCTCGAGACCGGCATCTCGGCGCCCCTGTGGACCACTCTGCTGGCGGTCCCCGTGGCCCTGGCCGACTTCCTGAATCAGCGCCCGGACCTCGCGGTCAGGATCTTCTCCGGCCTGGTAGGGCTGGCCATGGCGGTGGTGGCCTGGCGCCTGGCCTCGCCCTCTGGCCGCTGGCCCGCCACCTGCGCCGCCCTGGCCATGACCTTCGACCCGCTCATGCTCTTCGAGCGCTACTCGGGCATGGAGCAGCCTCTCTTCGGCCTGCTCACCCTGCTGCTCCTCGACGCCATGCTGTCCGAGCGACCGGCGCGAGCGGGGCTGCTCAGCGGCCTGCTCGTCCTGACCCGCCCCGAGGGCCTGCTCTTCGCGGCCATCGCGGGCCTGTGGATGGTGCGACATCGCCTGCCGATCCTGCCGTTTCTCGGCCGGGTCGTGCTCTGCGTGGCGCCCTGGGTGCTCTACTGCCAGGTGGTGGCCGATTCGCCCCTGCCCTCGACCGTGGTGAACAAGGCGGTCTTCGTCCCCCACTGGCAGCCCATCTGGCGCGCGCTCTCGGCCCTCTTCGCCGAGACCGGCTGGGGCTGGGCCCTGCCACTGACCGCCGCCGTGGGCCTCTATGTCCTGGAGGGCGGCCGGCGCAACCTGGGGCGGCTGGCCCTGGCCATGGGCTTCGTGCTCCTGCCCGCGGTCTTGCTCACCCGGGTCATCGAGACCCACGGAGAGCCGCCCCAGGTGCCCTACTACTGGGCCCGCTACGCCTTGCTGGCCTGGCCGCTGATTCTCTTCGTGGCCAGTGTGGGCGTGGCCTCCATGGTGCGCACCGCCTATGCCGGCACCCGCTGCCAGCCGCTCTTCGCCGCCCTGCTCATCGGTCCCGGCCTGGTCATGGCCTTCTTGGGCCGGCAGCTGCCCGCGCAGGCCGAGCACCTGGCAGGACAGTTCGCCGCCCAGTGCAGCGACGTCGAGACCCTGAACGTGAGCTCGGCGCTCTGGGTCGCCGAGAACCTGCCCGCGGACGCGGTCCTGCTCACCCATGACGCAGGAGCCTTGCGCTTCTTCGGCAAGCACCGGGTCATCGACATCTGGGGCAACCACAACACGACCCTGCGGCACATTCTCGACAGGCAGGGCGGCGCTGGCGTGGCGGCCTGGTTGAAGAGCCAGGACCCGGACGCCCTGGTGGTCTTCCCCATGTTGTTCGCCCGCAACCACGCCCCCGAATGGAAGCAGCTGTACACCACCCTGCCCGCCCAGGAGTACAACGCTCTCTACGCCCAGGCTGACGACTACGCCTCACTGCTGGGTCTGACCCGTCGGGCGCAACAGTTTCACGTCGAAGATCCCGCCGTGGTGCCCAGCCCGCTCCACGGGGACATGGTCGTCTTCGTCAGGCCATGAGCCCCAGCGCCCAGCCAACCCGACCCGGGGCCGCTGATCCCCACGCACCCGGTCCACCGTCAGGGCAGCTCATGACCCGCCGCTCGCTGTGGCTCATCGCCCTGGTGGCCCTGGCCGTGCGCCTCAGCTTCTCTCTCGCCCTGTCTGCAGACGAGGGGCCCGTGGGCACCCTCTCCGCCCACTTGCTCGGGGACGAGCGGGCCTACGATGCCTTCGCCCGAGACGTGGCGGCGGGCGACAACCAGCGCACCCGAGCCTTCTACCAGGCCCCTGCCTATCCGTGGTTGCTCGGCCAGCTCTACCGGGCCTGGCCCCCTCCCGCCGACAACCCCGACGACTCCGTGGTGGCCCACGCCCCTGTGCATCGAGGCGTGTTCGCGGCGCAACACCTGGCGGGCATCCTCACCGCGCTGCTCACGGCCGTACTGGCCTGCCGGGTGCTTTCACCGCGGGCGGGCCTGCTGGCCGGGCTCATGGCAGCCCTGTCAGGCCCCCTGGTCTTTCACGAGACCATGCTGCTCAAGTCGAGCCTGTCCATGCTGGTCTTCGTGGCCAGCCTGCACCTGTGGCTCGACCTGTTGGAGCGCGGCAGGTCCGGCCGCGGCGCGACCCGGCGCGCCGCCCTGCTCGGGCTCTCGTTGGGTCTGGGCGTTCTCCTCAGAGGCAACATGCTGCTGCTCGTGGCACTGGTCCTCGCCTCTCTCGTCTGGCCCCTCGGCGGTGGACGACGGCTCTGGCGCCAGGCCCTCGTGGTCGGCGTCTGCGCCCTCGCAGCCCTCTCCCCGGTGACCATTCACAACCTGGCCCGGGGCGACCTGGTGCTGAGCACCTATCAGGCCGGCACGAACGCGGCCATCGGACAACCCCTCAACGGCAGCTGGGCTGATGGGCTGATCTACCAGCCCCTGCGGGCCGGGCGGGGCGACGCTCGCTACGAAGAAGCGGACGCCATCGCCTTCGCCGAGGAAGCCACCGGACGCACCATGACCGGCCGGGAGATCTCCGCCTGGTGGTGGCGCTGGGTCGCCGACTCGGTGGCCAGCCAGCCGCTCATTGCCGCTCAGCGGGTGTCGCTCAAGCTCGTGCACCTGTTTCACGGCTACGAAGTCCCGGACGTGAAGTCGTGGGCGGTCATGGCGAGCGCCGCTCCCTGGCTCTCGACCTGGGCCTCCGACCTGTGGCTCATCGGTCCCCTGGCCTTGCTCGGCCTGCTCGTGCTGCCCTGGCGACGGCGCCCCGGGCTGGTGGTTGTACGCGGTGGGCTCTTGGTGGTGGCCGTCTCTCTCGGCCTCTTCTACGTCATGGGACGCTACCGCCTGAGCGCCCTGCCCTGCCTGTGGATCCTGGCCGCCGGTGCCTTGGTGAGCTGGGCCGACGGGGTCGCTCGACGGGCTCGGCAGGCAGCCCACGGCCACGGGGGAGCCACGACCGAGGAGTCCACGGACCACGATCGCCCGACCCAGCCAGCACGCTTTGTCTGGGCAGCACTCGGCGGACGTCCCGCCCTGGGGCTCGCGGCCCTGGCAGGGCTGCTCGGCCTCGAATACGGCCTGACCCTGCCCTCGGACGTCCAGGGCGAACACACGAGCTACGCCAACGCGGCCAGCATCGCCTGCGCACTGGCCGAGAACGCAGACGCCCCCGCCCTCGCCGTGCAGCATCGAGATCAGGCGGTGGACTGGGCTCGCCGGGCCATCGCCATCGCCCCCGGGTTTCCCGCCCCGCGCAACACCCTGGTGCGAGCCCTGTCCCTGCGCACCGAGCAGCTCCCCCCGCGGCAGGACGAAGCGGACGAGGCCGCCTGGCGCCTGCTGCTGCTCATGGACGGCCTGCGCACGGGGAGCGATGTCCAGGACGTCCTCGATGGTCCCCTCGCAGCGCTGCAACAACGGGCGCTGCAGCTCAGCAACCAACCATCCATGGCGGGAGGCGATGCGTTCACCGCCCCACTGCTGGCCTTCGCCTGTCGCGCGGTGGCCCGGCAGCTGTCCCAATCGACCGACACTGCCGAGCAGGCTCTGCAACTCATCGACCGCAGCCTCGCCCTGCAACCTGACGAGTCGTTCGCCTGGATGCAGCGAGGCTCGCTACTGCGCCGCCTCGGTCGCCCAGCCGAGGCGGCTCAGGCCTACCTGACCGCACTGTCAGCCGGCGAAGACTCCCCCGAGCTACGCAACAACCTGGGCAACGTCCTGCGCTCCCTCGGACGATTCGACGAAGCCATCCAGCAACTGCAACAAGCCCTGACCATGCGCCCAGGCGACCCCCTCATCCTGCGAAACCTCGAACAAGCCAGGGCAAACCGCTAGGACTCGTGTCGGCCGGAAGACACTTGCGAGAAAGCGCAGAACGCCAGAACCTCCACCTCATGAAC
>Ga0114932_10000577_pt1 | contig 43458 bp, 34 predicted proteins | sample 2SBtaG_2_FD_87286 | JGI IMG/M metagenome (GOLD analysis project Ga0114932, IMG submission 87286) | Deep subsurface microbial communities from Kolumbo volcano to uncover new lineages of life (NeLLi) - 2SBTROV12_ACTIVE470 metaG | ecosystem: Environmental > Aquatic > Marine > Volcanic ...
ATTCAGATTGGACGGGAATGTAAAGCTTACGGTAAATACCTACACCTAAGACAAGCACTAATATATGGCGGCGTTTCACAAAAACCACAAGTAAAAGCATTAAATCGCGGAGTTGATATTATTATTGCTACACCGGGCCGTTTGCTTGATTTAATTAACCAGCAATTTCTTAGATTAGATAAAGTAGAGTTTTTTGTTCTTGATGAAGCAGACCGTATGTTAGATATGGGTTTTTTACCTGATATAAATAAAGTTATAAATAAGCTATCCAAATCACGTCAGTCACTACTTTTCTCTGCAACGATGCCTAAGGCAATAGCTAGCCTTGCAAAACAAATATTAGCTAATCCATTGAGTATTGAAGTAGCTCCTCAAGCTACACCTATTGAACGCATTCAGCAAAATGTTTACCATTCGCATTCTGGAGAAAAGACGGAACTACTTATAAATATTTTATCTGACCCCAGAATGTCTAGGGTTCTGGTTTTTACGAGAACTAAGCATAGAGCTAATCGGGTGGTAGAAAAATTAGCTAAATCAGGGATAAAAGCAGATGCTATCCATGGTAATAAATCTCAGTCTGCTCGTCAGCTGGCTCTTAAAAGATTCCGTGGAGGTAATATAAGAGTTTTAGTTGCTACTGATATAGCAGCTAGAGGTATAGATGTAGATAATGTAAGCCACGTCATTAACTATGAGCTCCCTAATGAGCCAGAAAACTATATTCATAGAATTGGAAGAACAGCTCGTGCCGGCGCTGATGGGATAGCATTATCGTTTTGCGATCCGTCAGAAAGAGTCTATCTGCATGATATTGAACATTTAATAGGTATTAAAATAATGGTTTTAGGTAAGGAGTTACCTGGTGTATCTGGGCCGGAAAAAGCCAAACAAAAAAAATCTCGTAAGTATAGTTGGAAACAACGTAAGAGGAATATTAGAAATGCAAATGGACCAAATAATCGCAAAAAAATTATTTCTAATCGCGCTCGCAAGCAACAAGTAGCTACTTAGACTGATTACCTATTTGTTAACCAGAGTATAAAAATTTTATTCTACTGGTCTTGAACTCCAACCAACATAGGTGGCTATTGTTGCTAAGAGTTGCAATATAAAAATAACCCAAGCAAGTGGTAAGTGATTTGTAGAAGGAAGCAAACCTACTGCAATAGTTACCAGGGCTGCTATTCCATATTGTGAAAGGCCATTAAGTGCCGCCCCAGTACCAGCATAATGAGGAAGAACACTAACTGATGCAGCCATTGCATTAGGAAATGTCATGGCAAGTCCAATGGCAAAGATAAACATTGGTGCTATGGCTGATAAGGGCGTAAATATTCCTAATAAGGGTAATGCTAAATAAATACTTGCTCCGCAAAGCCCAACCGATGTGCCGATTACTATCATTCTATTAACACCGAGTCTGGCGGTTAGTAATATAGTACTGGCGTATCCACAGAAAGCTCCCGAAGTTCCGGTAAGCATCAAATACCCAAATTGGTCTGGGCTAACCCCATAACTATTAATAAGAATAATTGGAACTCCAGCAAACCAAGCGAATACTGCTCCGCTTACGAAGCCAATATTTAGATTATAAGCTACAAATACTCTTTGACTAACTAGAGATCGGTATCCTACAGCCATTAATTTTAAATTACTAAAAAACTTATTACCTTGGACTTTGTGAGACTCATCCATAAATATGGCGCAATAAATAAATAACGCAATTCCTAGAATCCCAAGGAAAATGAAAGATGCCTGCCATCCATAATGTATTTGTAAGTAACCACCGAGAGCAGGAGCTGAGGCAGGTGCGAAAGCCATCACAGATGATATAATTGCTAAAGCACGGGCAGATTCTTGACGATTATAAAGATCACGAACCATTGATCTTACCATGACCATAGATCCGGCCGCTCCAACACCTTGAAGGATTCGAAAAAGTATTAACATCGTCATTGAGTTAGAGGCAGCACAGGCCAGACTGGCAGTAATATAAATTCCTAGACCCCATAATAGTACAGGTCTTCGTCCGTACCGATCTGCTATTCCACCATAAAAAAAGTGAGCGATTGCATAGGCAACTAAAAAAGAAATAAGAGTACTCTGTACCGAAAATACGGACACTTCAAAATATTGTGCTATGTCCGGCATAGATGGTAAAAAAATATTATATGCAATAGCGCTGCAAGATATTAGTGCTGTCATTAATGGAATTGTTGGTGGCTTGCGAATAATATTTATAAACCCAATAAAATTAATTGTATGACATAAAACTCTTTATTCTGCTTTGCTTTCAATGGTCCAAAAGCCTTGATGAGGATCTAGAACTAAGTGCATTGAATATAGATATTCATCGTTATATAGATAGTTGAACTTTTCGGTTTTCAAATTCTATGCTTTCTATGACTAGGTGTTTTCTAAATAACTTTTATTAAATGTTTCTATTTGTTATTTTTACGTTTAAATTTGTTTTTATGCTTACTTTTTTTTCTAGGCAAACTGCTTCTTTGACTTGAAAATTTATTTTCTTTATTCAAAGGATCTAATTCTTGCATCTCTAGACGTCGGATTTCATCTCTTAGGCTAGCAGCTTCTTCGAATTCTAGATTTGATGCTGACTCTTGCATTCTTTTTTCGAGGTTTTGTATGTGTGTTTTGAGATTGTTGCCAACTAGGTGAATGGTTTTTGAATCTCCTGTTTCTACAGTTACCCTATCACGTTCAAATACGCTATTAAGTATATTATCCATATTGCTACTGATGGATTCTGGTGTAATGCCATTAGCTAAATTAAATTCATTCTGCTTTTTACGACGTCTATTGGTTTCTTCTAATGCTAGCTTTAAGCTTTTTGTAATTGTATCAGCATAAAGAATAACTCGACCATCTATATTACGCGCTGCTCTTCCAATTGTTTGGATTAAAGATGTTCTGGACCTTAAAAAACCTTCTTTATCAGCGTCAAGAATAGCTACTAATGCGCATTCGGGTATATCAAGACCTTCGCGCAAAAGATTTATTCCTATTAATATATCAAATACACCTAACCTCAAATCACGCAGAATTTCTATTCTTTCTAATGTTTCAATATCAGAGTGCATGTACCTTACGCGCAAACCCTGTTCGTGCATGTACTCAGTGAGATCCTCTGACATGCGTTTTGTTAGTGTTGTGACCAAAATGCGCATTCCATTTGACGCTACATCCCGACATTCTGCAATTAGATCATCAACTTGGGTCTCTACTGGTCTAATAATACATACTGGGTCTATGAGACCGGTAGGACGAACAATTTGTTCTGCAAATACTCCCCCAGATTGTTCAAGCTCCCAATTTCCCGGAGTGGCTGATAAGTATATAGTATCAGGACGCATGTCATACCATTCTTCAAATTTAAGCGGTCGATTATCTATGCATGATGGAAGCCGAAACCCAAAATTAGCCAGTGTTGTTTTTCTTGATAAATCCCCGCGAAACATACCGCCAATTTGGGGTACAGTAATATGGGATTCATCTACAAAAAGAATAGAATCGCTAGGTAAGTATTCAAATAATGTTGGGGGTGGTTCGCCTGGTTCGCGACCAGTCAGATGGCGGGAATAGTTCTCAATCCCAGCACAAGAACCAGTTGCTTGCATCATTTCTAAGTCAAATGTAGTCCGTTGCTCAAGTCTCTGAGACTCTAATAGTTTATTATGTTTATTTAATTCTTCAAGTCGAATAATTAATTCTGCTTTAATTGTTTTAACGGCCTGATCTAATGTAGGCTTTGGTGTTATGTAGTGTGAGTTAGCAAATATTTTTATTTCACTGAGATCAGCGGTTTTTTCTCCAGTAAGCGGATCAAATTCATAAATTGCTTCAATTTCATCACCAAATAAAGATAATCTCCAAGCTCTATCTTCAAGGTGAGCAGGAAAAATCTCTAGGGTATCCCCTCGAGATCTCAAGGTTCCTCTATAAAAATCTGTGTCATTACGTCTATATTGTAGTTCTGTAAGATCTCTGAGAATATTTGCGCGGTCTACTTGCTGCCCTATCTTATAGTTCTTAGTCATTTTTAGATATGATTCTGCATCTCCTATGCCATATATGCATGATACAGAAGCCACAATAATAACGTCTCTTTTTTCAAATAGCGCGCGGGTAGCTGAATGGCGCATTCGGTCAATTTGTTCGTTAATAGAGGACTCTTTTTCTATATATGTATCTGAACGTGGGACATAAGCTTCCGGTTGGTAATAATCATAGTACGAAACAAAATATTCAACCGAGTTATTTGGAAAAAAACTTTTCATTTCTGCAAATAGCTGTGCAGCTAATGTTTTATTAGGTGCTAATATTAATGCGGGTCGTTTAGTTAGTGCTATTGTTTGGGCGATTGTAAAGGTTTTACCGGAACCTGTTACTCCTAGAAGAACCTGATCATGATCTCCCTCTGTTAAACCACTAACAAGATCTTTTATTGCCTGTGGTTGATCTCCTGCGGGTTGATAATCTGATACAAGGTCAAAATTTGCTGCTGTGCTGCCAGCAGGATGATCATTAATAAATTTACGGGCAGGCATCTTTTTTGTTGCCATTATGTAATTTGTTTGAATGTCGGCATTATTGGCCATTTTGTCCGTTTTTTTTTAAGTTGTTGAGCACTATTTTATTGGGTTTTTATTACCAGTTACCAGTTTTCATAAGGTGTTATTTAGAAAAACACCACTATGTAAGTAAGCAAATAATATATTTACTTTATAATCAATAATTAATAACTGTTTCGTAAAATAATGGAATGTTTGAATAGTCACGAATCTAATATCAATTTTTTTAACTTTCTAACCTTGTATAGATTCAGAATGGATAATAAGTTCTCGACTATATGTTTTGAATTAAATAGGACTGAAATATGGGATTTCTTGCTGATAGACTAAGCAATATCAAGCCATCTCCAACTATTTCTATTAATGTTTTATCTCAGTCGATGAAAGCAGAAGGACGAGATGTAATAGGTTTAGCTGCAGGAGAACCAGATTTTGACACTCCTCAAAACATCAAAGATGCAGCACTTAAAGCAATGAATGAAGGCAAGACTAAATACGCACCGCCTGCAGGTATACCCCTTTTACGTGAAGCGATTTGCCATAAACTTAAGATAGATAATAAGTTGGATTTTACTCCAGAACAGATAAGTGTGGGTTGTGGTGGCAAACAAACAATTTATAATGCTCTAACTGCTACAGTAAACCCGGGAGATGAAGTTATAGTGATGGCTCCCTATTGGGTGTCTTACACGGATATTACACTACTCTGTGGCGGAGTACCTGTAGTTGTCGAATGTACGGCAGAAAATAATTTTAAAATAACGCCAGAACAGCTAGAAGCGGCAATAACGCCAAAGACTAAATGGCTATTGATGAACTCACCTTGTAACCCAAGCGGTGCAGTTTATACTTCTAGCGAACTTATTGCTTTAGGAGAGGTATTAAAGAAACATCGACATGTATGGATAATGCCAGACGATATGTATGAAAAGATTCTTTATGACGGAGTTAATTTCTCTACTATTTCTCAAGTGGTCCCAGAGTTGGCCGATCGAACGCTAACTCTTAATGGAATGTCTAAAGCATACTGTATGACTGGTTGGAGAGTGGGATATGCCGCTGGTCCGACTGATTTAATTAAATCAATGAATATGATTCAATCTCAATCTACGACTTCAACTTCCACTATATCGCAGTGGGCTGCTATAGAGGCATTAACGGGGCCTCAAAATTTCATAGAAGAGAACAATAAAATATTTAAAGAACGCCGAGATATAGTGGTCTCTATGTTAAATCAGGTGAACGGAATAGAGTGTGATACACCACAGGGTGCTTTTTATGTCTACCCATCCGTAGCTGGCTTAATTGGTAAAATTACTTCAGAAGGTAAAAAGCTTAAGACTGATGCTGACATAGTTACGTATTTTCTTGAAAAAGAAGGAATAGCAGCAGTACATGGCGAGGCGTTTGGTTTGTCGCCATATTTTCGAATTTCGTATGCTACTGAAACAAAAATATTGGAAGAAGCCTGTAAGCGTATTCAAAGAGCTTGTGAAAGTCTCAAATAGTTAAATTCTCTATATACAGTGTTTTATCTAATATAATCTAATTATAAATTAGCCATTTTTTTTAATTGATTAATAATAAAAAACTTATTCCTTAATAATCTTTCCCTTTTTGCTGGACTCATACCCATAATAAGTGAAACGATAAACAAGCTTAAAAGCATACGAGTGTTTATTGTGTCAGCCTCTGCTTTGTGGAGATGAATAAATGGCGAACACTGATAGTGTAGGCTCAAGATGTGTTGCGCTTGTGGGCCCTTATTTAAGTGGAAAAACTACTTTGCTGGAAGCAATGCTAGCAGGAACTGGGGCCATTAAGCGCAAGGGTTCTGTTAAAGAACGAAATACAATTGGAGACTCTTCTCCAATAGCGCGGAAACGACAAATGAGTATAGAGTTAAATATGGCTCATTGTCAGTTTATGGGCGAAAACTGGTCGATTATTGACTGTCCAGGTTCTGTTGAGTTTGCTCAAGATGGAAGAAATGCCCTGATGGCGGTTGATATTGCGGTTGTGGTTGTTGAATGTGATGCTACTAAAGCAAGAATTGTTTCACCAATTTTAAAATTTTTAGCAGACAACTCCATTCCCCATTTAATTTTCATTAATAAAATAGACAATTCTTTGTCTACACCAGAAGAAACAATGACGGCGCTACAGGAAGTAACAGCATTACCTCTGGTGCTTCGACATGTTCCTATTAGAAACGCAAATAAAACTACCGGCTATGTAGATCTTATAAGTCAGCGAGTTTACTCTTATAAATCCGGAGAACAATCTAGCGTAGTTGAGGTGTTGGCTGAGCTATCTAATTCGCAATCTGCAGCAAGACAAAACCTTCTAGAATCGTTTGCTGATTTTAATGATGAGTTACTAGAAAAACTTTTAGATGAAATAGTACCTAATGAAAAAGATATTTATAGACAGCTTGTTGAAAACCTAGCATCAGATAAATTGATACCAGTAATGATAGGAGCAGGAGAACTTCAGAGTGGAGTTTTTAGGCTCTGGAAATCATTGCGTCATGATACTCCGCATATTTCAAAAACAGCGCTAAGGAGGGGCTTCGGTTCCACTGACAAAACATTTCTTCAGGTTTTTAAAACTACCCAAGCTAAGTCTGGGAAGTTGAGTCATGCACGTATATGGTCTGGCAACTTACATGACGGAATACAATTGGGTAGTAAACGTGTTGGCGGATTGTTCAAGGTTTTTGGCGCTGAATTACTAAAGATTAAAGAGGCAAGTGCTGGTGATGTAGTTGCGTTAGGTCGACTTAAAGATGTTAAAACAGGTGATGTATTATCTCATAATGGTTCTAGTGAGACTGGTAAGCCTTGGAGCACTGTTTTATCCCCCGTCTATTCTTTGTCGCTTAAGGCGGAGAATCATGACGATGAAGTAAAATTATCTTCGTCTCTAGCTAAGTTAGTTGAAGAAGATCCTTCTTGCTCTATAGAGCACAATCCAGAGACTCATGAGTTATTACTGCATGGTCAGGGTGAAATACATCTATCAGTTTCTAAAGAGCAGATTGCTGAAAAATATAATGTTCATGTAATAATGGATCTACCAAATATACCTTATAAAGAAACCATTAGTCGGCAGATAGAGCAGCATGCCCGACATAAAAAACAAAGTGGCGGTCACGGGCAATTTGGTGATGTTCAGGTTGAAATTAGCCCAAAGCCAAGAGGTAAGGGCTTTGAGTTTAGTAACCGCGTTGTAGGCGGAACGGTCCCTAAACAATACATTCCATCAGTTGAAACTGGTGTTAGAAATTATTTAAAACAAGGACCACTTGGATTTCCAGTTGTTGATATATCTGTATGCTTGTTTGATGGGCAGTATCATGCTGTAGATTCTTCAGATATGGCGTTTCAAATGGCAGCACAAGCTGCCATGCGCGAGGGTTTGCCTAAATGTAGACCAATCCTACTGGAGCCTATCTGTAAGGTAGAAATTGATACACCTTCGGATCTCACAAGCAAGGTAAATCAAATTGTTAGTGGTAGGCGTGGACAGTTACTTGGCTTTGAGCCTAAAGAAAATTGGAATAGTTGGGATATGGTAAATGCGTATTTACCTCAAGCGGAAATATCTGACCTAATTATTGAGTTGAGGTCTCTAACACAAGGCATAGGAAGTTTTCGTTATATATTTGATCATTTCCAAGAACTATCAGGCCGTGAGGCTGAAATAATAATTTCTAAACGGCAAAAAGACTTATCTTCTTAGATTTATTATTAAATATTGAACAGGGTATTATTAATAAATTCTAATGCCTTGTTGTATATTTTGGTATTCATCCTAAATATTTAGTAAATTGGTTTATGAATATTAGGCTAGACTATTTATAGATTAACTATAAGTTCAGATTCTAGTTAGAGTCCCATATTTATAAATTCAATTATATATTAGTCTGATAAATTGAGATCCAAATGGAAGTTTTTGAGAATATTATAGATGCTGTTGGACAAACCCCGCTTATAAGACTTAATAAAGTTGTACCTGATGGAGCGGCAAGTATTTTAGTTAAATGCGAATATATGAATCCCAGTGGTTCAATCAAAGACCGTATGGCTTCATTTATTATTGATAATGCCGAGAAAGAGGGTTTACTAAAACCTGGGGGTACTATTGTTGAAAATACGTCAGGCAATACAGGCCAGAGTTTAGCTATGGTAGCTGCAGTAAGAGGCTATCGTTGCATATTTACTCTGCCAGATAAGATGAGCCAGGAAAAAATAGATACAATGAGGGCTTATGGAGCAGAGGTTGTAATAACACCGACGGATGTTCCGGGTGATTCACCCGATCATTATGTTAATACAGCTAAAAGGATAGCAGAGGATACTCCAGGAGCTTTTTACGTTAATCAATATCATAATGAATGGAATATTGAAGCTCATCGACAATTTACGGGCCGAGAAATTTATGACCAGACAGATGGTGGAGATTTTGATGTTTTTATGGGTGGCACGGGAACAGGGGGAACTGTATCCGGCGTTGGACGATGGTTTAAAGAACATGCACCTAACGTTAAGATTATAGGTGTCGACCCTATGGGATCGGTACATTATCATTTATTTCACACAGGAAACTTACCTAAAGCTTATGTTTACCAGGTTGAAGGAATTGGTGAAGATATTAAATGCGATGCAATGGATTTTACGGTAGTTGATGACATGTTGCAGGTTAATGACAAACAATCTTTTGATATGGCTAGAAGACTCTTACGAGAAGAAGGTTTGTTTTGTGGAGGCTCCTCAGGCTCAATTATTCATGCTGCTGTTGAGGTGGCAAAAGAATTAGGGGCTAATAAAACTATAGTTGCAACTCTATGTGATTCTGGAACACGTTACATATCTAAATTTTTCTCTGATAAATGGATGAAAGATCAAGGTTTTCTTTAATTTTTTATAGTTAGTAATTATAATCAAAACCAAATGTTGTTTTAGGATTAGCTAAGTAGATTTCTTAATGATCTGCTTAAATAGCATTTATTTTATTATGCTAGTATTATTAGATATAATAAGTGTTAGTTAGCGAAAATAAATTGCTAGAATTTTTAATTTTAGATTAAAAGAGAAACTAAATTATGACCCAGATAGATGCTGATACTCAGATTGAACTAGAAGCTGAAACATTTCGAACTTTAGTAAAACATCTTAGAGATAACCCTGAAATTCAGAATGTTGACCTTATGAATTTAGCAGATTTTTGTCGTAATTGTCTTTCAAAGTGGTATAAAGCTGCTGCTGAAGATAAGGGTATAGAATTAGACTATGAACTAGCGCGTGAATTTGTTTATGGCATGCCTTATAGTGAGTGGAAGGCAAAGCATCAAAAAGAGATGACACCTGAACAAAAACTGAGATATGAAAATAAGAAGTCATAAAATTATGAAGAAAGACTGATATTTAGAACTTTTAATTCCTGATCTAAAATATATTAAAAGGGATTAATATTAAGTTGGTAAAATTATCTTAGATACAATTAATATACAAAACTTTTGAGACTGGAGAGACTAAAGATGGTCGATACAGGCATTATTGCTGCAGACCGCTTGCGGACTTTTATTGAACGTATAGAGAGGTTGGAAGAGGATAGAGCAACGCTTAATTCTGATCTAAAGGAAGTGATGTCTGAAGCAAAGGGGGCAGGTTTCGATACTAAGACTATAAGGCAAATTGTTCGTTTACGTAAACTTGAACCTACAGAACGTATTGAACAAGAGCAGCTGCTAGAAATATATAGGTCTGCGGTTGGGATATAAAACTTTATTAATAATGCAACCGGCCCCCATCAATGTTAATCATTTGACCTGTAATAAAATCACTATCCGGACAGGCCAAAAATAATAAAGCGCCTATTAAATCTTCGGGTAGCATATCGCGTTGAAATACGCGGAGACTACGATTCCATTCCCTAACGTCACTATAATCAGGGTGATTATAGAGACCCTCTGATTCGGTAAGGCCTGGCGCTATAGTATTGACGCAAATATTATCATCTCCTAGTTCTCGTGATAATGAACGCGTCATAGCCATAATTGCGCCCTTGGATGTCACATAATGCAAGAAATGTGAAACGCCACCCAATATTGTACCAGAACTTATGTTTATTATTTTACCGCGTCCGCAGCGTCGCATACTCGGTACGACAGCTTTAGTAGCCTGGAAAGTACCTCGTACATTTACTAACATTACTTTATCCCATTCATCTTCTTTAATTTTTTCAAATCCTTTTCGTCTTAAATCTGTAAATAAAGCTGCATTATTAACCAATATCTCAATGGGGCCATATTCGGATTCCGACCTTTTCACTAAATTATTTAAGGCTGTGTTATCGGTTACATCGCAAACTTGGGAAATGGCATCTCCACCATTTTCTATGATTGATTCAACTATAGGTTGACAGTCTAAAATATCAGATAATACAACTCTTGCACCTTCATTGGCCATTGCTTTGGCATACACTGCCCCTAGGCCCTGAGCGGCTCCAGTAATTAGCGCTACTTTTTTATTTAAACGTTTCATAATATTATTTCATATCAAATTATGAAATTGAAAGAAATTAGCTTTATATTATTCAGCTGCTTCCGCAGATGGCGCCTGAGGATCTAAAAATACACGTAATAAACTTTCTTCTTCTAATCTAGCTTTTTCAATATGATTTTCTTTAACATGACCAAAGCCTCGAATATGTTCAGGAATAGAAGCAATTGCGACAGCTAATTCATAATTTTCTTTATTTAGTTTACTTATGATTATATCAATGTTTTTTTCATAAGAATCTATTAACTGACGTTCTAAATTCCTTTCTGCAGAATAACCAAATATATCAAACATAGTTCCACGTAAAAATTTTAATTTAGCTATTATCTTGAATACGGACATCATCCAAGGGCCGAACTCTCTCTTGATAAGCTGTCCGGTTATGGCATCTCTTTTGCCAAACAGAGGGGGAGCTAAATGAAATTTTAGCTTATATTTACCTTCAAATTGATCTTTAAGACTCTTAGTAAAATTACCGTTTGTGTATAGTCTTGCTACTTCGTATTCGTCTTTATAAGCTAGTAATTTATAATAGTACTTAGCTACTGCTTCAGATAAATCTGTTAAACCCTTTGTTTTGTTTTTTTCAACATTTATAACTTTTTGCACAAGTTCTAAATAGCGATTACTGTAACTATTGTTTTGGTAATTAACTAACATATCAGAACGCTTATTAATTATATCTTCTAAAGTTATAGCTAACTTTGGTTCTTCAAGCCTCAGTGGTGTTATGGGTTTTGCTATTCTCTCAACTTTTACTTGATTAATCACCGTTCTACGACCCCATAAAAAAGCGTTTTTATTAAAATCAACGGCTACAGCATTTAATTCTATAGCTTTTTCCAGTGCCTCGGCAGATAATGGAATAAGCCCTTTTTGCCAAGCTATTCCTAACATAAATAGGTTTGTGGCGATAGAATCTCCTAACAATGCTGTAGCAAGCCTTGAGCCTTGGAAATAGCTGGAACCACCATCTCCTACAGCCACGTCAATTATCTTCGCCATCTCAGCGCCCATCAGATTCATATCTGGATTACGTGTAAAATCACCAGTTATTGTTTCTTGATTATTAATTACGGCTTGGGTTATGCCGGGTTGCATTTTAGCCAAAACATCAGGGCTTGCTGCGACCATTAAGTCGCATCCTATTATTGTTTTTGCGCAGCCGGCGGCGATCCTTACAGCGTGCAGATCTTCAGGCGTTCTGCCTATACGGATATGGCTAACAACGGCTCCACCTTTTTGGGCAAGTCCTGCCATATCTAGAACTGATACCCCCTTGCCTTCAATATGCGCCGCCATACCTAACAAAGCACCAATAGTTACAACACCCGTTCCACCTATACCTGTTACAATTATTCCAAAAGGCTCATTAAGTTCTGGTAGAGAAGGGTTTGGTAATATCTCGTTTGAAAACACTATATTTTCATCGCTACTGCCAGTATTAGTCATAGGCTTTTTAAGTTGCCCCCCATGAACAGACACAAAGCTAGGACAAAAACCATTTACACATGAGTAGTCTTTATTGCAGCTAGACTGGTCAATTGCTCTTTTGCGACCTAGCTCAGTGCTTATGGGAACTACCGATAGACAGTTTGATTTAACTGAACAATCTCCGCAGCCTTCACATACACCCTCATTAATCATAATTCGTTTTGGAGGGTCGGGGAATAGATTGCGTTTACGACGCCTGCGCTTCTCAGCGGCACATGTTTGATCGTAAATAAGTACTGAGGTGCCTTGCCATTCACGCAGTTCTCTTTGGACGGGATCTAGTTGATCACGATGATATATTTTAACTCGGGGAGGAAACTTTGTTCCAGTCGGATATTTATCTGGTTCATCAGTAACTACAACTATTTTTGAAACTCCTTCAGCAGCAACTTGATGAGCGATTGAATTTACGGATAAGGGTCCGTCGAAGTGTTGTCCACCGGTCATTGCTACCGCATCATTAAAGAGTATTTTATAGGTAACATTAACTTTAGCTGCTACCGCCTGACGAATGGCTAAATAACCTGAATGGTAGTAGGTTCCATCACCAAGGTTTACAAATACGTGTTTGTCCTTTGTGAAGGGAGCCTGGCCAACCCAGCTAACACCTTCGCCACCCATATGAGTATAAGTTGCTGTGTTGCGGTCCATATATAGTGACATAAAATGACATCCGATTCCAGCCAGGGCACGACTACCTTCCGGTACTTTTGTTGATGAGTTGTGAGGACAGCCTGAGCAGAAATAAGGTATGCGTTTAACAGTTTCAGGTTGTTGCGCTAGCGACGATTCTTTTCGAACAATAAATTCAAGGCGTTCTTCTAATTTGTCTGTTTTCGGGACATGACCAAGACGAGAAGCTATTACTTGCGCAATTTGTCCAGGGTTTAACTCGCCTGAGGAAGGAAGGAGCCATTCTCCATTTTCGTCTCGTTTACCGACTACTAGTGGACGTGATCCATGATGCCAATTATATAATTGCTCTTTGACTTGGTCCTCTATAAGTCCACGTTTTTCTTCAACTATTAATATTTCTTTAAAACCTTCGGCAAATTCTCTTAAACTTTCTGGTTCAAGAGGCCAAGGCATACCTACTTTATACAAGCTTATACCAATATCTTTTGCTTGCTCCTCACTAATACCTAAATCATCTAGGGCTTGTCGAACGTCAAGATAGGATTTACCTGTAGTAATAATTCCAAGTTGTCGATTTGTGCTAAGAATAACTGTTTTATCTATCTTATTAGCTCTTGCAAAAGCTTTAACAGCTTGAAGTTTATACCTATGAAGGCGGTCTTCAGAAATGAGAAAATCATCTGGCCACCGAATATTTAGGCCGCCTTCTGGCATTAAAAAGTCATTAGGGTTTATGATGTTTATACGATGAGGATCAACGTATACTGATGCAGAACTATCTACAGTTTCAGCTATCGTCTTAAATCCAACCCAGCAGCCAGAAAACCTACTCATTGCCCATCCATACAGACCCAGGTCAAGAAAGTCCTGTACTCCTGCTGGATTTAAAACAGGAATCATTGCATCTACGAAACCGTATTCGGATTGGTGCGCTGTCGTAGATGATTTGCAGGTATGATCATCCCCCGCCAGCAATAATACACCCCCATTTGGGGAAGAGCCGGCTAGATTACCATGTTTCAGTACGTCACCTGAGCGATCTACCCCCGGCCCTTTACCATACCACATTCCAAATGCACCGTCATAGTTTGAATTTGGAAATAAGTTAAGCTGTTGGCTACCCCAAATAGCAGTAGCTGCTAGGTCTTCGTTAATACCTGGCTGGAAGACAATATGGTGTTTATCTAGAAAAACTTTAGCTCTTTGCATTTGTTGATCTAATCCACCTAAAGGTGAACCACGATATCCGCTAACGTAACATGCAGTATTAAGGCCTGCTTTCTCATCTCGAAGACGTTGCATCATGGGCAACCTAACTAGGGCCTGTGTACCAGTTATATAAACCGTACCTGTTTCTAGATCATACTTGTCATCAAGATTAACAGCAGATAAAGCCAATATTACCTCCGTTGAGTAAACTATCGGGCATGTTATTTTGGTTAACTATTAGTTAATTTTAAATATAGTATTTTAACACTCTTTGTTAAATATCGCTTTAGTATATTATCCATTCTTGTTCTTATAATGGATTTGGGCAAGATATATTATTAGATATAATTAATTTTTTAGGAAGGTTTATGCGCTAGAATCGTTAAAATAAGTTAGGTGTAAACTAAATTTACTTTCATCTGTCATAATAAATTAGCTTTTAAGGAAAATAATAGTGTGACAATTTTAGTTACTGGAGCCGCTGGTTTTATTGGCATGCATGTTGCTCAAGCGTTATTAATGCGGGGTGAAGAGGTTATTGGTGTAGATAATATCAATAGCTATTATGACGTTAGTTTGAAGGAAGCTAGGATTGCGCTTTTAAAAACGTATAATAATTTTAAATTTAAAAAAATAGATATTGCTGACCAGGAAGCGCTTTTTTCACTTAAAGACGGAATTACTCGTATTGTTCATTTAGCTGCTCAGGCTGGAGTCAGATATAGTATTACCAACCCGGAAAGTTACGTAAGCTCAAACTTAATAGGACATCTTAATGTAATTGAGTTTGCTCGGCGCATTGAAAATAAACTAAGCAATATGGTTTATGCGAGTTCATCATCAGTATACGGAAATAATACTAAATTACCTTTTTCTGTCGATGATAGGACTGAGAAACCTATTTCTTTTTACGCGGCAACCAAGCTAGCTGATGAGTTAATGAGTTATGCATATAGCCACACTTATGGTTTTCCACAAATTGGTTTGAGGCTTTTTACCGTATATGGTCCATGGGGTAGACCTGATATGTCAGCATATATATTTACATCAAAAATTCTGTCTGGGAAAAAGATACCTGTTTATAAGCATGGCGATATGCAACGAGACTTTACATATATAGACGATGTTGTTGATGGGATTCTGTCGGCTTTGGACAAGCCGCCTAAAAATAATATTCCTCATCATCAGATATATAATTTAGGTAATAATAAAGCTGAATCACTTATGAGATATATAGGTGTTATTGAAAAGGCTCTTGGTAAAGAGGCTATAATTGATTTTCAACCGCTTCAAACTGGCGATGTTCAGTCAACCTTCGCCGATATAAAATCTAGTCAGCGTGATTTGGGATACTATCCATCCACTACCATAGATGAAGGGATTCCTAGGTTTATTAGATGGTATTTTGAATACCACCAATTATAGTTAATTTAGTCTTTTTTAGAGCGTCCATATAAATCATCCAGCCGATCACCATATATTTTCGTTATCTGGTGACGACGCGGTTTCAATGTTGGTGTCATTAGTCCGTTATCAATAGTGAAACTTTCATTCGCAATTATGAAACGTCTTATTTGTTCTATTTGTGAAAGGTTTGTATTAACCTTATCAACGGCCTTTTTAAGTTTTTGCTGAAAAGAATCTAAATTTTTTATACTTTCTAGATTAGGTTCAAGATTATCATTTTCTTTAAATGTAGATAGAAATTCCTCGCTAGGATATATTACGGCCACAAGGTGAGAACGTTTGTCTCCGTAGACCATTGACTGAGAGATTTCAGAGGCAAAATTTAATGCATTTTCTACGCGTTGAGGCGAAATATTATCGCCTCCAGAGTTTACAATTATATCTTTTTTTCGATCTGTAATTTTAATATAACCATCACTATCTATTTCAGCTATATCTCCAGTATGAATCCAACCGTCCTTTAAAATTTCATCTGTTAATTCTTTTAAGTTCCAGTAGCCATTCATTATAAGTTCACCCCGAACCAAGAGTTCATTATCAGGGGCTAGTTTTACTTCAACACGCGGGACGGGAGGACCTACGGTATCAATTTTAATACCATTAAGGTCTAGAGGATTACAGCTAACTATTGGAGCTGTTTCTGTCATTCCATATCCCTGAGCTAAGCGTACCCCCAGAGAGTGAAAAAATATCCCTATATCATAATTTAATGGGGCGCCTCCTGAAATAAAAGCTTTTAATTTACCTCCAAATCTAGCTGCAACTTTAGCACGCACTAATTTACTTAGTATTTGGTTTTGAATTTTTTCATAGAAGTTTAATTTGTTTGATCCCTGCTCATATTCTTTTATTCCTAATGCGATAGTTTTATTAAATAATTTTGCTGATAAACCGCCCTTTCGTTCTACTCCGGATACGATGCGTTGGTACATATTCTCATACAGCCTTGGGACAGCAGCCATCATAGTTGGATGTACTTCTAGCATGTTAGCCGAGAGGCGATCGATGCTTTCAGCGTAGTAAATTTCTGCTCCAATAGAAATTGGCATATAAAGGCCTGCTGTATGTTCATATGAATGGCTTAGGGGTAGGAATGATAAAAAGACCTCTGCATTAAGGTCGAGTAAATTACTTTCCTGGAACAAATGGTGTGCCCCAAAGCAATTACTTAAAATAGCTCCGTGACTTAACATAACACCTTTTGGTTTACCCCCAGTGCCTGAGGTATAAATTATACAAGCGGTATCAGATCTAGAGATATTTTTTACCACATTAGCTATATCATTCGACAATTTACTGCCACTTTTTATTAGATCAAACCAATCAATAATATCTAATGTTAATTTTTCTTCTTTTAGCTCTTCCATAGATATAATAGTTTTAACATTATCTACTTCATTAGCTGCTGGAATAACATTTTGAGCTAGTTTCTGTGAAGATACGATTACAACTTCAGCACCACTATCATTCAGTATATGTATGTTATCATCAATTGTATTAGTTGTGTAAGCTGGGACAGTGAATGCACCTGCTGACATAATAGCTAAATCAGCTATAGGCCATTCTGGACGGTTCTCTGAAATTAAGACAACACGATCGCCAGGTTTGACTCCTATAGATATTAAACCTGTTGCCAGAGCGCTTATATCAGACCTTGACTCAGACCATGTTATTGATTTCCACCCATCATTAGATTTACCCCAGAAAAGTGGTTTATCAACGAGTTCGTCAGCCTTAGAAAAAAACATATCTGGCAGAGTTTTCCAGGAATCATAATTTTGAGAATAATTCATATTTTTTACCTCTGGCTACAACTTTTTATTTATGGGTTTAGAATTTAATTATTTGACCTGTTGCTCTAATAGTTAATCAAGCTTATCTGTTACTTTAATTAAATTAAAGCTGTGAGAAAGATTTTGAAGAAATTATTTGCCCCCGCATCCGCTTCATTGTCGTCTAAAGTCCTTGGTGATCTTCCCGAATGGAATTTAGATGATTTGTTTCCAGGTATTGATTCTGATTTTCTAAAAAATTTGTTAGAGCGTACTGATGCACAAGCGAAGTTACTAAATACTAAATATAGTGGAAAAATTGGAAATATCTCTGCTTCTGATCTAGCTAAAGTTATAGTGGAGTATGAGGAAATAGACGAAAGTTTAGCGCGTATTATGAGTTATGCGTCATTAGTGTATGCAGCCGATATGTCAGATCAAGAATCTGGTCGATTTTATCAAAGTATGCAAGAGCAGGTAACTGATATAGCTACGCAATTATTGTTTCTCACTTTAGAGATAAATAAAATAGATGATCCGACGATGAAAAGAAATTTAGCTGATAATGCTTTAGCTAAATTTGAGCCCTGGTTAAGAGATGTTAGAGCACTGCGACCACATCAACTGTCAGATGATATAGAACGATTATTACTAGAAAAGCAGGTTGTAGGGAAGTCAGCTTGGATAAGATTGTTTGATGAAACGATGGCTGATCTCAGGTTTGAAGTGGAGTTAATAACTGGTACAAAAACCTATACGAGTGCAGAAGTATTTAATTTGCTTTCAGATAAGAATAATTCTATCCGCAAAGCTGCTGCTATCTCAATCGGAAAAGTGCTAGCTGATAACGCTCGTGTGTTTACTCTGATTACAAATACCTTGGCTAAGGATAAGGAAGTTGAGGATAAATGGCGCCAATTTAAAGAGCCAGTATCTAGCCGCAACTTATCAAATTTTGTTGAAGATGATGTTGTTCATGCTCTTGTCACATCAGTAAAAGAAAGGTTTCCAGATCTTTCACATCGTTATTACGCATTAAAAGCTAGGTGGTTTGGTAGCGACCATCTAAATTATTGGGATCGTAATGCTCCATTACCAGATAATAATGAACCTATTATACCATGGCATGATGCGGTTGATACTGTTCTAGAATCCTACAGAAGGTTTTCTCCTAAACTTGCTGATATAGGTAAAGATTTTTTTGATAATGATTGGATTGATGCACCAGTACGTGATGGCAAATCGCCTGGTGCATTTGCACACCCAACAGTTCCAAGTGTGCATCCATATCTACTTTTGAATTATCAAGGAAAAACTCGAGATGTTATGACGTTGGCGCACGAGTTGGGGCATGGGGTGCATCAGGTTCTTGCTGGATCTCAAGGTCATTTAATGTCTGATACTCCTCTAACTCTTGCCGAAACTGCGTCAGTTTTTGGTGAAATGCTAACTTTCCGAAAAATGCTTGATGATACTTCAGATGTTTTAAAAAGACGGGTCATGTTGGCCTCTAAGATTGAGGATATGATAAATACAGTTGTGTGACAAATAGCTTTCTTCGAATTCGAGCGTAGAGTTCACACTCAACGTTCAAAAGGAGCGCTTCTCACAGAAGAAATTTGTGATATTTGGATGGAGGTGCAATCAGAGAGTCTAGGTCCTGCAATATTGCTTGAGGACGGTTATAGACATTATTGGAGCTATATACCTCATTTTATTCATTCCCCCTTCTATGTTTATGCATATGCTTTTGGAGATTGCCTCGTAAATTCTCTGTATGCAGCTTATCAAGAAAAGCCACAAGGTTTTGAATTAAAATATCTTGATATGTTAAGAGCTGGTGGTTCATTACGTCATAAACAACTACTAGCTCCATTTGGTATTGATGCTTCTGAGCCTGCTTTCTGGCATCAGGGATTATCTGTAATCTCGAGCTTAATTGATGAACTAGTTCAAATGGATATAGAAAAGTAGAGATCAGAGCTAACTAATATGTAAATTAAACGAATATTTTATCAAATATACTTTAATAAAATATTACTTTTATTTATACCAATCGTAATGATTAAATGTACTGGTAACGGTGTTTGTAAATATTAATATTTTATAATTAAAACATGTTTGAGTGTTCTTTAAACATTTATAGGATCATATATTGCATATTTTTAAATTTATTAACCATTTTAGTGTATTTTTACGGTTGTAAGACTTGTTCTAAGTCGTTTCTATCGGCATATTCCGCGCTCAATAGATAATATCAAATTATGTTTTTAATTGATGTCTTTTGTAAAAGTCGCATACACAAGGTATTTACATTATGAAGATTGCTATTCCGCGGGAACGCAGAGCACATGAAAGTCGTGTCTCAGCTACTCCCGACACTGTTAAAAGATTTGTGAAGATGGGGGTTGAAGTTAGTGTCGAATCAGGAGCTGGAGAGAAAGCTGCTATTCTTGATAAGGCCTATATTGATGCAGGTGCAAAAGTTTATCCAACAAGAGAGGAAACTTTCTCAGGTGCTGACATCATATTGAAAGTACAAAGACCTCGTACTACTTCTGATGGTGGCGCAGATGGCTTGTCTGAATACCCTGATGGTTCGATTCTAATTGCTCTGCATAACCCTTTTGGTGATCCTATAGGTATAGAACACTATGCAAAAAAGAGTATAATTTCTTTTGCTATGGAGTTTTTACCACGAATCAGTCGAGCTCAATCTATGGATGTATTAAGTTCGCAAGCCAATTTAGCAGGCTATAAAGCCGTAGTAGATGCGGCAGCACAGTATGGACGCGGTATACCTATGATGATGACTGCAGCTGGGCGTGTTAATCCGGCAAGAGTATTTGTCATGGGCGCCGGCGTTGCGGGACTACAAGCAATTGCAACGGCCCGCAGGATTGGAGCTGTTGTTCTGCCACTGATGTAAGAGCGGCGGCCAAAGAAGAGGTGGAAAGTCTCGGGGCTAGTTTCGTTATGATAGAACCTGACGAAGATGAAACAGGTCAAACGGATGGTGGTTATGCTAAAGAAATGTCGGAAAGCTATAAACGTCGGCAAGCTGACTTAGTCGCTAAACATATAGCTGATCAGGACATTGTAATAACGACGGCACTTATTCCTGGTAGGATAGCGCCTGAATTAATTAATAACGGGATGATTGAGTCTATGCGAGCGGGTTCAGTTATAGTTGATTTAGCTGTAGAGCAGGGTGGCAATGTTACACAGAGTGTAGGAGGAGAGGTCGTAACTACTGATAATGGAGTGATTATCATGGGTCATTATAATCTACCTTCAAGATTAGCTTCTGATTCTTCTGCTCTTTATGCTCGTAATTTATTAAATTTTGTTGAATTAATGATTAATAAAGAAACTAGTGAACTTGAAATAGATTGGGAAGATGAAATAATTACCGGTTCGTGTCTCACACGTGAAGGTAAAATTGTCCATCCAGCTTTATTACCAAAAAATGAAGTTCCAGAAAAACAATTAAATGAAACTGAGATTAGTGAAGAGAATATGATATCTAATAACGATGAAGGGGACTGAATCAATGGATTCTAATACCCTGGCAGGTAATGCTGCAAAACTTGCAGAAGAAATACAAAGTGTTTCCGTAAAAGCAGCCACACTAGCAGAAGAGGCTACAACATTAGCTATAACCACAAAAGAGTTAGCTAACGAACCTTTTGTGTTTCTTTTTACGATTTTTGTTTTAGCTGTATTTATAGGTTACTATGTGGTCTGGAGTGTTACACCCGCGCTTCATTCGCCATTAATGGCAATTACAAATGCAATCTCATCAGTGATTATTGTTGGAGCGCTTATTTCAGCAGGTCCTGTTGAATGGAACTTAGCTAAAATATTTGGTTTTATTGCCGTCGTATTAGCTTCGATCAATATATTTGGTGGATTTATAGTAACGCAGCGTATGCTCCAGATGTTTCGACAGAAACGATAGGGGGGCTTTTAAATGTCTGCATCTTTATCAGCTTTTTTATACTTGTTATCAAGCGTTTGTTTTATAATGGCGCTTCGTGGTCTTAGTTCACCAAAAACTGCACGAATGGGAAATATCTACGGTATTTCTGGCATGGTAATAGCTGTTTTAACTACGCTGGCTTTACCCGGAGTCATATCATTCGGAACTATTATTATTGGTGTATTAATAGGCGGCGCTATCGGAACCATAATAGCTTTGCGTATAGAGATGACCGCATTGCCACAGCTTGTAGCGGCATTTCATTCTTTAGTAGGGTTAGCCGCTGTTTTTGTTGCGGGAGCGGCTTTCTATTCCCCCGAATCATATGGAATAGGTGTTGTTGGTGATATTAAGATAGCTAGTTTGATTGAAATGTCTATTGGCACAGCGATAGGTGCTATAACATTCACTGGTTCAATTATTGCTTTTGGTAAACTGCAAGGACTTGTTTCAGGAAAGCCATTAATATATTCGGGTCAACATGCCGTAAATTTGGCATTAGGCGTTTTATTGGGATTGGCTGTAATATGGCTATGTATAGCTCAAACTCAGTCAGCTTTTTGGGTTATCGTTATAATTTCTTTACTACTGGGTGTTTTGATTATTGTGCCTATTGGTGGAGCAGATATGCCAGTAGTTGTTTCAATGTTAAACTCTTACTCAGGCTGGGCTGCAGCCGGCATAGGTTTTACATTAGGAAACCCACTTTTAATCATAATAGGAGCATTAGTGGGCTCATCCGGAGCTATCTTAAGTTATATTATGTGCAAAGGAATGAATCGTTCGTTCATGAATGTTATACTCGGTGGTTTTGGTGGTGAGACGTCCGGTGCTGTTGATGATACAGGAGATAGAGCAGTAAAACAGGGAGCAGCAGCTGACGCGGCCTTCATTATGGAGCAAGCTTCATCTGTTATTATTGTACCTGGCTATGGTATGGCAGTTGCACAAGCCCAACATTCGCTGGCTGAAATGGCAAATCTTTTGGGAGAGCGTGGAGTGAATGTTCGTTATGCCATACATCCGGTCGCTGGAAGAATGCCTGGACATATGAACGTTTTATTAGCTGAGGCTAACGTACCTTATGAAAATGTGCTTGAGTTAGACGAAATTAATCATGACTTTGCGTCTAATGAAGTTGTTTTTGTAATTGGAGCGAATGATACTGTTAATCCTGCTGCTAAAACAGAAAAATCTAGTGCCATATATGGCATGCCTGTATTGAATGTAGAGGAATCAGGTACCGTATTAGTAGTTAAACGGTCCATGGCATCGGGCTATGCCGGAGTTGATAACCCTCTCTTTTTTCTTGATAATACAATGATGTTATTTGGTGACGCTAAGAAGATGTGTGAGGATATAGTCAAAGCTTTGCAAGGAACCCATTAAGAATCAGTCTATATTCCAGGTCAATTTTTTAATTGCTTAGTAGATTGTTTAATACGTAGGACTGCCTAACATATAAATCGGTATTCTTGGGGCCAACACATAGGTCCCAAGAATACCGATTTTTTGTTTAAAGGTGTGAATATCCAAATTGGATAATATAAAAGTACGACGTTAGTAGCCTTCCCGTTCTTTACGTTTTCGAGCTAACTTACGAGCTCTACGGACTGCTTCTGCCTTTTCCCGCGCTCGTTTCTCTGACGGTTTTTCATAACTCCGACGTAGCTTCATTTCGCGGAAAACACCCTCACGCTGCATTTTTTTCTTTAGCGCTTTGAGGGCTTGGTCGACGTTGTTATCACGTACAACGACCTGAACTATGGTACTCACCTCCTTAAATGTTCTATTATAATTCTAAAAGTCCCTCATCTTTAGCCATCATATTTGTTATGTTACTTAATAAAAGAGAGCGGCCGGTTTCCTAGCACAAGGTTTTGTATATGCCAAGTGTTTCTTCTAGTTTTTCTTTATCAGATATTGTAGCTGCACACGAGATGGTAGAAGACGCACATCATATAGGAAATGTTATAATAAATATAGTTTAGTGCCATATTTACCTATTAGGTAATTTTAAATTATTCTGTAAACCTCTCCCTTAAGTAGCTTGTTGGTTTTTAATAAAATCCTAGTGATCCAATTTATCTAGGCCCCATGCGTATTGCTCCATCAAGTCTTATGGATTCGCCATTAAGCATAGGGTTTTGAATTATACTAGTAACTAGCTGCGCATACTCACTTGGCTTTCCTGCTCGTTTAGGAAATTGAGCTGATTCTAGGAGACGTTGGTAGGCTTTTGGGGGCATAGATTCAAAAAGTGGGGTATCGAATGGACCGGGTGATATAGTCATTACGCGAATGCCTTCTCGAGCAAATTCTCGTGCTAACGCGATGCCCATTCCAACTACACCGGCTTTAGATGCTGCATAAGCGGACTGACCGACTTGTCCTTCATATGCCGAAGTTGAACCCGTATTAATAATAACGCCTTTCTCACCTTCAGAGCTTGTTTCCTTTTTGATCATATCAGCCGCTACTAGGCGTATCATATTGAAAGTACCAGTAAGATTAACTCGTATAGTTTGTTCGAACCATTCTAGATCCACAGGCCCTGTTTTCCCTACAACGGCAGCACCTGGTCCGATTCCAGCACAATTTACTAATATACTAGGTATCCCATGTGCACTTCTCGCCTGTTCAAGAGCTTTTTGTGCATCATCCCCACTGCCAACATCGCACTTTATTGCGAGGCAACCTATCTTATCTGCTGTATTTTGAGCGCTTTCATAATGTTGGTCTAATATTGCTACCTTTGCCCCTGCAGCTACCAAGGCTGCAGAAGTTGCTGCGCCGAGTCCAGATCCACCTCCGGTTATAATTGCTGATTGACCATCAATATTCATCTTTCACATGCCTTTCATATGTTATCTACTATGTTTTAGTTTTTTCTACTTCTTTTTTATTCATCACTGCCCGTAATGCTTTCAGACCGTCATTAACAGCTGGAGCGCCAGCATAAGTAAACATCTGAAATATAACTTCTGCAATTTCTTCAGGTGTACAACCAACATTTAAGGCACCGTAAATATGTACTTGAAGTTCTTCTGATTTTCCCATTACGGTTAATGCAGATATCACCGTTAATTGTCTTGTCTTATGAGAAATTTTTTCTCTTGCATACATAGAACCTGATATGAAGTGAGTAAGATCTAGGGCTAATTCAGAATCGAATGAATCCCATAAATCAAAAACTTTTTCTCCTGTAAGACCATCAAAATACAGTTTTTGTATCCTTGCTCTGTCCTTTTGCTGATTTTCTAATGATTTAGCCATCGGTATTATTCTCCATAATGTATTAACTCAATATAGTTAATATTAATGAGCTTGAGGCTCTATCTACACGGCTTTTAATTGGCCATTAAATATATAATAATTATTTTTATAAATATTAACTGTAAGATTTTTATTGCTAGGGATAAAAATAAAGATAAATGATGAATTTATAACACTATATGAGCAGTATTAAATATTATTATCAGTATGACTTATGTCGTATATGTTATAATATTTTAAATGAAGAGGAGCACGAAAATGACTGGTAAAAACCTGAATTTTGCATTTGCTGTTGCCCCTGTCGGAACTATAGGTCTATCAGATGCGCAACTTTATGAAGAGGTCATAACTGATTGTAGACTAGGTTATTCACTAGGCTATGATAGTGCTTGGATGTTAGAGCATCATTTTTCGGATTATTTTCCTACTCCTAGCCCTCTTATGTTTATGGCCAACCTAGCCCCACAGTTTCCAGGGCTTGGTTTTGGTACAGCAGTTTTAGTAGCGCCTTGGTATAACCCAGTTCGCTTAGCTGGTGAAATAGCTATGTTAAGCAATTTGTGTAGCGGAAATCTCTATTTAGGTCTTGGGCGTGGTACAGCGAAACTTGAGTATGATGTATTTGATATAAATATGGAGGAAGCTCGTGATCGTTTCAAAGATTGTTATGAAGTTTTAAAAAGAGCCCTAAATGGTGACGAATTTTGTTATTCAGGAAAGTATTATAATACAAACCGTAGTATAAAAATTCGCCCAACTCCAAATACTGAGCGAATTCATTTATATGGAGCGCTTGGTAGTCCGCAAAGTGCTACTATCATGGCTGAGATGGGATTGGCCCCACTTAACACATGTCAATTTCCGTTTCATGTCCTTGAGAAGGCAATGAATGCTTGGAGTCAACAGGCTACCTTAAGTGGTTATCCCAGTGATACAAGAAGGCCAGTTATGGCTCATACAATATTAGCTGATAGTGATGATGAAGCGATAGATTTAGCGCGCACACATTTATCTAAATTTTTTAAACTACAGTCTGAACACTATGAAGCAGAATCTGATTTTTGGATTGACATTAAGGGATATGAGCAGTTTAGCCGTTTTTTTAAAAACCTCACTTTGTTGTCTAACCCTGATAATATTGATAATTTTTCTAGCCATAACCTAGTAGGATCACCTAAGAAAATATGTACTCAAGTTGAAAAGCTTATGGCCATTGGCTTTAACCATATTATAGTGCATCCCGCAACCGTCGGTGTTCCAAGAGAGCTACGCCATGGAGTACTGAAGCAGTTTGCAGAAAAAGTGGCGCCTGAATTTACATCCAACTTCTCAAAGGCTGCTTAATAGTATTCTTTGATTAATCTAGCCGTTTATTATTAAGTTCTATTTTTAAACTCATCTAAGGTAATTCATATGACTATTTTATTGTATGATTTGGTTGGTCAGGATGACCGCAGATTCAGCTCTAATTGTTGGCGAACGAAAATGGCATTGGCCCATAAGGGGTTAAGTTTTTCAACAATACCAACAAAGTTTACAGAGATACGCAATATTGGTGACGGATCTTTTACGACTGTGCCGGTTATAGATGATGATGGCACCTGGATATGTGATAGTTGGACTATCGCAAACTACCTTGATGAAAGATATTCCGATCGTTCGCCTCTATTGGCAGGTAGTGATGGATATCAGCATGCTCTTTTTGTACAGGAGTGGGCTGTTAGTAGAATTAGCACCTTGGTGTTCACAATGATTGTCGAGGACATATATGCTCAGTTAACCCCAGAAGATAAAGAGTATTTTCATATGACGCGTAGTAAACGTGTTGGTCGTAACATTGATGGTATACAAGAAGGACGCGAACACCGGCTTTTAGATTTATATGAAAGGTTAGAGCCCATGAGAAAAGTTTTGGCTGAGTCACCTTTTCTTGGTGGTGATTATCCATCCTATTCCGACTACGTAGCTCTCAGTCCATTTATTTGGGCGCGGACGGTTAGTGCCTTTGCAATTATTAAATCAGGGGATCCTGTTTATGATTGGTTTCAGCGCGTACTAGATCTCTATGATGGTTTAGCGCGTGCTAATCCAGGTTATGATTGGTAACTAAATATTTAAAAATATGATAGGAAGTATAAATGACTAAGGTCGAGTTTAAATTAGGCACCTTTTCTATTAATGGTAATAACCCGTATGTGGGATTGGTTATAGATGAAGTAATTTATAACTTATCCTTTGTAGCTAAAGCATATGGAAAAAATGTTTTATCCACGACTGATAGCATTCATGAAATTCTTAACAGATGGGAAGCTAACTTTGATGCGCTTCGATATATTACGGAATTTGTAAGTGATAACGGCCGAGATGCTGCTGATTGGGGGGGGGTAAAAAAACTATCAGACCTTAAAGTCCTTCCGCCAATTTTAAAGCCGTCAAAAATGATTTATGCTGCTGCGAATTATGGAGGCCATATTAGAGAAATGCTGAATGCAGGCACAGCTCAAAATGATGAAGAACGGGATAATATGCTTGATAGAGATAAAGCTCGGGTAAGGCCTTATTCTTTTCTTAAATCACCCAGTTCTTTGGTTGGGGCTTTTGATGATATTATACTGCCACCTGAATCTAAGAAGGTGGATTGGGAAGTGGAGTTGGCACTAGCCGTGGGTAAAGTGGCTAAGCGTGTGCCAGCTGAAAAAGCTTTAAAATATGTTGCAGGATATATGACAACAAACGATATAACCGCAAGAGATGCCCAAAGCCGCCCTGATTGGCCAACTTTACGAACTGACTGGTTTACGGGAAAGAGCCATGATACCTTTGCTCCGATGGGCCCATATTTTGTTCCCGCTGAATTTATTGGTGATTATCGGGATATTAACCTATCCCTTAAGGTTAACGGCCAAATTAAACAAAATGATTTAGCGGGTGAAATGGTTTTTTCTGTTGAAGAACAAATTGAGCATGCCTCGGCCCAGATTTCACTTTATCCAGGGGATATTATTTCGACAGGTACCCCTGAAGGGGTTGGACACGGCAAAGGCACTTATCTTAAAGATGGCGATATTGTTGAAGCGAATGCTGAAGGCCTGGGCGTTCAAATTTGTAATGTTTTTGACGAGAGATAGAGTTTTTTCAGCAAACTTTAATAATTAAAGAAACAATATAATTAAAATTTTATAAGGAGTATTTATTTTGGCTAATCTTGCAAATATAGAAGATTTTGCTCCCTTAGATGCTATACCTTCGGCCTATGGTCAGGTTAGTCATGAAGAATGGGAAACTCGTGTTAATCTAGCAGCTTGTTATCGGTTAGTTGATCTTTATGATATGTCCGACATGACCCGCACTCATATTTCAGCTAAAATACCTGAAGAAGAAGCTTTTCTTCTAAATCCGTTTGGCCTCATGTTTAATGAAATCACTGCGTCAAGTCTTATCAAGGTTGACATAGAGGGCAACGTGTTAAGTGATAGCCCATATAAAATTAATCCTGCCGGTTATACCATACATAGTGCAGTGCATGAAGCTAGAGAAGATATAAATTGTGTTTTGCACACGCACTCTATTGCTGGAATGGCAATTTCTGCAATTGAATGTGGTTTTTTACCTATAAGTCAGCATGCCATGCGTCTTTATAATCGGGTTGCCTATCATGACTATGAAGGACTTGCTTTCAATCTAGATGAACGTGAACGTTTAGCGAATGATTTAGGCTCTCACCATTGTATGGTATTACGTAATCATGGCCTCCTTACTGCTGGGCGTACTATTGATGAGGCGTTTTCATTGATATTTTATATGGAAAAATGCGCGCGCAGTCAGCTTCAGGCTATGGCCTCTGGAGCAAAATTAATTATTCCTTCTGACGAGGTTTGTGAGCATGCTGCCAAACAGTTTGATAAGAATGTGAATATTTCTGTACGCGATTGGCCGGGACATCTGAGAAGGTTAGATTCAGTTAACCCAGGGTTTCGCGAATAATTAATTCACGTATTCCAACTATAGGCTGATTGTCCATAAGCGTTTGATGAACTAGGAGTGAAGAAAGAAAAAGTAAACGTTAAAGAATTATATAAATTTAAAAGCAGGTATCGAACCAATAAGTAGCTAACGGTTTGTAAACTTAGCTAGTCATAGTAGCGAGAATAGCGATGATAGATGTAAAGCTGGCGGGAAAGAGCCAAGAGGCTGACGCTATTAAACCACTTGTATCAGATGCTATGATTTTGTCTGAAGTAGATACGTTTCCTAAGCTTTTAAAGAGTCATTCTATGCGACGCGGCTCAAGTGTAGCCATGCGTGAAAAAGATTTTGGTATTTGGCAATCCTGGACATGGCATGAAGTAGCAGAAGAGGTAACCGCTCTAGCGAATGGTCTTGCTTCACTTGGTCTGGCTCGAGGAGATTCCGTAGCTATTATAGGAGATAATCGTCCTAGGCTTTACTGGACAATGGCTGGTGCCCAATCATTGGGTGCAATTCCAGTTCCCATGTATCAAGATTCTGTAGCTGATGAGATAAAATTTGTTTTAGATCACGCTTCAGTTAGGTTTGCAGTTGTTGAGGATCAAGAGCAGGTTGATAAGTTATTATCTATACTAGATGAATGCCCGCTTCTAGAAACTATAATTTATGACCAACCGCGTGGAATGCGTAACTATACTCAAGAATATTTGTACAATATGGATGATATTCTCGAGTTGGGTAGAAATTTTGGTCGCGATAATCCTAATTATTTTGATGCTGAAGTTTCTAAGGGAAAAGGAAAAGACACTTCAATCATTCTCTACACCTCTGGTACCACAGGAAAGCCTAAAGGTGTTGTTCTAACCCATGAAGCTATAATTCAAACGTCAATAAATGCTGCCAATCAGGAAGGTCTAAATGAGAAAGATGAATGTCTTGCTTATCTACCTATGGCTTGGGTGGGTGATCACGTTTTGTCATATGCTCAATCATATGCTGTTGGTTTCTGTGTTTCTTGTCCGGAGTCACCTGAAACATTATTAACTGATCTAAGGGAATTAGGGCCAACATATTTTTTTGCTCCTCCACGAATTTATGAAAACATATTAACATCTGTGATGATACGAATGGCTGATTCTAGTAAAATAAAACGTAAGTTATTTGAATATTTTATGGCATTAGCTAGGCGGGTAGGCCCTGATATTCTTGATAATCGGCCTGTAACGTTTATTAACCAGGTTATGTATAGCATTGGAAACTTGCTAATATATGGACCACTTAAAAATACATTAGGGTTTAGTAGAATTCGGGTGGGTTATACAGCTGGTGAAGCCATTGGACCCGATATTTTTACTTTTTATCGTTCCCTAGGTGTTAACTTAAAACAATTATACGGATCAACTGAAGCTAGCGTATTTATAACTGTGCAGCCAAATGGAGAAGTTAAACCAGACACGGTTGGTGTTCCCACGCCGGGAGTAGAAATTAAACTTACCGAAAACGGCGAAGTGATGTTTCGTAGTCCTGGAGTTTTTAAAGAGTATTTTAAAAATCCGGAGGAAACAGCTAAAACTAAAACAAGCGAGGGTTGGGTCCATACTGGGGATGCTGGTATAATTGGTGAGGACGGTCACCTTAAAATAATTGATCGGGCAAAAGATGTAGGAAAACTTTCTGATGGCACAATGTTTGCCCCTAAGTACATCGAAAATAAGCTAAAGTTTTTTTCGCATATTAAGGAATCAGTTGCTTTCGGTGATCAGCGAGAATTTTGTGCAGTTATAATTAATATTGACTCAGAAGCTGTTGGAAATTGGGCTGAACGTAGTGGTGTTGCTTATTCAAGTTATCAAGAGCTAGCTGCTATGCCAGCCGTTTATGATTTAATTCAGGAAGATGTTGAGCAAATAAATAGTGAATTAGCCCGAGAACCAAATCTAGTTGGCGCTCAAATAAAACGCTTTTTACTGTTACATAAAGAGCTTGATGCGGATGATGGAGAGTTAACCCGCACCCGCAAAGTACGTCGTAATTTTATTGCTGAAAAATATTCAAGCGCAATTGATGCTCTTTATGGAATAGAAAATCATTGTCAGATATCTACGGAATTGATGTTTGAAGATGGTCGTAAGGGATTGATTACGGCCAATGTAATGATACGTGATGCTCGATTATTTGATTTGGATGATCAAATGGCTGCTGAATAATGAGATGGTTAGTAAATATGCTGAGTAGTAATTGGTGATCAATATGATTGAAGCTGAATCCGCACCTATTCAAGGAGAGCATAAAGAAGTTTTATTAGATATTGCTGAAGTGTCATTAGCTTTTGGAGGTGTTCAGGCATTAAGTGATGTTAGCTTTGATATTTATAAGGGTGAAATTCGAGCAATAATTGGTCCAAACGGTGCTGGTAAATCCTCGATGCTAAATGTCATTAATGGTTTTTATCATCCTCAAAAAGGTACAATAAAATATAAAGAAGAAGTAAGAAAAAAAATGAGTCCGCATAAGGCAGCGTCTCAAGGAATTTCTCGGACTTTCCAAAATATTGCTTTGTTTAAGGGAATGACAACTCTTGATAATATTATGACAGGTAGAATTCTTAAGATGCGTAGGGGCTTGCTCTGGCAGGCTCTTTATTGGGGGCCAGCACGGAACGAAGAGATTATTAATCGTGAGATAGCTGAACAAGTAATAGATTTCTTAGAAATCGAAGCAATTCGTAAGACCCCCGTCGGAAAGTTGCCGTATGGACTGCAGAAACGCGTCGAATTAGGACGAGCTCTAGCCGCAAAACCCGATCTTTTATTGCTAGACGAACCTATGGCGGGCATGAATGTAGAAGAAAAGGAAGATATGTGCAGGTTTATAATTGATGTTAATGAAGAATTTGGCACTACTATTGCGCTTATAGAGCACGACATGGGTGTCGTTATGGACCTATCAGATCGTGTGGTTGTGCTAAATTATGGCCGTAAGATTGCTGACGGTACGCCAGACCAGGTGAGAGCAAATCAAGGTGTAATTGATGCCTACCTTGGCGTAAGTCATAGTAATTAGAGGCGTTTCATGGAAATTATCAGCTTCCTAAATCTTGTGTTTGTTAATCCTTTAGTAGAAATATTTTCTTATCCTATTTTCTTTGCTGAGGTAGTTATTAGCGGGTTACTTACAGGCGTTATGTATTCTTTGGTGGCGCTTGGTTTCGTATTAATTTTTAAGGCTTCTGGAGTGTTTAACTTTGCTCAGGGTGCAATGGTACTTTTCGCTGCTTTAAATTTAGTAGGGTTTATAGAACAAGGATTCCCTATTTGGTTGGCTTTGTTGTTAACAATTATCGTTATGATAATTCTTGCCTTTCTAATAGAGCGCTTCATGCTGAGGCATCTTATCAATCAGGATGACATTATTTTATTTATGGCAACTATAGGCTTAACGTTCCTTCTGCAAGGCTTCGGCGAAACGCTATGGGGCAGTAATGTAAAACCACTTGATCTTGGCATTCCTAATCAGTCTTTTGAGGTGGCTGGTTTACTGCTAAATGAATTTGATTTATTTGCGGCAGGGTCAGGCGCCATACTCGTAGGAGTGTTAGCCGTTTTTTTTCATTATACTCGTATTGGTCGAGCCCTAAGGGCAGTCGCTGACGATCATCAGGCGGCCATGGCAGTAGGAATACCTCTTAAGACAATATGGATTATAGTTTGGTCAGTGGCTGGTTTTGTGGGTTTGGTGGCAGGAATAATGTGGGGAGCTAAGAGTGGAGTTCAGTTTTCACTTTCATTGATTGCGCTTAAAGCATTGCCAGTTTTAATCCTAGGCGGTTTTACATCTGTGCCAGGAGCAATTGTCGGAGGTCTAATTATTGGAGTAGGAGAAAAAATAGCAGAAATTTATTGGGGGCCGTTAGTAGGTGGCGCTATAGAAAATTGGTTTGCATATGTGCTGGCATTGGCGTTTTTGCTTTTCAGGCCTCAGGGTTTGTTCGGTGAGCGAATAATAGAGAGGGTTTAGAGGAGGTTAACTATGCTTTACCGCGAGACTGGACAATTTAAGATTAGCTATGCGGCTGATCAGTCAGTATTTCCGATTGCCCAAGATCGGTGGTTTGTATCTTTAATTATAGTTGTTGCTATTTTTGTTATTCCTGTTTTAGCAAGTGAGTACCTCTTGCAAGCGGTTATGATACCGCTATTAATTTTTTCCTTAGCGGCCATTGGTCTTAATCTGCTCGTCGGTTACGCTGGACAGTTATCTCTTGGCACGGGGGGGTTCATGGCAGTCGGCGCTTATATGACATATAAGCTGACGACGGCTTTCCCAGATATCAATATTATTATTGTATTTTTATTAGCAGGTTTGATTGCTGCATTTGTTGGTCTTATCTTCGGTATACCGAGTTTGCGTATCAAGGGATTCTATCTAGCGGTAGCAACCCTAGCCTCGCAATTTTTTCTTTTATGGATGTTCAACAAAGTTGCTTGGTTTTATAATTATAATTCATCGGGTACTATAACTGCTCCACCACGTGAGATGTTTGGAGTTGTAATCACGGGGCCTATGGCCAGCGCAGAAACAAGGTACCTAGTTACACTATTTATAGTAATTATTTTTGCCTTTATAGCTAAAAATTTAGTTCGGGGTCGTCTTGGAAGATCCTGGATGGCTGTACGTGATATGGATATTGCTGCTGAAATTATAGGTATTCGCCCTTTTCAAACTAAGCTTATAGCTTTTGCCGTTAGCTCTTTCTACTGCGGGTTGGCTGGGGCGATGATGGTTTTTCTATGGCTTGGCAGTGCAGAAACAGAAGCATTTTCTATTAATGAATCTTTTAATGTTTTATTTATGATTATTATAGGTGGATTGGGCAGTATCCTGGGCTCGTTCCTTGGAGCAACATTTATAGTTGGTCTACCTATATTTCTTACGAACGCCCCTCAGTTAGTTGGTCTATCAATGCCAATTGATATGCAAAAGCATATTGAGATCATGATGTTTGGTTCTCTTATTATATTTTTTCTTATTGTTGAACCTCATGGTTTGGCGCGTTTGTGGCAGATTTTGAAAGAGAAACTACGTCTATGGCCATTCCCTTATTGAAACGGAGGCTAATACTAATTGAGGAACTCCAGCTTATTGACGAAGTAAACTGTCATGATAGCTTAATAGGGCAGAAAACATTGATTATAATAACAAAGACGACAGGGAGGTACTTCAAAATGCTTCGTAATTTGATACTTATGCTACTTGGGGCTGTTATAGGAATAACCGGGGTAGTGGCAACAACTCCAGTGGTAGAAGCTGATGAGCAGTTCATACCTATGCTAGTTTACCGCACCGGCCCATATGCGCCTAGCGGAATACCTGTAGCAAATGGATTTAGAGACTACTACACCATGATTAATAATCGGGATGGTGGTATCAACGGTGTTAAAATAACATTTGAAGAATGCGAGACCGAATATAACACGAAATTAGGCGTAGAGTGTTATGAAAAACTTAAAAATAAGGGTTCAACTGGTGCTTCTTTAGTAAATCCTTTCTCGACTGGTATAACTTATCAGCTAATTCCTAAAGCTTCCGTCGATGAGGTTCCTATTCTCTCCATGGGATATGGTCGAACTGCAGCAGCTGATGGCAGGGTTTTTAAATGGGTGTTTAACTTTCCTACAACTTATTGGAGTCAGGCATCAGCCTTTATTCGATATGTTGCTCAACAAGAGGGAGGTGAGAAAAACCTAAAGGGTAAAAAGATAGCGCATGTTTATCATAATTCCGCTTATGGTAAAGAAGCAAACCCAACCCTCCAGGCGCTTTCTAAAAAGTATGGCTATGAACTAGTTCTGCTTGCAGTTGATCATCCAGGTCAAGAACAGAAGGCAACCTGGTTACAGATTCGTCGTGCTAAACCAGATTGGGTATTTATGTCCGGTTGGGGTGTGATGAACCAAGTAGCTATTAAAGAAGCAGCCTCAATAAGGTATCCTATGGACCATTTTGTAGGAAACTGGTGGTCTGGCTCTGATGCAGATGTTGTACCTGCTGCAGCTGGCGCTAAGGGCTATAAATCTGCAACTTTTCATTCGCCCACAAGTGATTATCCTGTGCATAGTGATATTATAAAGCATGTTTATGGAGGGGATATGTCTAAGGCCAAGAAAAATAGCTTTGGAGAAGTTCTTTATAATAGGACAATTGTAAACGCTATGTTTGCTGTAGAGGCTATTAGAACTGCGCAAGCCAAGTACGGAAATCGTGCACTTACTGGAGCTGAAGTAAGATGGGGGCTTGAGAATCTTAACATCACTGAAAACCGTCTTAAAGAGATGGGAATGGAAGGGTTTACTAAGCCTGTTAAGGTTAGCTGTTCTGATCACGAAACCGGTGGTCCTATAATCATTCAACAATGGGATGGTAGTAAGTGGAACATTGTAAGTGATTGGGTGTCCCCAATACGTGAAGTTGTAAGGCCGATGGTTGAGAAGGCTGCTGCAGCTTATGCAACTGAGAACGGGATTAAGCCGCGTAGTTGTTAAATTGTAGGTGGCTATTCAAATATGGTCGAAGAATTATCACTAAATGATACGCCAGCGGCTGAAGATAAGCAGCCGCTGGTGCTTCGTCTTAATAATGTTGAAGTTATTTATGATCATGTAATTTTGGTGTTAAAAGGTGTATCTCTTGATGTTCCTAAAGGAAGTATAGTGGCCCTATTGGGAGCCAATGGAGCTGGAAAGACTACAACCTTAAAGGCTGTTTCTAATTTACTTCGGGCCGAACGTGGGGATGTTACTAAGGGAACTATTGAACTAGATGGTAAGCGTATACAAAACCTAACACCTAATGATTTGGTAAAGCTTGGGGTTGTTCAGGTAATGGAGGGTAGGCACTGCTTTGAACATCTAACCATTGAAGAAAATCTTTTGGCAGGTGCGTATGTACGTAAAGATGGCACAACAAAAATTAGAGAAGACTTAGAAAAAGTTTATAACTATTTTCCCAGACTTAGGGAGCGGTCTAGCGCTCAGGCTGGTTATACATCTGGAGGTGAGCAACAGATGTGCGCAGTGGGAAGAGCATTAATGGCACGACCTCGTATGATTTTACTTGATGAGCCATCAATGGGACTTGCCCCCCAACTAGTGGAAGAAATTTTTGATATTGTTGATCAACTTAATAAAAAAGAAGGAGTTACTTTTTTACTTGCTGAACAAAATACTAATGTAGCTCTGCAACATGCCGACTATGGGTATATATTGGAAAATGGAAGGGTTGTATTAGATGGTGATGCAAAATCTTTAAGGGATAACGAAGATGTAAAAGAATTTTACCTTGGGTTATCAAGTTCTGGGAGGCGTAATTACCGAAATGTAAAGCACTATAGAAGAAGAAAACGATGGTTAGCATAACTTTTAATATTGATATTGTTATTTTTCTTACATAGGCATTATGACTGATACAATTTATTTAGATGATTTTGAAATTCAGGATCAAGAGACGCGTGAAATTAATTTATTTAGGGATTTGCGTCGACAAATTAACCACGCCAAGATTAACTCAAGTTATTATGCTGACTCTTTGAAAGATGTTAATTCAATAAATATCAGCGATAGGCAAGATCTTTCTAAATTACCTATTTTAAGAAAAAATAGCATTGTGGAGTTACAAAATCAGGCTCAACCGTTTGGTGGCCTGCTAGCACTTCCTATAGAAAATTTATTTAGAATATTTACTTCACCTGGCCCAATCTATGAACCCCAGGGAAAGAGACAGGATTACTGGAGACTTGCGAGAGCCTTATGTGCCGCCAGTTTTAATAATAAAGATATCGTTCACAACAGTTTTTCATATCATCTAACTCCGGCAGGAGCCATGCTAGAATCAGCAGCTCATTCGATTGGATGTCCTGTAATACCTGCTGGCACTGGCAATACTGAGCAACAACTACAAATTATTGAAGCGGTAAAACCGACCGCATACACTGGGGTTCCCGATTATTTGAAAGTTTTACTGGATAAAGGTAAAGAATTAAATAGAGATATTACATCAATTGAAAAAGCTTTAGTTTCTGGCGCTGCGTTACCATTAACTTTAAGGGAAGAACTAGAAAGTAGAGGCATTAAGGTACAGCAATGTTATGCAACTGCTGAGCTGGGTTTAATTAGTTATGAAACTAATTTAAATGGCAATATATGCGAAGGAATGGTGATTGCTGAAGACATAATAGTTGAAATTGTAAGGCCGGGAACCGGAGATCTAGTTTCATTGGGTGAAGTTGGTGAGGTGGTTGTAACAACTTTAAAACCAGAATATCCACTAATCAGGTTTGCAACTGGAGATTTATCTGCCGCTTTGCCAGGGCTCAGTCCGTGTGGTCGAACTAATATGCGTATAAAGGGCTGGATGGGACGTGCCGATCAAACAACTAAGATAAAAGGCATGTTCGTAAGTCCTCAGCAAGTTGATATTATCTCTAAAAGGTACCCAGAAATTCTTCGTTCTCGATTGGTAGTTTCTCGTGATGGCCAACAGGATGTTATGACATTAAAAATTGAATGTAATTCATTAAATTCGGAAGTATTAGAAGCAATATCTAATACACTGACCTCAGTTACTAAGCTAAAGGGTAATATTGAGGCCGTGCCCAAAAATAGTCTAGATAATGACGGTATGATCATTGACGATAGACGTGAGATGGATTAGTTGCCATTTACGTCTCATAAATTTTTAACTAGCTGAGGAAGTATAATGCGCGTCGCTATTGTTAATGAGCCTGGCATAAAAAACCTTACTGTAGTTAAACGTCCGGACCCTGAACCAAAGTATGGAGAAGTTTTAGTTCGCATGCGCGCTGCTACGCTTAATTATCGTGACTTATTAACCGTTGAAGGCGGCTACGGATCAAAACAGCGAACCGTTGATTTTATTCCACTTTCGGATGGAGCGGGAATAGTAACTCAAGTTGGAGAAGGTGTTTCTAGTTTTAAGATAGGTGACAGAGTAGTTGGAAACTTTTTTCAAGAATGGTTGGCTGGAGAACCTAATCAAGAGAATATGAAATCGGGTCTAGGTGGGGTTCTAGATGGAGTTGCTTCGGAATATAGAGTATTTCCTGAATATGGCTTATGCCATACCCCGAAGCACCTGACTGATGCTGAGGCTGCAGCCCTTCCTTGTGCGGCTCTTACAGCATGGAGTGCAATAGTAGATCAGGGTCATACAAAATCTGGCGACATAGTTATTACTCAAGGAACAGGTGGGGTATCTGTATTTGCATTACAATTTGCCAAATTATCTGGCGCTCAGGTTATTTCTACTTCGTCATCTGATGTTAAACTTGATAGAATAAGTTCTATCGGAGCTGACCATAAAATAAACTACACTCAGAATAAGAATTGGGCTAAGACAGCGCGCGACATAAGCAATGGACGTGGTGTAGATTTAGTCGTTGAAGTTGGAGGGGCTGGAACTTTAGAACAATCAATAAAGGCCGTTCGCCCTGGTGGTGCAGTTTGTCTAATTGGTGTGCTTTCTGGCGCTAATCATGAGTTTCGGCTACCATTAGTTGTTACAAGGAAAATTAGATTAGAAGGAGTTACATGCGGTAGTTTAGAACAATTTCAAAATATGCTTCGCTCTATAGATCAACATAAGTTGCGGCCAGCTTTAGATGACAGACAATTTAGTCTTGATGAATTACCTGCTGCCCTTGAATATATGCGAACTGGCAAACATTTTGGAAAAATTGCAATAAATATTTAACGTGCGCCTGAAACATTTACTTTGGTTCCAGCAATATATGATGCTCCATCTGACAATAGGAATATAATGGCTGCCGCAACTTCTTTTGCTTCTCCTACTCGTTGCATAGGTAGAATTGGTCCTACTTTTTCAACACGTCCAGGAGGTTGGATCTCAGTATCTATTACTCCTGGACTTACTGAGTTCACTCTAATGGCTTCTGCAGCAACCTCTTGGGCTAGACCCCAGTTAAAAGAGTCTACAGCTCCTTTCGACGCTGCATAGGATACATTTACTCCTGGACCTCCAAGGTGCGAAGAAGCTGATGATACGTTGACTATTGCTCCACCTGTTCCTCCATGCTTGGTTGACATTCGTTTTATTGCTTCACGGCAACAGGTGAACATCGCGGTGATGTTTAAAGCCCATAGTGGTGCTAGATCATCGGCTTTTATTTCGTCTACTCTACCATAAGGTCCAATAATACCCGCACTATTAACTAAATGTGTAACCTTTCCGAGTTTTTCGTCAACCGTATTGAATAGGCGCACAACATCGGCTTCTTTGCTTACATCAGCTTGAACAGCAATCGCCTTCGCTCCAGCCTTTAGGCAATCATTAACAACTTGGTCAGCACGAGGTTTATTACTTATATAGTTCACACAAATATATTCATATCCTGCTTTAGCTGCTTCAATGCAAGTAGCCGCTCCCAGTCCTCGGCTACCTCCAGTAACTATTAAAACTCTAGACATTGCAAACTCCTAAATTCTCATTCTAACTCTATATAGCTTTTCTATATGTTCTTTATAAGCCCTTTTAGATAGTCTAGTCATATAAATAAAGAAAAGGAATTAGTATGAATGATCAAGATATTAAAACATTTCAAGTAGCGTTTGATTGTGATGCTCGCGCAGTAGGTAAAATGCGTTGTGAAATGGATGTTCGTTTATTGTATCCTGAAAAAATTCAATGGGAATTTGCTTCCGATGAATATAGCTTCCATGGTGGTGACGGAACTGCTCCATTGCCGATTGCTTACTTTATGGCAGGTCTGACGAGTTGCTTGATGACCCAATTCCGGGCATTTGCTAAACGATTAAAAGTAAAAATAAAAGACGTTAACATTCATTGTGAGTGTGAGTGGGAGGCAGTGCAGATTGGACGAGAGCCATATGAATCATCACCTAAAAGTATCAGTATGGACTTGATAGTTGAAAGCGATTCAACTTTAGATGAGATAAAGAAAGTTATAGAGGCTGCTAAGAAGGGATGTTTTATAGAGCAGATGATGAACAAACAAAATGAAATCAAACATCGGCTTAAAGTGGGAGATAACTGGATTAACGTTTAATAAGGCGATCGATTAGGATGAAGACTTTATATATAATAAATTATTACTCTACAGAGGGTTGTCACATATGCTTAAGCTTGCAGCTAACATAAATTACTTATTCACTGAATTACCATTCCTGGAACGTTTTTCAGCTGCAGCAGAAAATGGCTTTACTGGCATAGAAATTCTCATGCCCTATGAATATAGACCGGAAGAAGTTTCATCAATTCTTCAAATGAATAACCTCGAATGTGTATTAATCAATACTCCATATGGAGATATGTTTGGTGGCCATACTGGCTTAGGAGCTATCAGTGGCAGAGAAAAAGAGTTTTATGAAGATGCAAATAGAGCACTCGACTATGCGGTAAAAATAGATTGCAGGCGTATTCATGCACTTGCAGGAATACCTGAGAAAGATATGGATTTCGTTATGTGTCGTGAAATATTTATTACTAATTTACGCGTCATGGCAGAATTAGCTCTAGATAGAGAAATAACAATACTGATTGAGCCATTAAATGTTTTTGATTTTCCTGGTTATTTTCTGACTTCTCAAGAACAAGCGCAATCCATTTTAATTGATGTGGGAATGCCCAACGTGGCCTTACAGATGGATTTTTACCATTGTCAGATTATGGAAGGAGATTTGACTTCTAAATTTAATCGTTTTCAAAAATATATAGGACACATTCAAATTGCTGGTGTTCCTGGCCGTAATGAACCATTTATTGGTGAAATTAATTATCCATATATTCTAGAAATGATAGAATCATCTGATTTTTCGGGCTGGGTGGGAGCTGAATATATCCCGAAAGAAACCACTACAGGTGGTCTTCACTGGGCAAAATCATACGGCATTAAATAGTATTTAAGTTTAGTATTTTAGATGGTTTATAATAGCTTTATATTATTTATTAGGGTGTATACTTTTATGGATTATTTTAAAAATGAATATAGCCAATAAACATGGTGTCACCACTTTCTAATAAAGTATATCGTACACTTTTTTTGGCCCAAGTTATTTCTTTGCTTGGCACAGGATTGTCTACAATTGCTCTGGCCCTGTTAGCATTTGAACTGGCTGGAAATGAAGCTGGAAAAGTACTAGGCATCGCCCTTGCACTTAAAATGGTAGCCTATGTCTTTGTTGCCCCAGTTATAGGTGCTTTTGCAGATAAGTTTTCAAGACGAAAGCTACTAATAAATCTAGATTTGTGTAGAGCGGTATTAATTCTTTTCTTACCATTTGTTAATGAAATCTGGCAAATATATTTAATTATATTTATTTTGAACTCATTCTCTGCTGGTTTTACTCCAATATTTCAAGCAACTATTCCAGATATTTTGACAGATAAAGGGCAGTACACACGCGCACTCTCCCTTTCTCGTCTTGCCTACGATTTAGAAAATTTATCAAGTCCAATTATAGCCGCTTTATTGCTCACTATATTATCTTATAATGTTTTATTTGTTTCAAATATGATAGCTTTTTTGATTTCGGCAATATTGATATCTTCAGTTAAATTACCATCGCCAAAACTCTATGCGCGAGAAAGAGGTATTTGGCAGAATACTAGTTTTGGTATAAGAGCCTATCTTAAAACACCTAGATTAAGAGGGCTATTAGCGTTATCTCTAGCTGTAGCTTCAGCTGGAGCAATGGTCATTGTCAATACGGTTGTTTTTGTTCGTGACCAGTTGTCTAGATCAGAAAGTGATACTGCTTTAGCTTATGCAGCTGTTGGTGTCGGCTCTATAATTGTGGCTTTGTTGCTACCAAAGCTTCTGGAGCGATTTACCGAACGGTTTTTTATGATCTCTGGTGGTTTTGTATTAGCACTATCTCTTTTAATGGGTATGAACGAACCAAATTTTGTATATTTACTTATATTATGGTTTTGCATTGGCTTTGGTTCATCACTCATTTTAACTCCTTCAGGTAGATTACTATTATCTTCTGCAACTGAGGGAGGACGCCCCGCTATTTATGCAGCGCAGTTTGCATTATCTCATGCATGTTGGCTATTTGCATATATATTTGCAGGTTGGGTTGGGTTTACATTTGGTTTATCAGCAGCATTCTTATTATTATTTTTAGTTACAGTTCTATCTACGCTATTGGCTCTCTTTACCTGGCCTGCAAATGATCCGAAAGATATTGAACATTTACATAGCTATTTATGTCATAGTCATCTCCACATCACTGATGAGCATCACACGCATGACCATGAAGGATGGGAAGGGCCTGAACCTCATGAACATGCACATGTTCATGAAGAACAAAGACATAGCCATCATTATGTTATAGACATACACCATCCTCGATGGCCAAGTAATTAAGCAATATCTTGTAAATTATTGCAGAGTTTAAAAACTTATTTTTAGATGAGATTAAGCAATCGAGCTGCATTACCCCCCCATACTAATGCTTTATCTTCTTCAGATAGTCCTTTTACTGAATCAATATGTCCAACTGGGTCAGGCTCTGCCATATCATAAGGATAGTCTGTACCCATCATAATATGATCTGCACCCCATGATTCTATTAAGTGTCGAAGCTGCATTTCTGTAAAGACAACCGTGTCAAAGTGTAATTTTTTTAAGTAATATGATGGTGGATGCGGTAGATCTCCATGTACATCTTCACGTGTTGGGAAAGGGTGGTCAAAGCGGCCCCAGTAACCTGGTAAATAGCCTCCACCATGTGCTATACATATTTTTAGGCCGGGATATTTCTCAAGGTATCCGTCGAATATTAGATGTCCAATAGCCAAAGATGATTCAAGTGGGTGTCCAATCAAGTTTGTGAAGTAATGATCCTTCATTCTTGCACCCTCAGTGGTTCCTAGGGGATGCATGAAGATTAACATGTCTAACTCCTCAATTTTAGCAAAGAATTTATCGAGCCCAGCTCGTGTTAGTTCTTTACCTTCGACATTGGTGCCAATCTCAACACCTTTCATACCAAACTCTTTGTGACATCTTTCTAATTCTGCAATTGCCATTTCTGGATGTTGCAGAGGAACTGAGCATAATGGAGAAAAACGGTCTGGATAGGTCTCTCCCAATTCACCAACACGATTATTTGCCACTCGAGCGACATCTCTTCCCAATTCAGGGTCTGCCCAATAAGAGTAATGAAACGGAGATGGAGATATTGCTTGTATATCTACGCCACAGGCATCCATATCTGCTATACGCAACTCGGGATCTGTTAGTTTGGGCATTAAGATATCATTTTGCTCGACATTTATCCCGCGTGTTAGTTCGTTAGCAAAATGTATCATAGGCATTTGATCAATAGTCCATTTACCATCTACCATCGCATCGCATTCTGGAACATGAACGTGGCAGTGGATATCTACTGTTAAATGCTTATGGTTACCTTTAATTACTTGACTATGAC
>Ga0114932_10000579_pt1 | contig 43387 bp, 48 predicted proteins | sample 2SBtaG_2_FD_87286 | JGI IMG/M metagenome (GOLD analysis project Ga0114932, IMG submission 87286) | Deep subsurface microbial communities from Kolumbo volcano to uncover new lineages of life (NeLLi) - 2SBTROV12_ACTIVE470 metaG | ecosystem: Environmental > Aquatic > Marine > Volcanic ...
TGTTTAGAATTCGAAAGACCCCCCCCCCTAAATTTCCAGAATCAAATTTTTCCATATTTCGTCAGAAAGTAAATTTCCTCAAACGCTTCTGGCTATTGGGCTCAATATGTCTCTCTCTAATTGCAGGTAATTCGCGGCGGTGGAAAATCCCTTGCGGCGGTCCGGCAAGTTTTCGATTCTGTCTTTCGAATGTTGAGTTCGGGCAGAACATTGATAGACGATGGACGGTGAGACTGCCTCGTGAAGACGGCTCTCGTAATGATTGTGAAGAATGAGCAAGAGAACATCGTGCGTGCTTTGGAGTCGGTGAAAGACCAATTCGAGGTATTCGTCATCAACTACTCCGGAACAGACGACGAGACTGTTGAAGTCGGGACCGAATGGATGGAAGCAAACGGAAAAGACGGAATGTGGATTTCCCCCGAATGGAAGGGAGCCGCTGACGGATTGAATGCCTGTATCGAATTTTGTGAAAATTTGGAAGTCGATTGGATTCTTCGCATGGACGCAGATACCGTCTATGAGGGACCAACTCCGGATTTCGAAAACTTGAACGAACTGTGTGACGCAGTTGAAGTGGACATTATCCGAGCAGATGGTTCATTCATCGCTTCTCGCCCTTGGTGGTTCAAACCAAATTGCAAATATCGTGGCGTCCGACATGAAGGACTCTATGCCAATTTCAGAACCAAGAACGAGGACATTTTCATTCGCCATCACGACGACAGCGGAGCCCGTCCTCGGAGCCCAGAAACTTACGCAGATGATTTTCACGCGATGGGCAACGAACTGCCTGTCGAGTATGATGCAGATATGGCAAAGCGATACTGCTTCTATATGGCAAACTCAGCGAGAGATGGAGGCGACCTTTTCCAAGCCGCACTTTGGTTCCGCATACGAATGCTGATGGGTGGCTACGAAAGCGAAGTGCAGGTGGCGACAAGAGAACACGCGCTCATCATAATGCAGGCTCCATTCTGGCTTGATGCGATTCATCAACACCCGACTCGCCCGGATATGGTATTCTGGGCTCTCGCTACAGGCGACCAATTCGGAACGCCATTCAAAGCGCAGGTGTTAGAGATAGCAGAACCGGACTCGTGGATTACGGGTCAGATGTTTTGCCAAGATGAGTATATGTGGAAGGCGTTGGATTCAATCGCCCTTGTTCATGGCGAACTTGGTCACATGGAGAAGCATCAAGAATTGACCGAAGAGATTCTGTCGAAAAGAGAAGAATACGATATTCCAGACGGGGATTTGGTCCGCCTATTGAGCCGCATAGGTCTTGATGATGAGGCCGCCGCGATACAAAAATCCCTTGCGGAACAACAACAAGTTTTGGAGGAAGAATAAATGCCAGCGAAAAAGAAGAAAACTACAGAAGAAGAATACAAAATGGACCCCGTTGAGAAATACCGATTAGAGTCAATGATGACCGATTACGGTATGGCTCTCTTGGCTAAGATGACGCCAGACGAGCAGAAGTCTATTTTGGCTATGTTCGATAATCACCATTTCAATTGAGGCGGTTGAATGAATGGTGACGATGTTGAACATTGGAGTCAAGAGCATTTTGCGCGATTGGCACTATACCGAACAATCGGCATGGGGGTGAACATATTTCTCTCTTTGATATTGATAGTGAAGTTATTCGGGTGGGTATGATGGCCGAGGAAGAACAGTTGGTTCAATATCCTCAATGGCTTATTCTTGATGAAGCATTCTCGGCTGAGGAATGTGAGATAATCAAGGAACAGGCGAAGAAGCACGCGAGTCAAGTTCCAGCCGCGACCTTTGGAACGCATGGCGATGAATTCCGGAAGACGAACATTCGATGGCTGGATGATAACGAAAAGTTCGGATGGGTGCATCAGCGGTTCCGTGAGATAGCCTATGAAGTGAACAAATTCTTCAAGATGAAGATAACAGAACTGCCTGCTATCCAATTCACCGAGTATGATGGCGTGGGTTCGCATTACGATTTCCACGGCGATACGAATTGGAACGACCAAAAAGACACGCATAGGAAAATCAGTATTTGCATTCAACTCTCCGACCCAGCGGATTACGAGGGAGGGAATTTCGAATTCGGTCAGTTGGAGCAACCGGATGCAGTTCAGTTGAAGAGACAAGGGACGGCATTGACCTTCATCTCATATCACACTCATGCCGTCAAACCGATTTCGTCCGGCCAGCGATACTCACTCGTTGGGTGGTTCGAAGGTCCCCGATTCTCCTAACCTTCACTCATCCATTTCTTGAATGTTGCTTCATTCTCTAACCGGTATATTCCCAAATTGTAGGTCAGCCGGTCTGTGGAACGCCGACGGGCGTAGCCCGGGGTATTCGACAACAAGTTCCCGATTTGTTGAATAGAAGTGTATGACCAATTCTTCGATGCCATCAGTTCGCCGACTTCTTTGGCAGTTCTCCATTGTCCGTCGCTCATTATCTTAGTAATTCTCATTCGCACCAGATGATTGCGCCGCCCCATGTGGCCACCCCTCCATAAACGGGCTCATTAAGGTTCTGATTCAGACAAACTTAAATAGTATTGATTGTTGGCTTTTATTGATGCAGTTAGTATATTGCTACACGGATGACGATGGGACGACCTTTGCTCGGTTTTACGACGGCGCAAAGGGTGAGAATGTGATGGTTGAGTATAACGATGGGGCCGGAACATGGCTTGAATCGAGAGAAACTGCTGTTTATTGATGTTTAGGACATTGATATACCCAAGCATTCATAAGGGGAAACCCACTCGGTCAGTATAGGAGAGAGCGAGAATGACGATTTACACAGGTGCATTAGGACGAAGAATCGCACGACAGGGCTACGAAGGTCGCAGACTAACTGAGGTCAGCGCGGAGTGGGACTTGACTATCTGGGAGATAGGATTCGTGGACTCAATCTCAGCCACCCTTGGCCGAGGCTACTACCCATCTCAGAAGCAAAACGCAATCTTGAACAGAATCGTCGAGGCGAACGGAAGCACATGGGACCAAATCGTGAACGAGGCCCGAGCAGTTCAGTCCATCGACGAGGCAAACTATCAAATTCACAGAATCAACGCTCGCGGCTACGGAACTACCGCACGCCATGAGGAAGCAATCGCACAGGCAAACGAGGTCTTGGGACGATGAGTTTCAACCCGGAAGGAGAAGCCCCGGTTTGCTGGGAGTGCGATTTACCGCATCCACATCATCATCCATTGTGTTGCATGAGGCCGGAGGAAGCATGAGAGTCAATACTCACCATTCTAATTCGCGCTTGCGACAGGCTCGGTCAGACCGGGCATACGGGAGGGTTTTCGGTGAGTGATGCGTCCTGTGATGAATGCAATACACAATTCGCCAATCTCCCATCAACTGAAATCAATTGCAGACTATGTGGTTCTGAACTGAGGTTGGGCCGATGAGTTTCGACGGGATATTCCCGATTGAGATGTATCAGTTCCTTGCTATTCTGGAATACGCGCACGCGAGGAAGGCAGAACTCAACGGTGACTTTTCTGATGAAGTTCCATCATGGGTCGAAGGTGCGCTTGAAGCCTGTCCAGAAATGAAGGGCGATGATTGGCTATGTTGAGTTGGCGCTGGTTCGTGCCGTGGCCAATCTCAATTATCATGTGGCTATGGAATCGCTCAAATACCGGTAGCAACTACGAATGAAGTATGCCGAGCATCAGACCCCGTTGGCCAGACTACAAATGCCAACAATGCGGGGAGAACATGGTTCGTCGATACCATGATGGCAAATGTGGGAAGTGCTATCTCAAATGGAAAAGAGAACAGCGCCGGAAGGCTGGGAAGGTATGAGAGATTCGACTAAGGTGTTCATTCAGATTCTCTTTCTCTATCTTATTCTCGGAATCGTGGTTGCGCTTGGCGGCCTGTTGAGTGGGTATTAGCCCTTCATATAGGTGCGCGAGAGGGGGAAAGCATGGACAAATGCCCCGACTGTGGTCAAGAGTATGAGGTCAAGATGACCCCTAAGATGACCGAATGGTATCATCGTCAAACTTGTTCAGCGATTGACGAGAAGGAAAGAAAGAAGAGGGCCGAGGCTGACGCGAAAGCATTGGAGGAATGGCTCAATGGGAATGCGCCGGTGGCTCGGTCATAAACTCAGTAATCGTCGGCTCAATCGGCGACTCAGAAGTTTAGGTCATGTTGATGAATGTCCCGGGTGCAACCAACGCGGGCCTTGGCTGGCCGTGTTCATCCATCCTCTTTGCCCACCACACATGAGAGGCGCGGACGGCGATGACTGCGAATTCTGCGAGCAGATGCCAGCGTCAGTGAAGGTTGCTCGCTTGATGATGTTAGGGACGATGGGAATACCACTCCATCCAGACATAATCGAGTATGTGAATCAATGCGTCTTCGACGGCGCGGACCCGGAGGCTATGGCGATAATCAACCACCTTCACGAGCAAATGGTGAACGACATGGGAGAGGGATATGTGGATGAGATTCGGAAGCGTAAAGAACCGAACCCATCACATGATGAAGTCCCGCTCGGGAGGATTGAAGATGGCTGGCGTGAATGGGATATGGATAACTGACCAACAAAACCTCGTCCTTGACTCGCTCGTGCGTTCACACAATGCGGAGCGCTTGCGTGGAGCAGGTGCAGTTCCTCAAGAATGCCCTTGGTGTTATGAGTTTCTTTTCGGTTCGAAGTTGAGGCATCATCTCATGTATGAATGCCAGACGATAGAGCCCGAGGCGAGAGCCGTTCTATTTCGACAAGAAGTATAGCCGGTCCTATCATAAGGGTGGGCCGTGACTCGTGATTAATGCCGGGCGGAAGAAGAAGACAGGTCACGGGTAGCAAATGGTCTGACCGTCTTTGCGTTCAACTCGTCAAGGTCATGGTCGAGGCAGACAACCGGGGAATGACCGGGCATGAACTGAGAGGTCAGTTGGTAGGACGAACGAAACAAATCCCAACTCCGAATCAACTCGGGAACCTTCTATCTAAGGCTCCATACTTCATCAACATGGGAGAGGTAAAGCAACGAACAATCTCGACAACGAACTCATTGGTGGCCTTGTGGAGATACGACTACGAGAGTTGCATGGCGCGTGGATGGCTGAACCATCCGTTAGAGAATCGACACATAGATGACCCGTTCATTCCGGGCGTGACGACCAACAGATACAGACCGAATGGCGTCCTCATTGGGGGTCCAAAGGATTGGATAACCCAAAAGAAAAATGACCGAAATCGTGAATTACCGGAGAAGGATGAGAAGGAATCTAATGAGTGACGAGTTCTCAATGGTTCCTGTGCATGAAGATGAGCAGATAGTAAGATGGGTTGCATTGGGTTTGATTGATGGTCGCAAGGAAAGAGAAATCAAATCAGAAGTCCAGAATATGCGAATCGACTCTCAACTCGACCGCAACGAGTGGAACGCTCTTATTCGACGAGGGCGAGAACAGGCCGCGGAGATGACGAACTTCATCATGTCCAAGGCTGAACTTAGTTCGACAGACTACCTGCGCCTTGATTCATACCAGCGACGCAAGAGAATGATGGCGAGGTTGGAAGGACTCATCAACTCAGCAGTTGAGCAGTCGGACTCAGTATCGAAGATGAACTCAGCATCGTTTATGATTGGTGGTTTATTGAAGGCTCAGAACGATATGGATGCGTTCACAGGAGCAAAAGAAGCGGCTCCACAGGTTCAAATCAATATCGGCTATGACCCAATGGACCAATTCCGAGAAGTCATTCAATCCGAGAGTGAGAAAATTCTCGATGTTGAATATAGCGTCGGTAGTGAAGAAGAATAGAATTCACCGGTGAGTCAGTTGTTGAGTGTGGACTTACTCATATTGAACTCAATAGGTAGTTGTCCATGTGCTACCCGACGCAAGAAAAACTTGAGCAGGCTCGGCAAGTTTTCGGAATCAAAGTGAAACCCTTGTCGGAGTCAGACAAGTTTCATCCCCCCCTACCAGAATCAGATATGGTTTAGGTTAGGTTATTGGGCTCAATAGAAATATCACAACATCAAGAAATCTTGCGAGGTTCATATACTCTCGAACCCATAGAGTCGGACAGGCCAAGGGGCGCGTCAAGTCATGTTGGTGTAATAAGTAAAGTTAGTGAGATAAAGAAACATTGATGTATAGTCCCCAAGAAAACTCGGATTAATTATGGGGACACACGACAACAAAGGTGGCGGCCTGCTGGGGAGAAACCCAAATTGTCCGGATAATTAATTCGGGGTTTGAACCGGAACAGTTCGAAGCCGAACGACAGAAAACAAAGCATCAATGGTTTTCCTTTCTTGGCCCTTGGGCTGGGGAATTGTTTTCGTCTTAATCGCTTTACTGATAGGCAAGGGACAGACCCCACTCCAAATGTTTCAGCACCATTCCAAAATCTATTTTACTTCTGAATAGGGACTCAACCGACACTTGTCTAATATCAATATATCATCATTTTAGAAATAATTAATTCAATTGAAGAGGGTAATGGGACACACACACCTTAGAGGTCGTGAAGTGTGTGTGTGCTATGCACCCCCCGGGCAAGATTAATTCCAAACTGAATTGAACCCAATAGGTTCGATTTTTTTCAGACTTGTCGGGCAAATTCTGGTTTATGTTCTTCCGGAACCTCAATAAACTACGACTCTCACCCATTAATGTGCAGAAGACGCCAGACATGGAGTTCCAACCACTAACGCCCGCTGAAATATCAGCAATCGACCCATTCGTGGGATTGGGGGATAGAGTCAATTATCAGACCCGTCATGTTGTCTCCGCCTTCATCAAGAAGAAAGAATTCTTGGGATTACGCAAGACTCTCTTAGACAAAGCAGGGAATATCGAAACTCTTCACGAAGAACTCAGTGTGGTTCCCGAACCCAACCGTCCACCAGAATGGATAGAGAACATGGGCCATACAACGAGAGAACTGAACAGGGTGCGAATCGAGATTGACGAAGTGATTGAATCAACCAAGGCTGAGGATTCGAAGATAGCCGCAGTTCGACATGAACTCATTCTGATTAACGAGATGCACCCTTCTGCTTGGCACACCACACAGGTTCTTTTGGACACTATTGAGATGGGACTCAACCGACCTTACCATCCATTATGGAAATAAACCCTTCATTGGACTGTCCGGTTCAATGCCCTACAAGGACGCTGATAAACGCCGCGACTACAACCGTCGTTATCAGAAGCGCTACTACAAGGAGAACAAGCAGAAGCGCAAGGCTGAGGTTCGTGAGCGAAGGAAGTCTCTCCGGCGCTGGTATGCTGACCATCGGCGTGGGCTATCTTGCCAGCGATGTGGGTTGGCTGGGGACAATTGCCCTTGGCTGTTAGAGTTCCACCATCGACCCGAGGAAGAAAAACTTGCCTCGGTCAGTTTTCTGGTGAACAACGGATATTCGATTTCTCGTGTTGAAGAAGAGATGGAGAAGTGCGATGTGCTTTGCGCGAATTGCCATCGGCGAGAACACTACGAAGAATCAATCGAGCAAGGGTCAAGATTCGCCGCTGTCGGTGGAAGGCAGACTATTGACCTCAATAGTTCAGATGTGTCGATGGCTCACAATATCCGCCGTCGCCGAAAGAAGCACGAGAAAGAAAGACGCAAAGTTCGAGAGAGGGCGCTTCGGGATTTGCCAGAAGGACAATCGTTGCCCGGTCCGAACATTGATGAAGAGGAATAATTAATACCAGACCGCGAGGTCAGCCCCTACATGGTCAAGATACTGTGGGGCTCAGAACAACCAATCAGACCGACGGGATATGGCGTCGTCACGAGGAATCTCGTCAAGCGACTCGTCGAGCGAGGCCACGAGGTTTTCGTCATGGGCTGGGACTACAATGGCGAACCGATGAAGCACGAAGAGGGTTGGACGATGGTTCACGCAGGCGTGTCGGGGTTCGGTGGCGAGACAATCGCTGGGCCTAACTCTCCGACCATCCTCGACAAACACATTCACGAACTAAAGCCAGATGTGTATATGACTCTCAACGACCCGTGGTATCTTGGGAACGCAGTTATCTCGACTAATCGCGCTGGCATTCCCTACATCGGCTACATTCCTGTTGATGGCTACCCGTTGGCGAGCGAATGGCGTGATATTCTCAAGATGATGCACACTCCACTGTGGATGAGCAAGTTTGGACAGGCGACATGGGAAGACTTCGTGCGCACGCATGGAAGCAAAGGCGACTGTGCCAAGGAACTCAAAGACGACCTACTCGATAGGTTCGATGCGCAGAAGACAGACATACTCTATCATGGCGTGGACCTCGATGTGTTCAAACCGGTCGATGCCGAGAGGAAGAAGGAACTCAAGGCAGAATTGGGGCTCAAGTGCGATTTCGCATTCCTAAGCGTGGCCCGGAATACAAATCGGAAGCAAATACCCCGGCTTCTTGAGGCATTTCGGAACTTCCTTGACCGTAAGCCCGAGGCAAGCGTGAAATTGGTTCTGCACTGTGGGGACCCGACGAATGAGTTCGGGATGGGCGGCTGGAATCTGCCGAACCTTCTCTCACGCTACCAACTGACCGACCATGTTGTGTTCAGCGACAACTCATCGAATCCTTTGCTCGGAATTTCGACCGAGGACATGGCGAGGTTGTATCAAGCGTGCGACGCTCATGTGATGGCGACCGGCGGTGAAGGCTTCGGAATACCAAGCGCGGAGGCGATGGCGTGTGGACTTCCAATCATTCTCCCGATGAACTCGACCGGTCCAGAACTCGTCGGCGTGAACCAGCGCGGTTGGTTGGTGGAATGTTCGACGACCATCATGGGTCCTCAGTGGGCTGTGAATATGGGGCTGGTCGATGTTGGCCGTCTTCGTGCGGCGATGGAGGAATGCTATGACGACGATTCGCTACGCTCCGCCCGAGGCTCCGCAGGGAGGAAGTTCGCCGAAGAGAACTTCGATTGGGATAAATTGACGGACCAATTGGAAAAGATATTCACGAAAGCGATTATGACCCCACACCCGCTCGGTGGTAAAGCGAAGGGGGGAAGATAATGGGCGTGAAGAAAACCTGCGGCGACCACGGACACACCTGCAAGATTCACGGACGCCGTTGCATCATCGCCACTGAATACGATGACGGGCGACAGATTTCCCTTGAAGCGGCCAATCAAGTTCCAGAAGTTTCCAAGTATCTCACACACGACGAGAACTCCGTCCACTTCTGCGACATTTGCTCAAGGGAGCGGAGAGAGGCGAAGCATCCCGGCTATTATCGCCAAGACCCGCTCACTCAGCAGATTCTCCCCGCCGATGTAATCACCAAGCGGCTCAAGCAAGAGGCCGCATCGAAAGCCAAGCGGGAAAAGAAGAAGAAGAAAGCGTTCGGCCGTCGGGGCCGGAAGAAATAACATTCGGGAAGAAAGTCGTGGCACGGTATCAAGTGATGCGCCGCAATTTTCTGTTCACACCCCGACAAACGCCGTTGCTCTCGATAAGAGCCGGGACAGTTAGCCTTATGCCGTCCTACAGCGTTAGCGAGTTTTCCCAACGGACTGTTTGTTGTTCGTAGCCTACCCAACTATCATATTCATTACTGAATCAAGAAGGCATCCCTCATTACGGGGATTGACTGCCACCCTTCGATGTAGCCTCGCATTCTTCCCGGGGACTATCCCTGTCCGGGCGATGCTCCTATTCTTACCAGCCTTCGAGATGTATGCCCAGCAAGCCAGACTGCTCCTATTCGGTAATCCTTCGAGATTTATTCGCCCGGGGATTCGTCCCCATGAGAAGTCTCCTTCCCACATTTAATGGGAGAGGTATTCTATTAATAAAGGTTTCTATTGATACATCAAGACATTGATATAACGAAACCTTCATATAGGGACACCCCCTCGTCTGTTCATGGCAAGACAGATGATGATTACACAAGCAAACAGAAACGCACTACCCGCGCTATACGCACAGGACGGGTCCGGAATGAACGCTACCGCGTATGTCCACTACTTCTCAGCAAACATGGACTTCTATGCAACCGAGTTCGACGGAGAGAACACTTTCTTCGGCTACATCGTGAACCACACTCACGGAAGCGATGGTGAGTTCGGCTACTTCCACCTATCCACTCTTGAGGAATGCGCTTCTCACAGGGTTTTCGGAGGAATCGAGCGCGATATGCACTTCACACCTCAGACAATCGGAAATGTTAGGAACTGAAACAGTCAATAACCCGGAAGGGCGCTTGACGGTTCAATGACCGCAGGTAAGAGTCTCGCCGCTGGCAATAATTACATCAGCGTCGGCCCCGTTGTGATGTATGGCTTGACCGGAAATACGAGCAACAACGCCGCAACAGTAGCGCTCCACGATTGCGCCGCTGTCGCAGACATAGCCGCAGGGAACAAACTTCACACCTACACTCTCAGAACCGGTTCAGTCGATTACAACTTCAACGGATTGATGTTCCTCAAGGGACTTTGTGTCGTGGTCACACTCAACTCCGCAACCGCCGACCTTCTCCTTGAGTTCAACTGAACATTGATAGGGGGGTTGCGCTTGGGAATCTCCATGTGGAGTCTCACAGTAGTCGAAACCGACATGGGCTGGACAATTGCAACTGACGAACTTGCGGAGAAGCCGTGGTCAATCAAAGTGATTTCACAACCTCAACATTTGATAGATATGTTTCAGCACCTTGGCTTCCAGACAGAATGCCATCCTATCGAAGTTATGAACCTCAATAGGCAGGTCAGCCCCCAGATGTGGGAAATTGATTACGATTCTGAGTCTCCAAACGCAATTCGAATGATTCTTGAGAGATAGAATCATTGAGAGGGCCGCGTCGTTCATATAGGTGGGCGTTGAGCCGTTGATATGACGAATGAAACAACCATCCGGCCGATGAAATGGATGCGGTTCAAGACACACGCATTCCAGCACTTCATCATACAGGCAGGCAAAGAAGGAATGCCTCGCGCAAAGGTCGAGTCTGATTGGGTTCCACTATTCCCACCCTCTCAGCGAGACAGGCTGACGAACTCAGAATGGGCTCTCGTCAAGAAATGGCTTGCGTCGTTGGGCTATACATACAACCGACGCTTCTTTTGGATTCATCCTCACTTTCACAACAAGGAAATTCCACTAATCCCACTACAGTTGCTCGATAATCCGAATGATTACGCACATAACATGAGAGCCGTGATAGACAATGCACCTTCAATCGAAGAAGTCATGGCCGAGATTAAGGCAGACGAGATTCAGATACCAGAACACACGAGAGCCGATGGTTCAGTCACAGTGAAGGCTCACACGCGCACCGCCGAACCGAAGAGAAAGAAGAAGCGTGGTCGGCCCAAGGGTTCCAAGACAAAGAAGAAGACTTTCACCAATCCCGATGACGGGAGTGGACGAGTCAAGACGGTTCGAATTAGGGTTCCTCGTGGCGTAAAGGTGATGGTGGAATATGAGTAAGAAATTCACAATCGTTTTTCAATACGATGTGGGCGGCGAAAAATGCGACCCTCCACCCCATATTGTTGAGCGGATATTAGCGGCGTCGAAATCGCTTCACGAAATAGGATTCGGAATGAATGTCGTCTATGGCTACACCAAAGATGCCACTTTCAAATTGATGGACAAGGAGATGCGTGAGAATGAGCGAAACAACCGATGAGGACTATGAGAAGTTCCTTGAGAATACCAGCAGACCTCAGACGACTGCCGTGGACCTCGGTTCGCGTTATCTCAGACAAGGGAGAATGCACTTAGTTCCGTTAGAGTCGATTAAGGCTTGGCGATATGTCGAATCTCTTTTCACCATGAATCCGGGTATGGAGATAGCGATTAAAAGGGTGGGGAACTTCCTTGAGATAAGGAGGATTGAGGATGGAATTCCGGAACCCGCTTCGGACTGAACACCTAATTCGCGTTCGCAACATCTATCGAAAACTTCGTCACGACGAACCAAATCGGTTCGGTGGACTTCCGATGGGGACTTCGTGGATGCGTATGCGTTATCTTCGTGCAGATACGATTCGAACCCTTGCTACGGCAACGATGGGCGACATTCCGACTCTCTCAATTCATCCGAGAGCGTTCGAGTGGAACCAGCCGATTTTGCTCAAGGGTTTGATTCGTCACGAATTAATTCACTTCGTCCTCGGACCAGAAGCAGGTCACGGCGACCTATTCCGCTCAATAGAACAAGGGTGGGAAGACTTCGAAGATTATGTTCACCAACGAAAGAAATTCGTCCGCGCTTTGGAAGTTGGAGCCAGAATAGATGGCAGACTACATCGCTACGAATGTCCGAACTGCGACAAAGTGATTCTCAAAGGGAAGCCGCTCAAGCCAGAATCGGCGTGCGATGACTGTTGCGGAAAGTTTAATAATGGAGTTTGGTCAGAATCATTTGTATTGAGAAAGGTTAAGAAGGTGGGGAACTACGATGAAGATACAGGCACAGGTAATACAGATGGCACAGAAGATGAGTAAAAATGAGATAAAGCAGGCAACCCGTCAGAAGATTAGAGATTTCTTCAACTCGAACGGTTGCACGATAGACGAAAAGAAAGCAGGTTCGGTGGATTACGAGGCAATCGGAATCTCCGGCTCTAACCAAAGAATCGGGGCGATTTACGGTTCCCGTGGTGGCGCTTGCGCTATTTGGGTCAAAGAAGAAGTGTGGGAGTCGCTACAGGCGGACTCGCGCTACATTCACCTATTCTCCAAGGAATCCGGCCGAAAGGTGACTGATGTGAAGATGTTCGCTCGTGGGTTCCAATGGGCAATCCACTTTTCTGGACTTGACGACGACGCTATCATCCCCGTATGCGAGGCCGCATTGAATGTCGGTTCCGGACGCTGGGAGAGAACTCAGAAGAGAAGGGCAACAGAACTTCGCAGGGCAACCGAGAGAGTTGAGCGCGAAGCCAAGATGGCTGAGAAGCGCCGTGACCCGTGGTCTTGAGTTTCAAACTCTCAATGTTTCGGAACTCTCAACCAAAAGGTCTATAAGGGTGGGCTGACTCCCTTAGATTAATGAGCGAAAACATTGAGAGTCATGTGAACAACCTACGGGGAATCATTGGAAACTTGCCGGTCAAGAGCCAATCATTCGCAACTTCCCTATGCACCAACTTCGACAGGAAGGGAACCTTGAGCCCGAAGCAGTTGTATTGGGTCGAGAAACTATACAACGAGAATAAGGGCGGTTCACCTAAGCAGGTTCGCATGAAGAACGAGCCAGCAGAACTCAAGATTCTGAGAGAACACAAAGACCTTCTTCCAAAGAAGAATCAGAAGTTCGCTCAAGACTTGATTAACCAATGGGACGCGCGAGGATTCGTTTCACGAAAGCAACAGTTCTGGCTTGAGACATTGGCTGAGAAGGCCGCAGAACGCGCCGCTTCACAACCGGTCGAGGTCGGTCTGGAAGGCTACGGTGCAGTCACCGAACTTATCGCACGCTCCGGAGACTCCGGAGAGAAGGAGTTGAAGGAACCATCCGTCACTCTTTGGGTCGATGCACCCGATGGCCACACTCACGAACTGAGAATCCGCCAGCCCGGCAACCGCAAGAAGGACCAACTATTCCGCGCCAAGGAGGAACTTGTCGTTGAAGAAGTCCAAAGGACAGTTCGCGCAATCAGAAGCCAGACCTTCCACGGGCTCATCAACAAGATAGACAACTCATACTACCACGCGAAGAACACTCCGCATTGGATAGTGGAGGCTCTTGAGAATTTCAAAATCGACCCAATAACCTCACTCACTGAGATGGGGAAGTTGGCTGGACGATGCTCCTTTTGCCAGCGTGCGCTTGACGATGAGCGCTCGACCGCTATGGGATATGGTCCGGTATGCGCAAAAAGGTTCTCGCTTCCTTGGTCACTCAAGACCGCACGCCCAATCATTCAGAAGGTTCACGCCGTAGTCAATCTAAAGGCTCTTGAAATTAGACCCGGACTTTGGGCAGTCATCGACCTCGACACCAACACGATAGTCCAAACATTCGACACAATGAGCGACGCCAGCGCCGCCTGCGACGAATGGTCTAAAGTGGAACATCAGCCCGAGACTAACTGATGGCAGACCCGCTGACGATAGAGCAGGCCCGAGAAATCGCCCTTTATCCCGACCGGTGGTCGCAGTATTTCCGCACCATTAACGGTCAGCCGTTCTCGCTTGCGCTTCGTCCATATTTGATTGAGATATACCGTCACTTCAAACCAACCGAGAAGAATTCGAAAGCGAAAATTATCGTTCTGAAATGCAGTCGTAAAGTCGAGAAGACTGAGACAATTTGCAACCTTCTGATGTATGGGTTGCTCAACATTCCCTACTTCAATGCCGTCTATACGGCCCCGCGACAACCACAGGTCACTCGCTTCGTTGAAGAGAGATTCAATGGCGCTCTCATGTCCAGCGTGAACAATGGTTGTCTGATGAACGCGAAGGTGAAGAGTTCAGTCAGCCATCAGACATTCAATGTCGGGGCTCGCTCACTGAACCACTTCTATGCCTACTCAAATTGGGGCGACGCTCACGCCTTGCTGGGAGTCGAAGCCGACTTGTGTTGCATTGACGAATACCAAGATAGCGGGGGAGACATTCTTCCGATGTTGCTTGAGATGTTGGCCTTGAGCGAATACAAATGGGTCGTTGTCTCCGGAACTGCTCGTGAGCAGGGCTCGGAATTCTGGAAGTTATGGGAGAAGACCACGAAGGGAGAATGGGATGGCGAGAAGTGGGTCCACGGTGATTCGGACTTAATCGGTTATCACATTGAACAGAAGATGCACCCGGAGATTACAGACGAGGACATTGAACAGAAGCGCGAAACATACACTCCGCGCAGATTTTCAAACGAAGTTCTTGGAGAATTTTTCGCAGGTTCGACAAAACCTCTCACATTTGCAGAAGCGCTGGCGACTATTGACGCCAATAGGTCAGCAACTTTGTCTCTCACAGCGCCGAAAACTTGTGTGATGGGAATTGATTGGGGGCGAGAAACTACGGTCGTCATCATGGACCCGAAAACCGGGGACATTCTGAACGCCATGAAATTAGACTCCCGGGCAGAAGATGAAGTCGAGGAAGTCAAGAAGTTGATACTGAAATACAACGCCGTTCAGATAGTGTGCGACATTGGCTACGGAGCGCGACAAGTTCGAGAACTACAAGAGGAATTCGGGGAGCGCGTGAAATCGTGCTACTATTCATCTCGGCCACTCACTCCATACGAATACAAACGACGAGACAACAATCGCAATCTCATTTACATGGTCGTCGTGGACCGAACCTCGTATGTCGAGGAAGCGATTGAGGCAATCAAGAATCAAGAGCATTCGCTCCCTTGGGCTGACCAATCCCTTGAGTGGGTCTTGAATGAATGGACCTCACTCAACTCATCAGCCGAGATGGATGAGTCGTCGAATAAACCCATTCGGGGTCAGCGTTTGACGAAGTATGGGCGAGATGATGACGACCACGCATTTCACGCTCTCGTGTATGCGCGTATAGCGGCGGATTTTGCCGACGAAGGTGAAGGCTTCGAAATCAGAACTTTCGGCGGTTAGCAAATAAACCCCCGTTCACAGCGGTTCAAACATGGCGAAGTCGTCGTTCACGGACTATCTAATGTCCTTTGTTGCTGTCCCTCTTACTATTGCATGGCTCACTTTCGCGTGCTATGTGATATACAAAGGACTCAACGACACGACGGGCTTGATTCAAGAAAACCTCGATTTCTATGTGGCGCTAATCGCCATCATCGGGGGACCCGCGCTACTATTCATCAACTCCATTTTAGAAATGTGGAAGTCAGAACAGACTACACAACAACAGGTATTGCCAATGCGCCTTGAGTTAGAGATAGAACAAGCACGGGCAGAAAACGCTTCACGCATATTGAAGGCTGAGTCGGACCAAAGACACCGCCAGATGATTGAAGAAAGAGAGCAGGCTCACAAACATGGGTCAAAGGTGAAGACACCCAAAGCGTGATAAACAGAAACAATGAGGAATAGACATGGAAATATACGGAGTTCAATTGGAACTATGGGTCGCTTTACTCGGTGCTGTCTTGGCACTGACGGTTTGGGGATTGAAACAATACAAGAAAGTTATGGCAGATGGTAAGGTCAGTATCGACGAAGTAATCGACACTCTAACGGGTGCGGAATCGCTTGTTGATGATGTGGCCGAGAAGGCGGAAACAGTTCACGCGGCTATGAAGAAAGCCGAACTCGTTGCTCTATGCAAGGAGGCTGGACTTCCTACATCGGGAACAAAGGCAGAACTTGTCGCACGACTCGCTGAGGCTGAGGCTGAGGCGGGTGACTCCGAGTGACCTCGGATTTAGAAGCCGAAGTTGCGGCACTCAAGATTGAGATTAACACGCTGGCGACTAATCATATCGCCCATGTCCAAGAAGACATTAACGAAATCAAACTTGATATTGCCATAATGAACGAACGAGTAAAGGCGCTGGAAGTATTCAATTCCGACATTAAGGATTTTCTCAAGATGCACACATCGAAGTTCACCGGGTATATGCTGGCTATTGTAATGGCTGGACTCGGTATCTCAACGCAGATGTGATTAGGAAGGGTGAAGAACCAACCCGTATCTCAATGAATCAATGGCGGAGCGTTCGCGTGGATTCTGGGACCGGTTCAGTCGAAGAAGGGCTGACCCAGCAGATGTTCAGAAACTCAATCAAGTTTTGAATGCGAACTCATTAGATTGGGACGGAAAGGACCTCGCTTCTCTTTCTAAAATTCAAGCATCGACAAATCGAGTTTCGTCACGAGGCGGCGCAATCACGCCTGTTGATTACAGCCTATTGAGAACAATAGCCAACAAATCTGAGGTCGTAAATGCGATTCTTCGCAGGGCTGTCGATGATACACTTTCGAACGGTTATCGGTTCAAACTTGCAGAAGGCAAGGAAACCGGGGACCCATCTCAGTTAGAAAAGGCTCGACAATTTTTCAAGAGGCCAAACCCGGACGACATGGGCGACGAATGGTTGGAGACTATGCTCTTCGACCTCATCTTATTCGGCGACGCTTACTTGGAACTTGATGGAAGCGAGGACAGTGCCGGAGGAATCAGCGATGAAGATTGGAACTTCGGAGGCAAACTTGTCGGGATTTGGCCCATCGAAGCAGACACGATGAAGATACTTCCGAACCGCCAACTACCCGAAGCGCCAGAAATGGCGTATATCCAATCCATCAACAAGAAGACTCGGCGGTTCTCCCGCGACAAAGTTCTCCATATTGCGAAGTTCAAACAGGGAAGAGGCTACGGCTCATCTCCGCTCATTCCTCTCCTTGAGGTAATCACAGGGCAACTGAACCTATCCAACTATCTCAACGCGCTTTACACAGGCACGCTTCCGAAGACCATTCTGAATGTTGGAGATATTTCCAATGCTGAGATGAAGGCTATGCTTGGACTCATCGAGCAACAACTCGCTGGCGGTCAATCGCCATTCGGCTTGATTGCGATTAACGGTGGTTCCGGATTCAATATGCACAGGCTCATTGACTCAACGAGAGAAGGGGCGCAATTGGATTTGCTCTATTACTACCGTGAAGAAATATGCGCGGTGTTCGGTATTCCCCCGATGAAACTTGGATGGGTCCAGACAGGAAAACTTGCCAACCCGGAACAACAGTTAGACTCGTGGTATGATGTGGTCGAATCCTATCATCACAGGGTATCGACAGTAATCAACAACAACATTCTTCCTTTGCTGGATATATCAGATTGGGAATTCGAATTCATCAGCATACGACCCAAGCAAGATGCCGCCCGCGCTGAAACTTTCAACAATAACTCCAATGCGATTTCGACTCTTCGCCAAGAGGCGACAATTAGCATCAACGAGGCTCGTTCGATTCTCGGACTTGAGCGAATAGAATCTGACGAAGCAGATGACCCATTCTTCATCTCACCCGCACTCCAAATCAACCAACCCGACGCTTTCGATGACGAACCATCAGTCGATGATGAACCCGAGGAAGATGCCGACGAAAACTTGGAACCAGAAGAACCAGAATTGGGATTGCTCAACCTATTCCCGTCAATAGGCATACCACAAGACGCAGGGCAAGGCGCGGGAGAATCGCCGTGGTTCGAAGAAGTGGAAGTGGAACTTTCAGATGAGGACCGACTCATCGTGATGAATAAGCGCACGACTGACGCTGACGAATTTCTGGAAATAGAAGACACTCGTTCAGACCAAATGATAGAGATGTTCGCCGAATCCCAACAAGCGTTTTCTGACGAATTGATGAAAGCGCTCGATGGACGGTTCCGCAACAACGAGGTCATCGCGTCAAAAGACCTCAACGCAGGCGATTTGTCGTGGGCTGTGGATATGCTGGATTCAAACTTGGAGACTCTAATGGATGCGAACTTGGCTATCGCTGGGGTCGAGACTATGGGTGCATATCAGCAAACCCTTGGTGTGATGAACGCTGGCACAGCAACAACGATAGCATTCGGAGCCACTGACGCCGCTGTCCTATCGTTCTGGCAACGCCGATGGGTCCTACCCGCACTACGCAACACACTCAATGGGTTCCGTGAAAGAATCATTGGCGTCTTCTCCACTATGGCTACAACCGGTCGCTCATGGAAGTGGGCATCAGCAGAAATGCGCAGGCTCATTGACCCGTCGGGCGACAAATATCCAAAGGGCTACTACGACCGAATCGCACGAACTGAGATTCGACGGTGCGTCGAGACAGCACACATCTCCGGGTTATCGAAGACCGGGATAAAATACACTCAGCGCCTTGTCGAAGTTGATACTCAGACAGACAAGGACCTTTGCCTCCCATTCGGAGATGCGAAGTATCGAATCAAAGATGCGGCGGGAGTTCTCCCGGCTCACCCCAATTGCCGTTGCACGATGGTCGGCTTCATACCCGAAGCGGACTTCGATGTAATTCAGAATCCAATCAAGCCAGACATTCCTCAACCAACGAAGATGGTCACGAAGAAAACACCGACACGAGCCCAACTTACACCGGGTAAAGGTGTGAGGGACGCCTGCCGAACAGGACTCAAACTTCACGAAGAAGGATTGAGCGGGTCCGGTTTGGAAGGTGCGACTGTGCGAGAAGCAAATGCAATTGTTCGCGGAACTCCAATCACAATCGCCAAGGCAAAGAAGATGATTCGATGGTGGGGAAGGAACGCGAGGTTCCTCGATGAAGAGAAAGATAGCCCAGCATGGGTCGCCGCACTTCTATGGGGAGGACGACCCGGACTATCGTGGTCTAAGGCCCTACGCAGAACATTCGAAGCCGAGGAAGACTGATGGCCGCACCTGTCGCTGGTTTGCTGAAACTGTTCGTCAGAAGTGGCGGGAAGAACCCCGGGACAATGGCCAAGGCTCTCAATAAGAAGGGAGTGAAGATTAAGAAAAAAATGAGAAAGCCGCTTCTCATCATCGCTGTTCAGATTCTCCAAAAGGCATCAGCCAACTGCCCGGTTCAGACGGGCGCACTACGCGCAAGCGGCAGAATTCAAGTCGCTGGTAGCATCACTATGGATAGGGGAGTCAATTCCTATGCCATTGTGTTCGGAGGCGGCGGGACCGGAGTCGATTATGCGAGAGCAGTCGAATACACATCGAAGGCATATCTCCGTCCAGCCGTTGCGTCGGTCAAGAACTCCCCGGGAACAAAGGGTGCGTTCATTAAGGTGATGAACGACACATGGAAAGGATGAGGCGCAAGAAGATAGCGTGCAAACTTTGTTCTCGCAAGTTTCTTCCACCGAAGGGATTTGCGTTAGTGACCTGTAATGATTGCAGGGAGAAGATGTTGGACGAGGCGCGAAAAGCGAATAAACTGCGGCGCAGAAGAAAGAAGTAATGCCAAGGAACTTTCGTCGTTGTAATGTGAATCGTTTCTCGATGACGGTTCCGAACATAGCCGCTATCAACACAGGCGTCACTGTCTCCCCAATTGACTACATGAACAACTATCATGCCTATCTCAAAGGAGACACGCTGAACTCTCGGACAGCGATTGGTTCTGGTAAGGAAATGAATGCAGTCGCCGCTGGCTTGATGGGTCCTATGCCCGGGTGGGGAATGAACACGACCGGATATACTGACTCGCGTATAGGCGTAGCATTCGAGCGACCCGAACGAAGCCCAACTCTCACGGTGGCCGGAACCGAACTCGCACTCCCTTCAAACTTGAACTTCTCAGTTGTTGGAGGAAGCGGAACTTTGCAGTTTGTTGTGAATGCAAAAGCGACTCGCCTATTGAGGCCAATATACACGAAACTTGTCTGAGCCAGCAAGGGATTTCTAAAATCAGTATCGTTCATTGATAGGAAAGGACATTGATAGACCGAAACCTTTATATGTGGAATCTGACTCGCTTAGAATAGAGAGAACTGAGTTCCCTCCGCCCGAAAAACGGCTCGCCTCAAGAAGACCAGCAGTCCCCATAAGAACCACGCCACCCGGCGACCTTGAGAGCGAATTGCGGGCTCGTGAAAAAGAACCGGGTATGGAGTTGTTCAGTCAATCCATCAGACCCCTACGAGGGAGTCGCCACGGGACATTGATTGGAGAGTCCACCCGGAACTTTTGCACCCTTGGAAGAAGGATGCCTCGTGTGAAGAGTCGAAAACCGCTTTGCGGGAGAAGGATGCACAGATGAGGAAGAGTGGAAAGCCAAGGAATACTCAGTTCCGATTAACTCAATAACCAGCGCCAGCAAGGTTCCCACTCATGGAGATAGTGAACGCTATTGCGATTAAGGACCAAGACAAGTTCGACAGTCTTGATTTGCCAAACCAAGAAGTTCAGATTGAATACAGAATCACAACACCATTCATCGTGAAGAATGACGAGAAGGGACCGGACGACGATGTAATCATTCGCGGTCCTGTCTATGTGGGCGACGAGGATATGCTCGACCGCCACGGAGAACTTGTCGATTACGAAGCCATGATGGCGGCTTGGGAAAAATACTCAAAGAATCCGGTCATCCTATACAACCATTCGAAAACATACGGCGTCATCGGGAAGATGACCGGCGTAGCGATGGACGACTTCGGTGACTTCGGAACAGTTCCGGTCGGGACTGCTGAGATAGACGCAGGCGAGAAAGACATTACCAGAAAGATTCGAAAGGGTATGCTCAAGGCTTTTTCTATCGGCTTCATCGCCAAGGCCGCAGTCAAGGTTTGTGAAGACAAGGATGAGGAATGCTACATTCGATTCACCGAGATAGATTGGGTCGAGACTTCGGTCGTCGATGTTCCAGCATCTCCGGGTGCGCTCTTCAATGTCGAGAAAACCGTCACACTCGCGGGCGCGATACAACAGGAAACCAAAACCGCTTGTTGCGACAGTTGTTCTGATGAGAAGGAAAAATCGGTTTGCGATTGCCCAGACGGAGAATGCCAAGACCCAGACAATTGCACTATTGAACTCAATAGTTCAGACTTGACCGTCGGAGGAATTCCAGAAAAACTTGTGGAGAAGGAAGAAGTTGGTGTGGACATTTTCACAACGGCCGAAGAAGCCGAAGCCCGAGCAGTCGAGTTGGGTTGCGAAGGTTATCACAGTATAGAGAATGCAGATGGAGAAACGCTGTTCATGCCATGCACGAGCATGGAAGACTACGAATCAAGCACGGGCGACGACCCGACGCAAGAAGAGTCAGAAACCAATTCGGTTAAGAACCCCCTAATTGAGTTGGATGGATTGTCGGAGGCAAAGAACATGGCAGACGAAACACTTACTGAAACAATCGAAGAGACTGTTGAGGAACCAATCGCTACAGAAATGGCAGTTGAGGTTCCGGAGACAAAGAGCCCCAGCGCAGGCACTACACAAGACATGGAGAAGTTGGCTGAGTTGGAGTCCGCAGGCGAAGTAGCCGAGGAAGCCCCAGCAGAAGTTGTTGAGGAAGAGGTAAAGCCAGCAAAGGGCAAGAAGGGCAAGAAGTCCGTCGAGCCAGAAGACGATGCAGAAGAAGCAGTCGAAGAGACTGAGGAAAAAGCAGTCGAAGAAGAGGCAGTCGAAGAGAAGTCCACACCATCCGGAGTGGACATACTCATGGAAGTAGTCTCAGTCCTAAAGGACCTCGACAGCAGGGTTGCGAACTTTGAGTCCGCAATCGCAGAAAACGATTCACTACGAAGCGAGATAGAGGAACTATCCGCTACTATCACTGAGAGGGACGAGGAAATCGCATCTCTTACTGAGAAGGCAGTTGAGGCTGAGGCCGAGGCTGAGATGGAAGCAGAAGTCAGCAAGAGAGTTGCTGAGAGACTTGCTTCCGTAGGCGTGGAGGCAGAAGACCTACCCGCACCTTCCAGAAAGTCCGAGACTTCGGACGCTAACCCCCTGCCAACCGAGAGGAAAGGCACTACACGATTCGACCCGCAACCACACATCAGCCCCGGAATGAACGGGCTGGCAAAGTGGTTAGAGGCTAATATCGCTTCGAAGGGTGGAAACTGAAAAAAAGGTGAAATAAAATGACTGATGAAACAATTGAGTTTAATGATGTAGTCGAGAGAGTGAAAGCGGCACTCGCAGGTGCGGCTTCTTCCACCGGCGCAACAATGCTCCCAACCGAAACCGCTGACGAAATAATTGAAATTGTGTATGAGAGGAACTTCATGCGCTCGCTATTCCCTGCCATGCCAATGAGCAGAAGGATAGTGAAGGTCCCAAAACTAACAGGGTCCATTTCTTTCCACCAGCAGACCCTTGCTATGACCGAGGCTGGAACCGCATCTGACGAGTCCAGACAGGCTACCAGCGAGATGACGCTTGAGTTGAAGACAATGATTGCGAATGTCCCAATCGGAAACTACCTAATCGCTTATGGCGTTGAGGGACTTCTGACTGTGCTTCGTGACGATATTGCTTCCAGACTCGCCTACAACGAGGAATCGCTTTTCCTTAATGGCGACACTGAAACAGGTGGCACATACGCTAACAACATCAACGGTGCATACCACGCATCAACGAATGTGACCGGCGTGGACGCGAACGACAACGACTACCTACTACTGTTCGACGGACTAAGGAAGTCCGCTTCAACAGCAGTCTCGGTGTCTGGTGCTTTCGCTCTATCCCACCTAAGAGAAGCAATCAACAAACTCGGTGTCCACGCGGACAACCGTGCTGACCTTGCTCTTATCGTTCCAAGAAACCTTGAGGTTCAACTACTCGGTATGACTGAGTTGCAAACTGTGGACAAGTATGGTGCTGGCGCAACAATCCTTAACGGAGAGTTGGGACGCATTTACGGAATCCGTGTCTTCGCAACCGGCGCTATCGCTACCAACCTAAATTGGACAGGCGACTACGAAACAGGCACAGGAACCGTCCAGAACAAGACGGTCGCTATGCTCTTGAATGTCCGCTCTCCGCTAATCGGAAACCCAACTGTTGCTGACCGAAGATTCAGCATAGGGTTCCACGATGAGCCTCAGAAGGACAGGTTCCTATTAGTTCCAAAGCAAGATGTTGCCTTCGGAGTTCGCTACGCTGACGCGGTATGCAAACTACACGGCATCAACACGATTTGAGACTGTTGAAACGCCTTGACGGGTAATCCCGACTGCTCTTAGCGGAGCGGTTCGGTGATAAACCGGTAAGGAGTGAGTGAACACTATGCCTTCCAGCGGCTACTCAATGGGACCCCTAATCATAGGGGATGAAGCAGGCACGGCGATAGATTATTGCACGCTTGCTGATGTTGAATTGTATGCTGGGGTGAACTTCTCCGACGGTATAGGACCCACTGATTCTCAGATAGCCACGATGATTTCGAACTACAGTCGAATGATTGACGCCTATCTCGGAGTTCAGCAGGCTTCGACTGTATCAGTCGAGGAATGGTTCGATACGAAATACTTCGGAGAACACATAGTTCTCGGCCTTCGACCGGTTCAATCCATAACCAGCATTCTTGAGGTCAAGGGAGATGGGACTACAATCACACTCGTTCAAGGGAGAAACCGGAATGACGAAGATTATTGGCTCCAAAACTCCGACGCTGGCATCGTTCGATTCGGTGCTGAGTGGGGAGAGACACTGAACAACCGACTCAAAGTCACTTATGTCGCTGGCAACACTACAGTTCCGGCGATGGTAAAGCAGGCAGTCATTCTGATGTGCGTCCGTGCGGCAAGCCGGTCAGCGCTCAACGACGAAAATTGTCTCGACCGAATCGCCGCCATGTGGGAGCGTCTGGAAATCGGTGCGCAAAAAGAACTTGATTGGGTAATGTCTGAATTGAAGCCGCAGAAACTTGTCGGCGTCGCAACATTTGGATTGAAGGGCGCGTATTGAGGTCAATAGGATGGCCATAACTGATTCTGGGGTTCCAACAAATTCTCCACATCATGTAATCAAGCAATTGATTCAGAATAATTTGGTCGCGCCACCCGCTTCGGGATGGACGCCTGTCGTGAACAACGATTGGTTCGAATACAAAAAAGCGAAGACATACCAAATCGCAATCGCTCCACTTTATTCTGAGACAGAAGCGATAGTCCTCACCGGTGGACTGAGTTCCGCTCGTCCATCTATCTCAACAGCCTACTATCACATCGCCTTGATGCACGAAGACCGTGAATCGGCTCATGCTCTATTTCGGAATCTTATGGCTTTGCTTAATAAAGAAAACCTCACATCTCCGCAGAATAATGGTCAATATACCGGGGTAGGAGGGTCAGATTACCATTTCTTGAGAGTAGTCAAGTCGAATGAAGGCCAAATGATTGTTTTAGAGGCTCCCGACTGTGGACCCGGTGGCGATAGCGGCGATAAATGCGTAGGGTATCAGTATTCAGTGTCGGTTATGATTCGCTGGAATGAATGATGACCAAGACGGTTAAAAGCCGCAAGCGCAACCGAATACTCAATGGCTCTCGCAGATTTGAAGAAGCATGAACTCGTTGCCGTGTGCATGGAGTGGGGTTTAGACGCCACCGGGACTAAGGCTGAGATGGTTGCACTCATCGAAGCAGATGACCGAGAAATCGCCAGCGATTACAAACCAGCCGAGGTTCATGTGGATTTGGAACTTACCAAGGAAGTTATTCCCGACCCAGACATGAGCGGATTCGACATGGAGATGGAGGGAGATGATGCGTTCATCAATGCACTTTACCTTCATGTTCTCAAGAGGGAACCAGCGATGGGTGAACTGACTCATTACAGACTCATGCTTTCTGGCATCCTAACTCGTGACCGAGTTCTCCGAGATTTGGTTCGCTCAGAAGAATACAGACTCGCCAACTGCGCTTGAATAGGTTCGAGAGAAGAGGCCCGCGGTCCGCATCCCCGGGCGAAATCATCTATCCCTTTCAACGGAGTTATGCCTCTTCCCTCTTTGTGTTCTAAGCGAGTGACCCTTTCTTTATTAATGTTTCGTTTCATTGAGAGAACCGATATATTAATAAGGGGGAGGTCCCTCGATTAAAATGTAGGGCGACCCCCCGCTGAAAGACACGCCCCGCCACTTACTCCCAACTCCAACCAATTCACTCATAAACCTCAAACGACGACGGTTGGGTAATGGCAGTCCACGCATTCACAGGCGTCACCGGTAAGGTCACAGTCAGCGGCTCTCTCGTGGGCTTCGTATCTGGCGATTTCACAGTGGCAAGAGCAACAGGAAAATACACGGTCCTTGGGTCCAATGTCCCAACGGCAAACACTCGTGGACTACAATCAGTCAGCGGTTCCTTGACGAAGGCTTGGGGAATTGACGATGACGAACTTTGGGATTGGTTCTATGGCAACACCGAACTCGCAATCGTGTTTGACGCAGATGCGGCAGGCACACACTCATACTCAGTAGCCGGTGCGGTAATAACCGACTTGGCAATCGAAGGTTTAGAAGCCGGAGCAGAAGGAGCGCTTCTTGTGAACGCTTCTTTCGAAGGGCTTTCAATAACCCGGGACTGATTGAGGGATGAAAAATGAGTGAATGGTTAGATTCTGCTATTGAGAAGGCTTCGAACCCCATAACAGTGAATGTGTCCGGATGCAAAATTGGCGTCGATGAACTCGATGTTATTCCACTCTCCGCCGCTGAGTTCCAAGTAATCAAGCAACTTCCAGAAATCAAGAAGTTGCCTATTGGTGAGAGACAAGAAATGCTGGGACTGCGAATCATTTTCGAAATGATGAGTAAGTGTGACTCAACTCTCACATGGGGCAAATTTCAGAAATTACCACTCAATACCTTAGCACTGTTAGCAAGCACAGTCACCGACGCCGTTGGTTCAGCGACCGGCGGTGGTGCTATGGGAAACTGATTGAAGACGCCAAGTCCGATAATAGTCAATTCCTATTGCAGATTTTTCAAGACCACGGGATTACTCCCGATGAGTGGCGGAATATGGACCCACGCGACACGCTTTGGCTCATAACCGCCAATAGTGAGAAAAACCGTCGTGCGAATGAACTTAATCGTAAGCAACGGCAGTTAGGCAAAGCGAAGCAGAATTTGAAGCGAGGAAAACGGAGATAGTGAGTTAAATGGCTGATACAGAAATGATTGCCAAGGTCGGCGCTGATGCTTCCGGCTTCACCAGCGGGATGAAGGCCGCGGCCGGTTCCACCGCCATTCTCGGCACAGCCGTCACAGCGCTGGCTGGTGTTTTCGCCGGGCTTGCAGTCGTTCTGACCGGTGTGTTCATTGGCGGATTCTTCAAGATGATAGGGTTCGTCAAAGCGGCGACATTCACCTATGTTGATTTCGAGAACCAACTATACCGAACTTCGGCTACGATGGGGAACTTCATCGGCGATACCGAAGAATCTGCCGCCGCATTCCAAGAAGTGACCGGCACTATCGGAAAAGAGATTCGAGATGTAGCCGCCGCATCGAGGTTCACAGCGACAGAAGTCGGTGAGATGGCTGAGGTTCTGGCGCTTGCTGGTCTTTCGTTCGACCAAATGTCGAGGGATGGAGAAGGAGCGCTGGAAGCGATGGTGGACTTCGCTGTCGTAGCCGGTGTGGGAGTCGAGCAGGCCGCTGGTATCGGTGTGGCTTCTGTATCTCAGTTCGGTCGAGAGATGGCGGACTTGAAAGAAATCACATCGGTTCTCACCAACACCTTCACGAGTTCGTTCGTGAATGTCCAACAACTCGGCGACGCTATGAGATTCTTCGGACCAACTGCCGCGGCGGCTGGCGTTAGTATCGAAGAAGCGGCGGCGGCGATCGGTGCTATGGGTAATGCAGGTATTCAAGGAAGCATGGCTGGAACCGGATTGCGACAGGCAATCAACAAGATGATAGCGCCAACAGACGATGCTCGGAGAAGCATGAATCGTCTTGGTCTGGAATTAGCAGTTCTAAGTCCAGCAGGGCAGGCCGCTAAAACCGGACTTGATAACACGATAATTACAATCGAAGGTCTGGAAGCCCAACTTTCCGGAGCCAATATGGAATTGAAATCACTCAACGCCGAACTTAATCAGTTGGGTATGGAGCAAGAGAAGAACAACATCTCGATAATGAAAATCAAAGCCCGCGCTGAAAGGCAGGGTCGGGACCTCACCAAGTCTGAACTCGCTCAGATTGATAGATTGCAAATGGCGAACAAAGACCTCAACCTCCAACAACGCGAAGGTGCGTTTGAGGCCAAAGTCCAAGAGCAGGCGCAGGCAAAACTTGTCGAACAGTTGGAGACTGAGGAAGCCGCCTATAGCAATTTGAAATCAACCGTCGAGAATCAGACGACCGGAGTAATTTCGCTTGTGGACATTATCACTCAACTGAACGAAAAGGGAGCGACGACTGCCGAGATATTAGAGATGTTCGGGGTTCGTGGTGGTGGTGCGATTCTGGCTTTGAAGGGACAGTCTGAGGCATTTAGGGAACTCGCACAGGCAAACGACGATGTTGCCGAGGCGGCTCAAGGTGGAGTCTTTATGACCGAACAATTCGTTGGGACTCTTGAGGGAACGGCTCAGTATGCGATAGACGAAACGAAATCGAAAATGGAAGAGTTGAACCTTGTCGCGGGTGAGCCATTCGCTCAACTAATCAAGCAAGAAGATGGAATAATGCAAACATTCCAGACAGCCATCACGAAGGCGACTGAGAATGCTGATGTGTTTCAAGACATGGCAGATTCGGTCGAAGAAGAATGGCTTCCAGCGCTACGAGAATTCCTCAAGCCCGAGAATGTGGAGACATTCATGTCCGCACTACAGGCATTGATTCCGGTCATCGAAGCAATCGGGGTAATCCTAAAATTCATCGCCGACACAATCACATGGATTCTCGAAAAGGGACAAGCATTGGCAGATTTCTTGGGCCTCTCCGAAGGTGGAGAAGGCTTCATGGATGGGACAGGCGACAGGGATGGTCGATTGATAGGAGGCGAAGGTCAGTCACGAGCCGATTCAGCGAAAGACATTGGGAAGTTTGGGATGGCCGGAGCGGCAATCGGCTCCGTTATTCCCGGCGTCGGGACCATGATTGGTGGAGGCGTCGGACTTGGAGTCGGACTTGGAGTCGAAATCGGAGAAGCATTTGTAGGTCACATGGAAGATTCAGACTTTTTCAATCAAACAACCATCACTCCGGCGATGGGAACTGCGATGGCAGAAGGCGGCATAGTCACATCTCCGACCTTGGCTCTCATTGGAGAGGCTGGCGCAGAAGCAGTAATTCCGCTTGACCGGGCTTTCGGACCCGGTGGAGGTATGGGTTCAACCGTCATTAACCTCACATTGGACAACATTAGCATAGGTAGTGGGAACGCTGTGACGGCTATGGAAGTGAGAAATATAGTTGAGAGTCAATTACCGAACATTATCCGAGAGAGCCTAACTCGTGGAGCGAGGGGAGTAATATGACTGACGACGAAGAGAGCATCTTAGTTCAGATGAACAAGGGCTTCCAAGAACTCAGAACTCTCATTCTCACAGTCGGCTCCATCTTGGCCATGCTGATGGCTGGCTTGAATGAAGTCGGATTTATCGAATGGGCAGTCGATTCTCTTCTTGACCGAGTGGAAGACGACCCGGATTGGAACCCATATCTCGACGACTGCGGAGAACTTTGGGAAGTTGAAACCGATTATTTCATCGTCGAATCAGATGTTGTGTTCAATGTGCAGGCTATTGACCTCAATAGTTGCAACAATGTCCACACAATCCTATGGAATATCACCCTTGGAGATGAAGTCCGTCAAGGCCAAAGTCACGAATTCCGGAACCAATTGTTGTTCACCGAACGATTCTATGATTTGGAAGAAGGAACTTATCACGCGCTCATCGAGATAATGAACGGAACCATCGAACTATACGACTACAGAATCATTGACTTCGAACTTGATGAGTCAGAATATGAGTCAGCAGTCTATGGTTGCACTGACTACGACGCTACCAATTATGACGAGGAAGCAACTCACGACGATGGAACTTGCGAATACCCAGATGTTATCGCTGACGACTGTGACCCAGCCGTCATGGTGTTCTATGACGCATACGCTTTCTGGTCCAATAACACCACTCTAAGCACGGCATTCGACGCAGATGTGGACATGGAGTGCCGACTAAACGCAACGGCCTACATCACCGTCTATGATAACGAAACAGGCGAAGTTATCACTGATTACGACTATTGGTTTGAGACATACCACATGGATTGGGATTACCGAGATGTTAATTTCACCGGCAACCAAGAGGATTTCGCAGAACGCGAATTGATGGTTGAATGGATTCTTGAAAGCGAGACAGGGGAAGTCTATGCAGAATGGGTGAGTGAGGTTGGTTAAATGGCGTCAGTGGACCAAGAAATTACAAAACCATTCTCAAGAATGATGAATGGTCTGGTTGAACTTCAACCGATGTGGCCTGCGTTCATCAAGAACGACGGGGTTGGTGGACTCACAGTGGACCCCACACTCTATGCCTCTTCTTTTGGACCCGATACAAGAGCCGAGGAAGGTGGTTTGAACAGCGAGAATAATACTCCGGGGGTTCGGGTGGAGGCAATCAAAGACGACGGCACAGTGGCCGCCTCAGACGACGGAAGCAATACCACATTCAAGGTCACACTAACCGGAGCGGGGACATTCAATCCCCGATGCAAAGTTCATCAAGCCGGAATTGAAACTGAGTTTCTTTTGGTTGCTCCTTCCAAGGACACGAAGGCGAACGCGCAGACTACCTACGCCCACACCATCAGCACTAACGACAGGGGATGGGCGGGTGCTATGGACACGACAGACAGCGCTGGTCCATATCCGGTTTTTATGACCGTTCAAGAGTTCGCAGAAATGCTGGACACCTATCGTCACATCGGAACCAACGATGATGAGAAGGTGGCGTTCTTACCACATGGAAATCAAGGTGGCGGTCTTCACTCCACGGCATCAGCCGCAATCAATCCAGCAGTCGCTTCCGACCCTCGAATATCATCGAACACGAATTGGCCTGCCGACGATTCGTCAGCCGCTATTGCTCAGACCCTTGTTCGAGCAACGGTCTTCATGCCTATGATGCTCGATAACAACCAACTCGACCAGCGGTCCACTAACGCTGACCAAAATTTCGCGGCGGCTTGGCCTCCGAATTATAGTTCGGCCGATGCAGATTTGAAGGGATTCTTGACTGCCGATGGAACCGGTCTGTCTCGTTATGACCAACAACCGGACGGTGCAGACAAGACAGTCATCCGATACAAAAACTTGGGGCAATCTGGCGACCATAAAATAGGCAAGGTTGGTGGATGGTCACATTATTCCAGCACAGGTTATACTCATGGCCGCGGGAGTCGAAGAGCCATCGGGTATTCTAATGCAGATATTTCACTCGACTCAACTCCGTCCCTTGGTCCAAAATACAGAATGAGAATGGCGCTGGCTTGCTTCCTTAGAAATGGTGAATACGACATTACCAGCGGCGGGAATTTGATTCCCTATGTCTATGATGCCGACCGAACTATAGGCGGGAAGAATACTATGACTCTCTATCAAGTATGGAACGGGTTGGATGGCTACGGAGCGGCAGGCGGTCATGCGTCTTCTGGATTTATGAAAGACTGCGACGCTCAGATATACCCGATGTTTGATTTCGTTCAAGGCCCGATTTGCCCAGCGGCACAGGGCGAGAATGCAGGGATGGACGCCATTCAAGGAACCCATCGTGCGTGGCCAAATGTGATGGTTGGAAAATACAACCCTTCCGGTAAAAACGGATATTCGATGACTTCCGCTCCGAGCCCCCGAATGTTGTCGGTTCGACCCAACCCAAGACGACTTCCTGTCTTCGGCGTGGAGATTACCAATGAGGGTCGAATCAAATTTTATGTCGAACTCACCGGGACTTCCGACACCGTTGGAATGCGATGGGGCAACGGTATGCCCGTCTATGTGAACGGAATGACCGGAAAACTTGGCTCGGGAACTCAGAATATCAATTTTTATCCAGACACATGGATGAACACTCTCGCTGATGGTCCGACTGCTAATCAAGCCGCATTTACATCGGTCAAGGGAATGGACCTCAACGGTTGGTGGGTTTGCTTCAACAACTCAGATAACACCGCCGGAACCAGCACGACATACGATGCTCTATTCAGTGACGGAGATAGCACAGCCGTCCGATATGTGACGGTCGAAGCCCAGACGATGAACAAATTCTTCCCATCAACTGCGATTACAAAATACAGAATCGGTTCGGCATCATCTCCAACAACGGCGTTCATTCGACAAGGAAGATTGGGAGGCTACATGGCCGGTTCAACTGCCTACTACTATTACGCTCAAAACCCCCTATCCTCCAACTACGCTCAGTATTACAATTCCGCAACTCAGAATATCCGCATTCCCGGCGTGCCATCTTGGCAGGTCGGAGCCGGAACTTCTGATTCGAATGTGCCTGTGGGGAATAACGACACTTACCCCGGACGACCTACAATCTTCAAAGCGACAACCCCCAATCAAGCCGGAGTTTATGCTTCCGACCTTCGCCTCACGCCAAGGGACATAGGACCGAGGAAAAATGGAGATTCGACTTTCGCCGTTAGCCCGACCGCATCGACAGTGGGTGGTGGGTCACTTAGAGTTCCGCCGCCGGTTGGTTGGGATATGGCGTGGTGCTATATGTGCCGAACAAACCAAACGAACCTTCCGGGTATATCGGCCGGACTACAAACCAATGACTACGGCGAGAATGTGTATTCTGGGACCAATCCTCAATCGAACCGATTCTGGTTGAGAGATGCGAGCGCTCTCTCCGCGAGATTCAAGAAGGACTCCGATTATTCTTCGACAGATTACACCGGCAACTCCTACTCTCGCTGGATTCATCGTGGTCTTTCACTTCCGTTCTGGTCCTACATGGATAACAAAACCGGCAAACACGCTTTCGACCACATAAAACCTGTCTCCGCATCTGGAACTTGGCTCTTCGGAAGAAACCGACCGTGGCCAATTCACGAAAGGCTTGGAACTCGACACGGATATACGCCGAGTCTGTTGTCGTCAGCAAAGTCAGTAGCAAATGACGGAGACTCCTACGATGGGTGGGATGACTACACCCCCGGAACTCAACAGGTTGAGGCCGGTGAAGAGACAACGAAAACCGGCTTGAGCGAAATGGGTTGCTCTCCGGTCTGGGTCGATTGTGAGATTCGTGGTTGGTTCCCTGTGCAAGAGAACCGAATGACGATTATCGAATTCGACAACAACCAAACTTACCCCTTGACCGGACGCCACTCTATGATTACGGGATGGCATTCAAACAACGGGATGGCTGGATTTGGATTCCATCCACTAAATCAGAACGGTCTATTGCAATACCCGAATGCAACGACTTCTGGAAATCAGTTGTTCGGAACCAATAACAATAGTGATGTATGGCAGTCATTCTCATGGACTGAAAACCGAAGACCAGCCTACTCGGTCAATCGACCAGCGGTCTATGTTTGGGGGAACTCACCCTACTTTGAAAAGGGCTACCCCGGGAACAGCGACGGCAAATGGACTAACTCAGCGGAATGGCCTTTTGGAAATGGACAAGTTGGATTCGGTTCCTTGGGGAACGGTGTGGGAACAGGAAGTTCATACAATGCCACCGAAGGAACAAACACAATTCGAACCTACTTCACCGAAGCAGGTCAGACAATGATACTGAATGGTTCCAACAAAGGAACGGACCCCAATGGTGCAACTCCGGTTTGGGGAATGACCATCAAAGCCTGCGACACGGCAGTATCTTCCGCCGCTAACAACTACGATACTCTCATCAAATCCTCATCCGATGAACAGTTCCACGGCGACGACCCGAACAACGCGATTTCGTCAAAGGATTTCCAACTTGACTACCTCCATCTGAGACAGATACCATCTCCGGCCATGCTCCCATTCAATGTCGATACCCTCACTCAGAAGATTACGGACATAGCGAAATACACTCAACTCACCATCGAGGCTGAGAATGTGAAAGCATCGAGTGGGATGGAGATTAAGGTCAGTATAATGGCCGCTCCTACTCCTGTCTCCGGCAGACCACAGTCCGCGGCAACAACTGTCGTCACCGGATTCGAAGAGATAGACCCGCAGTTCGTTGCGGGCATTGGTGTAGTGGACTTAACTGAACTCCCAGCCGCGCAGGTCACGAATGGATTCGTCATTCGATACCACTTCTATATCCCCGATTCAACACAAAGCGAATATCATCCGATTGATTGGAACCAAATTCCAATCATCAGAAAATGGACTCTCAATTACGACCTCAAACCTACGGCAAGTTTGGCGGTAATTGGAAACTCGTTTAGTGGCGACCTATCGAGCCCAATAGGCACGGAAGTTGGTCACATAATTTCCTTCCGTGGGACAGGAACTACAACTGACCCGGACCGATTGATTTCCAGCATCAAGTTTGACTTCGGTGATGGGTCGAATACCGGTTGGTTAAATTTTAGCGACCAAACTTTACAATCCACCACATACGACACCGCCCATGTCTATTCCAAGGCTGGAACTTTCAGCGCTACTATTCTGACGAAAGACGACAATGAAAATGTGAGCGTAGCAAGTTCCGTGATTTCGGTAGTCGTAGCAGAAGTCAAACCCGTCGCCCTATTGAGGGCAATACCCCAAATGGTTCGTGCTGGACAGGCGATTACTTTCGACGCCAGCGAATCTTACACACTTTCTTCGGACACCGCCCGGACTATCGCATCCTACACATTCGACTTTGGAGATGGAAGTTCGACAACTTCCGGTGCTTCACCAAGCGCAACCCACACCTACGCCGCCGCTGGTGAATATATGGCGACGGTCACAGCGACCGACAACGCATCTTCGGCAAACACCAGCCAAGCCGCGAAAGTCGTGGTGAAGATTTTGCCAGCAACTCTCGTAGTTCCATTGGCTCTCAACACAATGCCGTCTGGATTCAAGAGAAACCGACGGGCGTCGTATTCTTCAACAGAAGTTCTCGATGCAGTATATCCCGAGATGGCTGATACAGGTCAGCGAAGTGATGAGTTCAAACTCAACGGCTCGTTCCTCAAAGCGACTGCGAATGCAGATATTGACTTCATGGAGGAACTGTTAGTCAGTGGGGCTCTTGTCGAATTCGAATACGAGGCCGTGAATTATTCCGGAAGCGCAACAGGCAAAACATTCGTGGGGCGCTTGACGAATTTCGACTACGAAAGAGAAGGTGGGAAGCATGGTGAAACACCTTGGTCGGCCTCGTTAGTGCGAGAAGCAGGGCTCGGGAATTAAGTAGGTGGGCGTTGTCGAATGATTATGATAGACCTCAGAATCATTGACGCGATAAACGAAGGCGACCTAATTCAATGGTCAGATATTATTCCAGAACAACTCGTTTTGCTCAGTATCTTCGGTGTGACCCTCGGGAGTGGCGTGCTTTTCCGCCTGTGGCTCTCTTGGCGACCCCAACCCACTTAACCGCAAGGGTTCGAAGTGTGGTCTTGGAGACTTCTTGTGTGTCCCTGCGTAGCATGACTGTCTCGCAGACTCCGTTGCGGACGATTGCGATTACAAGGTTTCCGTTGCTGGACACGCCTGCTCCATCAGTCATTCGGCGGGTCTTGAGGTCCATAGCGACGACACCAAGGGTCGCCTGCTGGCATCGGCTCCATGCGAGTTCAGTGCGTGCTTCGATGGTTTTCTTCTCGGCGTCTGATAGCCTAACTGCCATGCGTGCGTAGGCGTGAGGGTCGATTGCGAGTTTCGCGCCGTTCTCCATGTATAGTCGTAGGAGTTTCCCCCTATAAAGGTTTCGCAACATCAATATACTATGACTATCAATGAAAACCTTTATTAATGAAGGGCTACTCCCATAGAATGCCGGAGCGTGGTTCCGGTGCGCGGAATTGACCCCCCATCGGTAGGTGGGGCGCAACACCGGCGCGGGAAAATAGAAACGGATTAAGCGCGTGGGAACATTGACGACAGGCACTCGGAAGAGAAGGAAGCCACCACTCTAAGGGGACACCTATGGGTAGGTAAGAGTCGATTAGTCACGCCACATCTGACGGAGAGAGCCAGCAGATATGCTGGTGGTCTATCAAGAGCCACGGGGAAACCATAAACAGGGGTGAAGAGAAAAGTCTCCAACGGGAAGAAACGATACGCGCTTTGAGGCTGACCAACCGAAATCCGAGTTCGCCTACACGCGCTGGCGACTATTTTCCCTTAATGGTAGCAACTAAACTATTCATAAAGGTGGGATATTGAGGAATGAGCATGAACGCGGTTGCTAATATCAAAGGAATTTGGGTTGAAGCCCCGCGCTCGCTTGCTGGCTTTCGTAGCATCCTCGCTTGGATTCCCGAATACGACAATTCTTCCAATCTATTCCACAGTCCGGAGTATCATCCGGAAGGCGACCACAGTCTGACGGCTCATCTTTCGTTTGCCTTTTCGAAGTGGCATCAAGAAATTCCATGCCTTTGCAACGCTCCCCATTCTCACGAACTCGCTTTCTGGGCTGTCCTCTTCCATGATATTGGGAAGGACGCTACGGCCAAACAAAAGGTAGGCGGCACATTCAGTTTCATTAAGCACGAGAGCGAAGGCGTGAAAATCTTCAACGAGAACTACGCTCATTGGTTTAGCGACGAGGATGCTGAGGCCATCGCCTATTGCATCAAGGAGCATACGAACTTTTGGAACATCGCCAAGCACGGGAAGGTTGAGGCTATGAAGAACCATCCTCACTTCTGGCTTCTTGCTGAGGTCTGTCTTTGCGACAAGATGGGCTACAAAGATGACGAATGGAGTGAGAGGCTTACCTTCTTCGGCTTTGATAAGAAGGAGGTTGAATGAATGACTGAGATAACACACCCGGACCTAATACTGACTGTGGACGACCATCTCCGATTTCGTGGAGTTGTGTATGGACCCGACGGAGCATTGACGCTTTGGACGCTTGAATTTGAAAACACAGGCAGGGAAGAACTTGCTGAAATGATATTGGAACCCGAAAACTCAATGTTCGGACCGAACTTGAATGCGGCCGTTGAAGTCATAGTTCCCGAAAGAGTTCGTAAGGCTAAAGGAGATTATCGGCTGATAAAATACATTCCTTGGGAAAATGTAAGGACATGGGCGACAAAGACCTTAGCGAAGGCGTGAAGAACCCGCTATGGGTCTTGAACATCTATGGTGAAGGCTCCGCTGGCAAGGGTCGGACTAATTCCCCCAATGGGAAGCGGGTTGGGACTTCCGTTCACGAGTTGGATGGCTGACCACTCAGCAGATGCGACAGGCTCAACGGCGAACCTCAACAAATACACCCGAGATTGGAAATTATGGGGAGAACTATTCCCACGAACTACAGCGTCCGCTGTCTCGATTAATCCCTTGCCCGGGACGCCAGCCATCAGAACCGAACAAGAGTCGTCGGGAGATGCTACACCAAGAAGCACGAATTACAATCAGATGGATGCGGCGTTCTATGGAATTTCATTGAACATGAGCGCCCCAAGGCTGAACTTCGGCCGGGCTCAAATGGAACTTGGGCAGGTCACTCACCACGGCTCTCGGGCTATGTGGGACATATCGAAGACGAGAAGTGCGTTCCTCACACCCCGTCGTTCTTATGCTGAGATAGGCAGGCTCACCAATCATCCTCTTCCCCAATGGGCATCAGCGAGAGCAGGGAATTTGAGCGTCCCCGGCAATTCGATATGCAACCCAGACAGGGACGACCTCCACCAACCATGCGACCAGCAGGGTGGAGCAATCGCTGGCTACGACGACAAAGGAACTTGCACTCATGCGGGATGGAGTGGTGGTCATCGGGTTGCCACTTTCACCCATTATGTCTCGACTGATTTGCCGTCGAACGGATTCGGCTTGACTTACGGCGATGCTCACAATACGATATTCACAACTTCTCTCGCCAGCCATCCAATCCAGAAGGGTAAGACGGCGGCCAACTACGGGATAGCCGACGACCAACGAGGCGATTCTGATTGGGGAGAGGACCATTTCCATGTGACTTGGGATTCGATGTGGTCGGTGAACCAAATCACCATCCCTCAGACTCATGTGAGTGGAACCACACTATCTTCTCCGGACCGCAATCCTCACAACGCAGGGAACTCAAACGCCGTCAGCGATTGTGACTATCTCTTCCACACGAACACAGTGCAGGTTCTCGGCGTAAGAGACAAACCCACTGATTCCGCGAGCGAACAAACTTGCTCGATTGGTCCTACTTATCTCGGCAATCATGTCGTCCAAGATACCTGCGGGCTTGTCGGCTTTGAAGGGACCATTAGCGTCACCGGCTTCTTCTCAATATCACAGGGAATGGCGACCGGGACTGAAGACCTATGGGCAGACGGCAACGGATATGGCGGACTCAATGTGCAGGTTCATTCCGGTCTGACGACACGAAGGAACAGACTCTTTGCCCAGCGAAACACCAGCAACTCCAACAAGAACTACAACAAAGTCTTCGGATATGGAAGCGACAACGCCGCCGCTGAACCGATGACTGACGGAATGAAAACTCGCGCCAAGCGTTTTTCTGGTTCGACGGCGAATGCGAACGAAACTTCGTTCTTCGCAACAAGGACGGATTACGACACCAAGGGTTCGACAGGTGGCGGTGGACTTTCTGACTTGATTGGCGCGGCGGCTGTCTCAGATGCACCAGCGATTCTTGGAGACACTATTGGGCTCAATACTCAGTGGACAGGAACAACAGGAATTTCCTCGGCGTTTTTGAAAGACAAAATCCCAACAAGGGTGAGAATCGTTCCCCAAATTGTTGGCTACGAAGATGTAGTCGTCGAACCCGGCTCGTCGAAGAAGACAGAATACACTGACTCAGCCAACATGACCTTCCGAAAGCCAATCGTGGACTATCACATTCTCGTCAGCGTCATTAAGCCGACGAAGAATATCAAGAGGAATACTTCTGGCTCTCACAACCTCGACCAATCAGATGTAGGCGACCCGACGACAAGGAACGGCCCAGACCCGGCTGTCCCTTGGATTGACGGAGATTACTCCGGCGACCCTTGCAACATATTCCACGCAATCTTCCGAATCAATCCTACGACCCTTGAGCAAATATACACACCAGCCGCAAACTCCACAGACCACGATTACCTCGGCGGAAGCGCGGAAAAGAAATGTCCAACCTCAATCATTCCACGACACACCTACGGCACAAAGCCGACTCAAGGGTGGGGACTTCATCAGATTACACCATTCAGACCGCTGGCTAATTCCGCTTGGACGAAGATACCGAAGTTGTCTGGTGCAGTTGAAGCAGGTGGCTTCTATCAGCGTGGTGGCATCAGCCATCTTTGGGATGCGGCGGCATGGGGGAAGGAACTCATCGTCGGAGCAGACATGACGGACGCCAGCGATTTCAATTCCGAAGTTTGGGGCAAAGGACAAGTTTGGCCCGACGGAGCCAACACGGCGGCAAATCCTCCCGGTGTGGAACTGATGCTATTCCGATACGAGGGAAGGTCCGACCCGTTTTACACAAGAAAGCAGACGACAATGGCCGATAATCCCTTGAGAGATGCGATGGCGGCAGTCACTACGACCGACCACATTACAGGAACATACGCCGCTTCGATGGACACAGGATTCACAATAACAGACACCCGCCTCACGACCAAGGGAGGCTGGCATATTCACGATTGGGTATTCCCTCAGAAGGAACTCATGCGCTATCTCGGTAGGGAGGATAAGGGACGAGCCGCATTCGGAACAAACTTGGAACACCCGACTCTTCACTGTTCGTCCCTTAGCATAATGGAAGATGGTCGCATGATGATGGCGGCTATTCAACGAGACACGATTAAAGCGGCAGGCGAATATCCGACTTTCGATATTGGTTATCCACTCAACCAGAATCTCGAAATCATCCAAGTTCCACGCGGCTACTACTACGACTCGTCAGCGAAACTTGCCAAATCAATACTTGGAACAAATGATGACGAAGACAACTATTCGTTGGACCCAACAACGGGTGAGTTGTTGTCGATTCCAGAACCAAGGGCAATTGCAGGTGATAGAACTCAGACTCCACCGGGAACGAATTTTTCCAGATGGCCTACATGGTCACATATTGAGCCCAATAGTGCGGCCCGTTCTCTCATCTTACTTTTCTCGAACTCAAAAGCGACGGGTGGAAAACTTGCACAGGGCCAACACAAGTTCGAAATCACGGAACGGAAGATTGGAACTCAAACTGTTAGTGAAGAAAATTGGACATTCGACGATACTTGGTGGAATGGTTCTCGTATCTCTTATTGGTTCCCCGAGTCTGGCCAGCGTGCTATTCCAATCACCTACGGCTCATACCCAGAAGTGCGATGCAGTCATGCGGTTTTGCCGAAGTGCCTTCCGCACATTATGTCGGACTTGAGCCATGATGGTGGCTATCCTTTGGCGATGCCTCTTGACCGACTCGCTTCCAGCCCGGGCGGAGATAACGGTCGCAGTCGTGCCTCGCTCGACCCGTGGGAAACTGAACACATCAAATTCATGCGCTTGACTGCGTATATTCCGACGACTATTGGGTTCGCTGACTTTGGACCCGGGGCAAACCCACATCAAGAGATGGGATGGTCTTCGCACGGATTCCCAACGGGACTCTATGACCCAATCTCCTACACGAATGCGAAGTTCTTCTCGGACACTCAGACGGGTAGTGGAGTGAACAAACAATATGCGCCTTGGACGAATCTGTTCACTTACAACAACACCAACAACACCGGTGCGAGTTCCATATCAATGCAGGGACCTATGGGTGGGTTCTCTCACTTCGGACCTTTGCATTATGGACTCTCCATGATGAATCACCCATACCAGACCGACCAAAGATGGACGCAGGTTCACGGTGGAGTTGGATATGACCTTCCTCTCCATCTTCTGATTCCTCCCGCGATTCATGTTCGGGCTCGGGGCGGAGGAAGTAATTCTCTCAATCTGGAACTTGAATTGCCATTTCACAGAACCGATACAATCGAAATGGACGGGGCTATTGAGTTCAATAGCGGGTTCGATTTGGGTCCAGAAAAACTTCCAGATGCGACAAGACCTCAACTCGGAAATTGGTCCCTTGATACTCGACTTTGGGATAAGCCAACTACGAATTATGCGAACGCGAAAATGGGAGGCTACAACACCGCATACCAACGAGTTCACGGTCCGGTCGTCAGTGGGACAGGACTGACTGCGTTTTGGGCTGACCATCCAACAGACAGATTCCATGCGGCGGCAGTTCCAATCTATCCCGACAATACATACGACTTCGGATATGTCGAATCGAACAACTACCCACCTATGCTTCTATCTCGGTCCTCGGATTATTCCAAACTTGATACGCTCGCACTTAGCGAGCAACTGACCTCTTCGACCGAGGTTCACATTCCACATGGCGCAAGACCATTCTGGGATTCCGGCTCAATCGTCACCGCTCAAGGCGTCGGATTACACAACAACGGTGCAGACAAAACCAAGAGAGCGAGATTCATGGCGGAGATGGCTGGTTATCCGGTTCAGACTGCGGCTGAATCCGTCATCAACATGACCGGAACAGGAACGACTTCTCCCGATGTGGGATTAGGCAAGGGTCAGCGAATCATACGAACACCCGAAGGAACTCTCCATAATTTCGTGATGTGTCGTGCGGCAAACTCAGCGGCAAACCCTTGGCCCCAATACACGCACTACAAGAAGTTGGTCGATGGTGATATGTTCTGGAACAGGAAGGCACTACAAGATGCGTCCCATCCAACATACGCCCTCAAGGACGCCTGCGGTCCGACAATAGACAGCATCACCGGGTCTGCCGACAAGGGACGACTTCTTGGTGCGGCATTCTGTTCAGATTCGAAAGGAACAATTCATGCAGTCATCGAATACATGGGTTGCATTCACGCAGGGAACTCAGATGAAAGGGCTCACCGACTTTACTATCACAAGGCAGACCGGACTACAGCGGCGTCATCACCAAGCGCAACCTACGATTGGGATTGGACGAAGCACACTCCTGTCCTCATCAACTCCGGAGCGAACACAGGGACGCACGGAGAGGCCGCTGGAAGTGGTAATGACCTCAGACTACCCACCCTTGTTTGCGACAGCACAGACAGGCTCCATTTAGCCTTCCAGCAGGTATTCAAATCGAGTGTGGGAGGCGGGAGTCTTCCCGACCATTCTGCGATTTGGTATATGAACAAACTTCCCACGGATGCCGCGTTCCCAGAATGGACTCTCGACACATCGACAGCCGCGCCAGCAACGACCGACCAGCGAATCCAACTTGTCTCACCCATCATGTCCACAGCCAATCTTTCAGCGGCGGCATCGAACCAAGCATCGACATTGGGACAGAAAGTTCAGTTTGCTGACCATCCCAAGATTCTGCTCCGCGGAGACAATGTTCCGATTGTGACTTATCGTGGCTCAAGTCCGAATTTTACCACAGCCAGCAGAAGAGAGTCGGCTATTTACCTCAATAGGGGGAAGGAAGGAAGCGGCCCGACGCTACCAACTTCGGCAGGTGAAGGAGCGCTGGGCAGAATCAAATTCGACTTGACGCAATCTGTTCACATCATGGGACTCGTTCCTTCGACCGACAAGAACTCGACACCGGACGAACCCGTCCTATTTTATGACGCAATCATAGATGAGAAGAATCAGATGTTCACGACCGCGATTTGGGATAACTCAGTCGCATGGCATCGAGCGACGATGGTGAATATGTGGAATACGAACAACGACTTACAAGACCAATACTCCACGGCCACAGGACTCGGTGTGACGAGAACACTATTCGTATCAAGACAGAACACAAACAAACTCACGAACCTATCAGATGTGACTATGACGACCAATGGTGCAGGTCAAATCCACATGGTATTCGGTTTTGTATTGACGGGTTCTGGCATACCTAAAGGGAACGCATATAGAGTTAGCGGACTCTCCACCGAGAGCCTTATTCCGACTCTTCAAGCGCCCGTCACGCCTTCCTCGGCATTAGACACAGACCCGACTTCCGGGGCTCCCTATGTCGGAGGATATGGGACACCTTCTGACGGTGCATGGAATACCGGAGGCTCTTACGGAAGCCAACTCGGGAATTGGGATTCGAAGAACAAACATTTCCTCGAAGTCTTCATGCCGTCTTTCGAGTGGAGTCAAGCCGCGGCTGACGACCATTGGGTCATTCGCTCAATCAACATGAGATGGTTGTCGGTTCCAGACATAGGCTACGACGCATCGACGGGATGGTTCCCCATCGGTGAATCACATGGCATCTCCGGGTCCGAGAACTTCCCACATCAGAATCCGCAATTGAGATACCAACGATTTAGCGGGTTCAATGCAAACGCCCTTGACCTCTCATGGATGACCAACGAACTATCGTGGATGAGAACTCCACTTCCTCAATCAAGGGTGCTGATGCCGGGTGGTGGTGTGATGCTATCTTACCCCGGTATTGACGATGCCTCGTCAGACCCGGGTGTGGACGACGACATACCGGGGTATTGATGACGACTATGGACACGGATGAATGGCCACGAATTGTAGTCTGGCTTTGCCGAAAAATTGGCTTCTTGATTTAGTGTGGAGCCCACCGATTCCAAGACCCCTGCGGTGACGGTTCTGTCTCGTGCGTGAAAGGCGGTTTCTCGGTGGGCTCAATTTTTTTGGTTGGGGTAGTTATTGGGATTAGAGTAGTCGGCAACCTTTGAACTCAGCCGATTTGTTCACTTCATAGGTTCAGTTCCCGCGTCCGTTTGGGGTCTGTATTCCTCTCCGTTCCTCCTATTCTAACCGAGTGGGTTCCTCCTTATCAATGTTTCTATTTTCTCAATGAATCGAAACATTAATAAA